>ULYR01000524.1_pt1 | contig 59284 bp, 42 predicted proteins | sample 1962341 | NCBI WGS metagenome assembly ULYR01 (sample SAMEA4835868, study PRJEB28245) | human gut metagenome | biome: gut microbiome; material: fecal sample | place: Denmark | collected 2008 | reverse complement strand
TCCCGACATGCGTAAGGCATATTCACCGGCATAGTTTTGACATCAGGTCAAGCAAAGTATTTTCTCTTTTGGTTGGAATGGGAGTGGTATGCAGTCTGTCCTTATGGGGAAATATCAGACTTTGGCAGTCTAACCGGCAATATGCAGACGATGCCCTGAAGTTCCGTGCCATCCGTTCCTGGAGTGGGTGTACTCCGGAAGATATTCTCTGGCTGAACAAGGTTTTCGATATTCATCGCGACGAGAAGGCCATCGAATGGATCAGAAAACAGGCTTACGGGTACGAGAACGAGCTGAAAGCTGTTTCCGACAGCCTGATGCAGGAGAAACTTAAGTTACAGGTAGAATCTGAATCCGATTGATATGGCCAGTGTTAGCTTTATTAATAGGAAATATAAAGCCCAATGATATTATAAAAGAACATAAAATACAATCATTTAAAAAGGTGAAGTGCACCCCAAAAGTTTTATGTCTAACTTTTAAGGTGTACTTCAGTTTATTTTAAGTATTTATCTAAAATAGCTTGTTTTCGTTTGGCACTGTCATTGATGATGGCTTTAGCTTTTCTTATATTGCTCTCGTAAACAGAAACCTTCTTGATAATATCTTCCTGTACATCAGAATCCGGAATAGGAAGCATTAAATTGTTGATGTCAGATTGATTAATGCTGGGATATGAGCCTTTTGGCATGGCATTTATCATTTGAGCCATCAATTTTTGACTATATCTAAAACAAAGATATATCAACTTATTCAAAAGTTTCTTAGTGTTTTTACTCCTAATTATGGCAAATCCAGTAGAATATATAGTATCCGGCCGTTCCGAATCAAGATACGCAAAACCACGAAGATTTGGACGTACGGTCGAAATTAATGTTGATTCGCCTTTTGCTAACCGTCTTGCTCTTGACGGAGCGTTTTCACCTATAATTTTTTTGTCAAAACTTATAATTCCAGTTTCATTTTCTACTGCATCAATATCAACATAGGTATATTCTTTTTCTGGAGTTTCATTAGGATTTATGCTAAACTCATTCAAAAAACAAACCTCACTAAATTTGGTAGGATTACCTTGTATAGAATTGATAATACTTTCTATTTGTTTCAAAGACCTGCTTATTTCTTCTTCAGCTTTGTTCACTTCTTTATCAACAGCTTCAGCTTCAATCACAATGCTCTTGATAATTTCTTTTGGTGCATCGGGTATTGGCATTTGCTCATAGAAGTACTGTGGAACTCGTCGATGCCCACTTGCTCCTGTCATATTTGACGCTGCTACTTTACGAATATATTCACGATTAATAAATTCTAAGACATATTTTGCTCTTTCTTTATTTGATGCACGAATAACATGAAATTCCGTACTACCAAAACCAATCTGATTTGTTAGATTTTCCGCTAAAGCACATTTTCCATTCTCCATACATGGAGTAATTTTTGCGACCAATACATCATTCTCTCTAAAATTTGTATAACCACCTGATGATATCTCAGATATAGGACGATCAATCTTATTTTTTATTGTACCTAATCCCAATGAAGACATTTCAACAAAAGATGCTAATGTTTTACCGTCAATATCATGGAATTCATCTCTTGAAGGATTGATTGCTAGAACAAATTTTTTTAACGGTATTATATCGTATTTACTTTCAACATTGATTTGGAGAGCAATACTTGTCTTTATCGTCTTATCAAACGCAGTCTGTTTAAAGTCTATCATATCCACAAGTCTTGCTTGTGAAACTACTTCAGACAAATCTTCAGGAACAATGACATCTTCATTCAAGAAATTTTTGCGAATCAAAGTGTTAATTTTCTCAGGGTCATACAAATTATCAGGATTAAATAAAGGAGTACGTATTCCATTTATTCCACGAATTTGTTGAACCGTATCGTCATCATCTCCTTCATCATCGTTTTCTGACTTAGATTTCGTCAAGTGAAGATATTCAATGCCTTCATTACCTTTACTGTCACTCCATCCGTAACCCAAGAATTTTTTTATTGCAGCAGTCGTTGTTGGAGACTTTACAATAAGTACAGAAGTATCTACAGTAAATGCAAGCAAGAAAATATAGATTTTTTCTCGCTCTATCGAAATAATAAAATTACGCAAAGACTTTTCTTTTTCTGTTTTTTTCTGAGCATCTGTTTGCAGGCGGAAAGCTTGCGTTTTACTTCTTGCACGGAATCGGTTACGAATATCTTTTGCCGCATCACACACTCCCTTCATTACATTACGGTCTGTACTGTCAAAAGACTCGTAATAAGATTGGAATACCTCTGTTTCAGACAAGGCCTCATTGATTGTTCCATCTTTAAGGAATGTACGATAATCTTCAAGTCCATATCCACAGTGGTCACAGTAGGCTTGCAGCAGATGTTCATCCTGATATACATCTTCAGCATTGTCGTTAGTATTAAACCAGGTTTTGACACGGTTACGATAATGCTCTGCAGCAGGAGTATTAGTCTCTTTTCTACGAAGAAACAATACGACAGTGTTGGTCCCAGTCTTTCCAAATGTTCCACTGCCGAATTCTGCAAGAGAAACAATATCAAAGTTTTCCAATATTATTTCTCTTGCACGAGCATAGATGCCGCCCTTATTGAGTACAGAAATAGGTAATACAATACCGGCAACTCCACCAGCACGCATTAATTGTGTTGAGCGTTCCATAAAGAAAGTTTCTATGGCATTGTTTTTCGCTGTATTGATGTTCTTGTTAAATAGGGAGAACATGGCACGGTCGCTGTCGCTGAGTGTCTCAAGAAAGCCTGTTACAGCGTATGGAGGATTGGCGACAAGTACATCATAACTGTTTTGTTGTAGAGCATCGTGTGGCTGTAGGGCATCGGCATAAATGATATTCGTCTCGTCGTGTCCATACATAAATGCAGAAACCTTAGAGACTTTAGACAAACGATATTCTTTTTCTATACCTGTGATATGCTTGTAATATTCATGGATGTCAATATCCGGACGATGCTTTTTCACAAAATCTTTGATTCTTACAGCATATTCTGTAAGGAAATGACCAGCACCACAAGCATAATCTATGCACGAAGGTACACTTTTGCTTTGGCTTACAATCTGTTCCAAGGGAAGAGAAGAAACAATGAAGCGAACTATCGGCATGGGAGTGAAGTATTGACCTTCACTTTGCTTCACACCTTTTGTAAGGAAACCTTCAAAAAGATCTCCCAAAAATTGGTTGGTTTCAGTATCTTTCCCTTCTTCTGTAGTAGATTTCAACTTTATATTCTGTAGCATCAACAATACTTCACGTAGAATCTTGGCATTTTCTTTGAAAAGACGTTCGTTATGGACACTAATGAACGAAAAGTCATTGTCTGAATAAAACTTGAGCGCACGAAAATACTCCATTACGGTCTTCATTGTCGCATCCGGGTCTTTCTTATACCATCGGAAAGCTTTTTCTATCTGTTCATTTTCTATGTAAGTAACAGTTTCATTCAAAAATTTTTCCATTCCGTCACGATATAGTCTCTGTAAACGGTCTTGTATAGAAAAGTCGTCATCGTAAGCAGCACCTTTCCAATAGAAATGTAAGTTATCCGGATTATTTGTCTCATCAACTACTTTTGCAAGGAATAGATTAACGAGTTTATCAAAAGCATTCTCCTTGGCTCCAACATTGTGCCGGCGAAGAATTGTTGCGAACTCGTTATATTTCTTTTTTATTTCTTCATTGCTAATTGGATATAAATCCTTGACTGAAAATTTGTTTTTACCTATATGGTAAGGCTGGATGTCATCTTCAAATAAACCTCGTGTTGCCGCATCGCATTGGTATGTATCATGCCATACACGAAACAACTGTTTATTGTTCTTCGCGTCTTTATATGTAAGTAAACTATTATTGTTTATCAACAGATCTTCGTTATCCTGCACATTTATCAGATAATATTCAGGCTTTATCTTTTCTCCATCTAAATCTGATGTATAAAGACAAAGAAACTTTGTTGCCTGCTCTTGTTGAAAGTAACTAAATAATTGCGCACCGTCTTCAAGAGTATCTTTCCATGCACCATCAAATTCATCAGGTTTCTTACACTCGATGATTAACAGAGATTCTTTGTCTGTAGCCATTTCTCCAGATAAGCTACAATGTGTTCGCACCCAAATATCTGCATAACCTCCCTTTTGAGTATGCCCAAGTTTCCAAGCCGGTTCAAGTTCTATATGCTCAGGCTTATATCCTATCGAAAGCAAACGATCAATACACTCAAATACGACGAAATTTTCTGGCTCAGAAAAATTACTTGTTGTCTCACGTCCGACAGTTATACCAACCTCCTCATAATAAAAACGCTCATTCCTCACATCGACTTTCAACGGAACACTAACATTTTCATATGATTTTATGAACACATCACCATCCTGTTCGAAACACAGAATAGAGAGTATTTTTTTTATATTGTCTTTTGTTATCATTTTTATAAAATAGGAGCTAATTGTTTACATTTAATCAGATGACTATACAATCTATATCAATTTTAACTCAATAATAAAGTGCCATAATCAGTCATTATTACTGCCATTGATAAGTTGGCGAGGATCCACATTCAAAAGTTCTGCAATCTTCACAAGCATATCAAGAGAGGGCTGCATTTTGTTAGAACACCATCTTGAAACGGTTGCTTCGTTTTTACCAACTTGTCCAGCCAACCATTTTCCTGTTTTACCTTTCTCAACTAAAACCACTTTCACTCTATTGATTTTTTGAGATTTCATATGCATTAATTTGTCTATTAATTACAATAGTTTGACTTATGGTGCAAATTTAGCAATAATGCTTAATTCATCAGTCTGTTTTTTTAGAAAAGCACATTAAATATGCCCAAAAAACAAACACATTCATTACCTTTGTATATTATTGATTATTATTACATAAACATTCAACCTAAAACAGCATAAGTTATGCAAATACGTTATTCTAAGATCTTTATAATTCAAAATGATATTCCTTCAGCAAAAGAAGCTGTCTTTGATAGGACTGAAAATGTTCGTGAATATATTGAGGCTATTACAACAGAGTTAACTAACAATTCTGTTACTCGTCAATATTGCTTTGACGAACAATATCAAACAGCTAAAAATGATGTAATTTTTATTATAACAAAAATTAATGCCTTATGTCCTATTCCAAATGAAGATGAACGTAAAGCTGAAATAGATGAAAGTCTCAAAACCTACATTGAATTACATCCTGCACAACGGCTATCATCTATTGAAAAAGAATTTAATGATATTTACACTCAATTAAGTCCAATACCTAAAGGTGTATTGATTGTTGCTGAGATAATTAATGAGGAAGGTAACTGTAAGCTAATTCTTGCAAAAGCAGATTATGCCGAATTTATGGAAGAGTTATCCGGGGATAAAAAATTGGGATTACCAACGAAAAAGAAGATTTATAAAGCTGTATCTATAGGATATGTTTACGACAATCATGAATATACCATATCAAATGTCTTAGTATGCGATACTAGTAGTAGAGATGCTAAATATTGGTGGAGAAGTTTCTTAGAATTAAAAGAATTGAGGACCAATGAGCTTAATACAATAAATGCATATAAAGCTATAAAAGACAAAGTTATATCTCCTATTAAAAAAGATCATAAAACAGATTTTGTCAATTTATTCAACTTTAATCTTGCTTATTTCTCGTCAAATGACAATTTCAATATAGATGAATACATACAAAAGATACGAGATTATATTCCTGTAGATCACAATCTTAATAAGGAATCTTTAATAAATAAATTAAATACCCTTCCGGAGACAGAAAAATTTGATCGCACATTTCAAAAACAACCTACAAGCATTAGCGATAGAATGAGAAGGCAAGTTGTTCGTTTGGCAGACAACTTGGATTTATCCATAAAAGGCCAAATAGAAAATCTACAGAATGTTATTAAAGCAGAACTTGATGATCAAGGCAATAAAATAGTCGTAATATATTCTGATGAAGGTTACGAACATTTTATAAGAAACCAGCAATAATTAAATTATGAATACTCTATTTACATCTATAGTACAAAGACTTCTTATTCACCCTGTTCTGGAAGAGCCAAATAATAAGGAAACATCAATGGTGTATGAAGCCTCGTATAAATGTCAAGGATTTCAAGACCAACTACCAACAGAAGATGAAATATGTATAGAGTTAGGTGAAGGTGATATTCTATGCTTAACAATTTTAGAAGCAGAAGATATTGCTATTACATATCGTTCACATAGCTCAGAACAAACTTGGGAAAAATTCATTAGAAAATGTAACGAAATAACTTACTCTGAAGAAGTTCCATTAAGTTTAAAAATAAAGATAGAAAAAAGACAAAATATCAATGTATTACATATATATGACTATGAATTGTTTTACAAGGATCTGTCAGCCAAACAATTAAAACAGTTTTTGGAAATATGGAATGTCAGAATGCAGTCCAATATTATGGTCTTTGTTCACTCTGACGAATTTGTATCTTGGCATACTCCAACTATATACTTTCAGAAATCATCAGAACATACTGAAATAATAGAACGTAATTATGACCGCTCACTTATATACGACAGAACCAATCGGTTAGTATATAGTGAGTTTACATATAGGAATATTCTACCTTTAGATTTTGAATTGTCATCTTTTGAGATTTCAGACCCTATTGCCAAATTATTTGCTATAGCATATTTTTATTATACACTTTCAAGCATATTTGATTTCAGTTCTTTTGCCAATAATCATATCAACTACAAAATTAATGGATTCAAAACTCGTGAATTCACAGTGCCTATTAATCTTACCGATTTACAAATAAGTATTCCAAATGTCAAGATATTAAGTGAAATCTATAATTGGATTTACTTAGAGGGTAATACCTATGACAAAATGATTATAGCACGAAATATTATTTCTATCAATCTTATTGATGGAGAATCGATTAACTTTACAAATTCTACATTTAGTGCTATTCAATCCAATTTTAGATATTACTCAAAAGAAAACGTAAAAAATTTTATAACTCTACGAAATGAACTTTCAAAAATCCTACTTGATCAAGAGAATAAAATAGCTTCTTTCGTATCTGATTTTGCATCTGATTTCAAGAAAAGCATTCTTCCTTCTATTACTTTCTTTATATCAGTCATAGCTATACGGGCTATATCACATCAAGAAATATTTGACGGATTTTCACCCAATATTATGAAAATCTCGATTCTTTTAGTTGTTCTTTCATTTGTCAATTTATTATATTCATTGTTCTTTGAACTGAACAGGAAGTTACACTATTCACAACAACAAATAAAGGATATAAAAGAAAGATATAGCAAACTTTTAACCGAAGAAGAAATTGCAGATATATTTCATGAAGGAGATAACTGCAAAAAAAGAAATTGTTTTATTTTTGCTCGTAAGCAACGTTGTTATAGTGTTTGTATGTGGGGGGCATGTATCCTCTTAATGTCAGCTTTTCTTTATTGGATAGGCTTAGATCAAGATTTTAAAAAAGCAGAAAAAAATGAGCACAATATTGAATATGTAGATTCTGTCAAGCGCGTATCACCAATTATTGATAATGCACCAGTTAATAATACTACTTGCGATACATTAAAGATAGATACAAATTCTTTAAAAAAATGATTCCTATAAGGAATTATATTGTATTTTTGTATTTGGAAACCTCCACGCAACCTTGTGTAAAATATTGCAAGAATCCGGTGGAGCAATAGCGGGAGATTACTTCTTTAGCTAAAAGATACATCAAAGATATTCAGTCACTTATCGTTAGATTACGATTCCTGGTGGTACCACAGTAAATGTAATTCAAATTTTTCATCAAGTCCCGGATTCGTATTGAGTCCGGGATTTTTTGTTTTGCGCCATTCCGCTGTGCCGTGAGGGCAGAGACGTGGGCATGAGAGAGCCTGTCTGGATTGGGCTTATTCATCGGATGGCGCCAAGTGCGGGGAATTTTTCATACCGTGGGGGATGGTATAAGCCGTGACAGGGCATTTGTCTGCGTGATGATGAAATCACGCTGATAAAACCGGCGAATCATCATCGCAAGAACGACGCGACCTTCCGGTTTATCCTATAAATACGTTTCGGGCCCTTTCTCACGTCTGATGTCAGTATATTAAGCGGAAAACCGAGAGGCGGACTTACAATTTTTCTTGACTAAATATTTACAAAATATTTTCGCAAAAGAGGTGTGAAGGAATGTTAAATAGTGCCTTCTGACGGCCGTTTCTGTCTGTATGGTCTTGTGATATACCCTATAATGTAGTCCGAAAAAAGCCATCCGGCGTTCTGATATTGCCCATTTCAGCTTGCGATAAAGCCCATTTCAGGGTGCGAAATGGCCTGTTTTAGCTCCTGAAATGGCCTATTTCGCATGCCGAAATGGTGCATATTGTAAAACGAGAAAATACCTATTGAATATAAATCATTGATATTCAGTACTTTATATAATGTGCTCATAAATCGCGTATTTGCGCCCGAAGGAAAGTCTGCTCGCAAATACGCGCTTATTTTTCGGGATAGAGTGGGAAACTGAGTCGGAAAAACCGGAATCCGGTTATAAATTGAAAGTGGGGCATATCACAATTTTTTCAGCAGAGGGAAATGACGCTGTCGCAGAAATAAAACCGCAGTTTTTTATCGAATCTCGTGCCCGCTGAATCTTAGCTATGTCATTATTCAAAATCTCTGTAGCCTCTTTCGGTTTAAGAAAAATCCGGTTTTGAGAAGTGGAAGATATTTTATTGCGAGTCGGAACAGACCGTTTGAGAATGTGAAACGGATTTTATTTTATGTCGGGAAATGGCTCCGGAGTGCGCAGGATAGATTTTATCTTGTGTTGGAAAATGCCTTTTGAGTATGTGGATCAGGTTTTATCTTATGTCGGGAAATGTATCCGGATTATGCAGGATATATCTTGTTTTATGTCTAAAGATGCCTTTTGAGTATGCGGAGCAGGTTTTATCTTATGTCGGGAAATGCCACCGGAGTGCGCAGGAAATATTTTATCTTGTGTTGGAAAATGCCGTTTAAATAAGTGAAATGGATTTTATCTTATACCGGGAAATGCCGCTGGATTATGCAGAGCATATTTTATTTTATGTAGGAAAATACTGTTTGAATATGCTGAACGGATTTTATCCTATATCGAAACCTACCGTTTTATTTTTCAAAACGTATTTTTATGTACATCCCTATGCACCGTTTCGTGACGTCATAAACAGCCTTTCGACATCTGCCTGCACGCTTATGTCCGTCCGGTTGTGTGCCCGTCTCTTCTTCATCCGTTCCGTTATGAATATTCGTCTCGTTCTTTCATCCATATCATAGCCATGAACTTTCATTTTGCCTTTTCATAAACGATTCATCCCCTCCGTGCCGTTCTTTCGGATACCGGGTACATTCCTGTCTTCGGCAACGTCTTCCTTGACATTGCATATTTATAACCTTTTGTATCACAAAGCAATCATAATAATCCCCATTCTGCTTTTTTAACTAATTATTGTTTGCATTGTCCTGCCAAACCTATATATTTGCAATATATTTTCCTAACCTTGTTTATTCTATTGCTAATATATAATCAGATTATAACTAACACTTTAAACCGAATGAAACGAATATTTACTTCTATTGTTGTTGCCATCGCAGCAATGACTGTCAGTGCGCAAACGGCGGAGTTCTTCGAGCCGTACAAGAGCGTCGATTTGCGTTTACCGTCAGTACCTCTTGTGGTGAACGACCCCTATTTTTCCATTTGGTCGCCTTACGACAAGCTCACGGACGGTTCCACACGCCATTGGACGAACGCCCAGAAAGCCATAGACGGACTGCTGAGGGTGGACGGCAAGACTTATCGTTTTATGGGTGTTGAGAAGCCCTATATACTCAACTCCATTCTTCCTATGGCCGATGAAGGTGCGTGGACTGCCAAGACCAGCCGCACGAATCCCGGCGACGGATGGGCTTCGCCCGATTTCGACGATTCTTCATGGGGCACTGAACAGGGTGCGATAGGTTCTGCCGACGAATATCCTAACGTATATACAAACTGGGATGTTGAGAACACCGATGTGTATGTCAGACGTACCGTCAATCTGACTGCCGACGACCTGGACGATGATCTCTATATTGTTTATTCACACGACGATGTGTTCGAGCTGTACATCAACGGCACACAGGTCATCTCGACGGGCGAGACATGGCTTCAGGGTGAGACCCTGCATCTCTCGGCATCGCAGAAAGCGCTGCTAAAGGAGGGCGACAATGTCATCGCCGCACACTGCCACAACACCACCGGCGGCGCGCTCATAGACTACGGACTCTATCGCAACACCAAGACTGAGGGCGCCGACATCGAAGTAGCCAAGCAGACTTCGGTGGATGTCCTTGCCACGAACACATATTATACATTCAATTGCGGACCTGTGGACCTGGATCTCGTGTTCACCGCTCCGATGCTCATCGACGACCTTGACCTCCTGTCAACACCTGTGAACTACATTTCCTATCAGGTGCGTTCCAACGATGGTGCAAGCCACGACGTGCAGTTCTATCTCTCCACTACTCCGGAGCTGACGGTGAATGAGAACTCGCAGCGCACGTATTCATCATACGGATCGTCCGATTATGGCTATAAATATCTCAGAGCCGGAAGCGTGGAGCAGCCGCAGCTTAAGAAGAGCGGCGACCTTATCTGCATAGACTGGGGCTATCTTTATCTGCCTGACGTCAACGGAGAGGTGTCTCTCTCCACCGGATATACGGCTGAGGATGTGTTCGCTACTACCGGAGAACTGCCGAACAGTAAGGTCAGCGCAACCAGCAGCAGCGAATCTACGATGCCGTCCATGTCTTATATGCACGACTTCGGAAGCGTCACCACGGCGTCGAGCTTCGCCATGCTGGCCTACGACGAGGTGTATGACATCATCTACATGAACCAGAAATACAAAGGCTACTGGGCACGCAACGGCAAGACCATACAGCAGGCCATCGCCGAGATGCGCGACAATTACACCGACATAATGACCCGCTGCCGTGCTCTCGACAAGCGTATATATGACGACGGACTGGCTGCCGGTAACGCAAAGTATGCCGAGATTCTCTCCGGCTCATACCGTCATGTCATCGCAGCTCACAAGCTTTTCGAGGATAACGAGGGCCACCTGCTCTTCTTCTCGAAGGAGAACAACTCCAACGGATGCGTGAACACCGTCGATCTCACCTATCCGTCGGCTCCGCTCTTCCTGCTCTACAATTCCGAACTGCAGAAAGGTATGATGACAAGTATCTTCGAATATAGCTACACAGGCCGCTGGACCAAGCCTTTCGCTGCCCACGACCTCGGCACATATCCTATTGCCAACGGACAGGTTTACGGTGGCGACATGCCTCTGGAGGAGTCGGGCAATATGATCACTCTGGCTGCAATGATATGCAAGCTCGAGAACAGCACCGAGTATGTCGAGAAATATTGGGACATCATAACCACCTGGGCCGACTATCTTGTTGAGAACGGTCAGGATCCGGAGAACCAGCTCTGCACCGACGACTTCGCGGGTCACTGGGCCCACAACGCCAATCTCTCGGTGAAAGCCATAATGGGTGTGGCCGGATATGCTGAGATGGCACGCATGAGAGGCGACGTAGAGACAGCCGACAAATACATGAACAAGGCCAAGGAAATGGCACGTACGTGGGAGTCGATGGCAAGAGAGGGCGACCATTATCGTCTTGCTTTCGACCGCGCCAACACCTGGAGCCAGAAGTACAACATGGTTTGGGACAAGCTGTGGAACATACACATCTTCCCCAACAACGCCGCAGAGCGCGAGATTCAGTATTATCTCACCAAACAGAACACCTACGGTCTGCCTCTCGACAGTCGCGAGGCATACACCAAGAGCGACTGGATAATGTGGACGGCATCAATGTCTCCCGACAAGGAAACCTTCCTCAAGTTCTCCGATCTCGTTTATAAATACATCGATGAGACCAAGTCGCGTGTACCTATAAGCGACTGGTATTGGACCACTTCAGCCGACATGACCGGATTCAGGGCCCGTTCCGTTATCGGCGGACACTGGATGAAGGTGCTCATGGACAAGATAGGCACGGTGCAGGCTCCTGAAAAGGATTGGGCTCCGGCAGGCGATAAGATAAAGACAAAATGGGCCGACGAGGTGTCTGTTGACAATGTATTGCCCGAATATCCGCGTCCGCTCATGGAACGTTCCGAATGGATGAACCTCAACGGTTTGTGGGACTACGGCTTCAATGTATCCACATCAAACAGCGAGCCTACGATGTATGACGGCAAGATTCTTGTGCCGTTCGCTCTCGAGTCGAGTCTTTCGGGCGTCATGCAGCCTATGAGCGAGAGCAACGCTCTGTGGTATAAGCGTGAGTTCACCGTACCGCAGGAGTGGAACGGAAAGCGTGTACTGATCAATTTCGGTGCGTGCGACTATAGTGCTACCGTGTATGTCAATGGTCACGACGCAGTGTCTCACACCGGCGGAAGCACGGCGTTCAGTGCCGATATTACCGACTATCTGTCGCCGGAAGGCACAAACGTGCTCACGGTTAAGGTAATAGATACCACCGACGAGACGTCTCAGCCGGTCGGAAAGCAGCGCAAGAATGCGGCAGGCAACGGCGATATATGGTACACTCCGGTGTCAGGCATCTGGCAGACAGTATGGCTCGAGCCGGTAAACAGCGAATATATATCAAACGTTGCCACCACTCCCGATGTTGACAATAGCCGCTTCGTGGTCAACGCCACGGCTGAGGGCGTGAGCGGAAGCAATGCCGTTGTTAAGGTTACGCTGAAGGATGGCGACGAGACAGTGGCAACGGGCGAGGGCGCTCCGGGCTCAGACATCGAACTGAGTGTTGCCAATCCTAAGCTGTGGAGCCCGCAGTCGCCTCATCTCTACGACATGCAGCTCACCCTTACATGCGACGGTGAGGAGACCGACCGCGTGGAAAGCTACGCGGCACTGCGCAAGATCTCTGTGGCACAGGATAAGAACGGCGTATGGCGCATGCAGCTTAACAACAAGGATTTCTTCCAGAACGGAGTGCTTGACCAGGGTTATTGGCCCGACGGTCTTTACACAGCACCGACAGACGAAGCCCTCAGCTACGACATAGAGACGGCAAAGAGTCTCGGCTACAACATGATACGCAAGCACATGAAGGTTGAACCGGCACGCTGGTATTACCATTGCGATCGTCTCGGCATGCTCGTATGGCAGGATATGCCTGCCGTCGGCAAGAACTACGAAAACTGGAACGGCAGTACATGGTACACCGGAACCGACGGCCGTCCGTCGACAAGCGTCCGCATAAACTTCATCAGAGAGTGGAACGAAATAATCAGTCAGCACTATTCCAATCCTTCAATCGTTGTGTGGACTCCGTTCAACGAGGCTTGGGGACAGTTCACAACAGCTTCTGTAGTATCTACAACGAGGGCACAGGACGATACTCGTCTGATAGACGCAGCCAGTGGAGGAAACCATCATGAGGGAGTGGGCGACCTGCTCGACCTGCACGATTATAACATCGAACCATCCGTTTATCTCTACGATACCACCCGTCCGACTGTCCTCGGTGAGTACGGAGGACTGAAATACAACGTCGAAGGCTATCGCTGGGATCCTGACTTCACCTCCACGGGATACACCGACAGCGAAGAGCTAACCGACGCTTATGTGACGCTGGCTGGCCGTGTCGCCACTCTCGCAAAGTCGGAAACAGCCAAAGATTTCTCGGCTGCCGTATATACACAGATAACCGACGTCGAGACAGAAATGAACGGACTGATGACCTACGACCGCAAACTGCTCAAGGTGGATGCCGACAAGGTGAAGGCCGCCAACGAAAAACTCTCGTCCGTTCTCGATCCTTCTACGGGCATAGAGAGCGTGGGCAACCAGGACGGACCGGCCGTAGAGCTTGGCCGTTACAACGCCGGCGGACAGAGAGTCAGCAAGAACAGTAAGGGAATTAACATAGTGAAATATTCTGACGGAACGGTGAAGAAAGTCATCGTGAAATAATCCTGAATTTAAGACTTAGGCCGTCCGGTTTCATGATAGATTGAAACCGGATGGCTTTTATGTTTTAAGAGAGGCATATCATTAACAATCACACATATAAAACCTACATTTATTCTATGAAGAAAATCATGACACTTGCGGCTACTCTTGCCGTAGCATTGTCTGCCGGGGCACAGTCTCCGGAGTTTTTCGAACCGTACAAGGCTACAGACCTGCGCCTTCCGTCGGTGCCGATATTCGTAAACGACCCATACGTTTCGTTCTGGTCGCCATACGACGAGCTCAATGCCGGCAGCACACGCCACTGGACCAATGCCGAGAAACCCATCGACGGAATGCTCCGCGTGGACGGAGTGACATACCGTTTCATGGGAGTTGAGCGCGAGTATGTGCTCGACGAGACACTCCTGCCAATGGCAAACGAGGAGACATGGGAGGCAAAAGCCACCACCACACGCCAAAGCGGAACGGCATGGACAGAGCCCGATTTCGACGACAGCGGCTGGGAAACCAAGAAGGGCGCGTTCGGCTCGCCAAACGAATATCCCAATGTCAACACATCGTGGGAGCAGACCAACAGCGACATGTACGTACGCCGCACGGTTAATCTCACTGCCGAGGACATAGCAAAAGATCTCTATGTGATATATTCTCACGACGATGTGTTCGAGCTTTATGTCAATGGCCACTGTGTGGTAAGCACGGGTGAGACGTGGCTTCAGGGCGAGACAGCCCATCTTACGGACGCAATGAAAAGCTATCTGAAGGAAGGCGAGAACGTGATAGCCGCCCATTGCCACAACACAACTGGCGGAGCCTATCTTGATTATGGCCTGTACGTGAACTCAAAGACCGAGAATGCAGACATAAAGAAAGCCGTGCAGAAGTCGGTAGATGTGCTTGCCACAAACACCTACTACACGTTTGAGTGCGGTCCGGTGATGCTCGACGTAGTGTTCACTGCCCCGATGCTCATCGACGACCTCGACCTGCTGTCCACTCCTATCAACTACATCTCTTATCAGGTGCGCTCCAACGACGACAAGGAACACGACGTTCAGTTCTATCTTGCTACCTCTCCCGAGCTTGCCGTAAACACATCCGACCAGGCTACAATGTCGTGGGTGAAGTCGGAGAACGGCATAAAGTATCTCTGTTCCGGAACCACCGATCAGCCTGTTCTGGGCAAAGGCTCTGACGGTATCTGCATAGACTGGGGCTTTGTTTATCTGCCTGAGATCAACGGAACGGTGAGCCTGGCCTCCACGCTCGAGGTGGAGAGCGTGTTCGCCAACGAAGGCAAGCTGCCGCGCACTAAGGTTACGGTAACCAGTTCAAGGCAGTCGAAGAATCCTACCCTCGCCTTCACCTATGACTTCGGCAAGATAAAGACCGGCTCAAACTTCGCTATGATAGGCTATGATGAGGTTTGGGACATAGTATATATGGACCAGCGCTACAAGGGATATTGGGCGCGCGACGGCAAGACCATCTATCAGGCGTTCGAGGAAATGCGCGACAACTACACCGACATAATGACCCGCTGCCGCGAACTCGACAAACGCATATACGACGATGCGCTGGCTTCTGGCAACAAGAAATACGCCGAGATACTCTCCGGATCGTACCGTCACTGCATCGCCGCCCACAAACTGTTTGAAGGTCCTAACGGCAATCTCTACTTCTTCTCAAAGGAAAACAACTCCGGTGGATTCGTAAACACTGTCGATCTCACTTATCCTGAATCGCCGCTCTTCCTTCTCTACAATCCCGAACTGCAGAAGGCCATGATGCGAAGCATATTCGAGTACTGCCGTTCCGACCGTTGGAACTTCCCCTTCGCAGCCCACGACCTCGGCATATATCCGCACGCCAACGGTCAGCGCTACTCGATTACGAGTCCCGATGCCGACGGTGGCTTTGCAGGAAACATGCCTCTTGAGGAGTCAGGAAACATGATCACGCTCTGCGCAATGATATCGATGCTCGACGGCAACACCGACTTCGCCGACCAGTATTGGGACACCGTGAAGCTATGGACCGACTATCTCGTGGAGTACGGTCAGGATCCGGAGAACCAGCTCTGCACCGACGACTTCATGGGTCACCTCGCCCACAACGCCAACCTCTCGGTGAAGGCCATCATGGGTATTGCCGGATTCTCTGAGATGGCGCGCATGAAGGGCGACATAGAGACCGCCGACAAATACATGGCAAAGGCAAAGGAGATGGCGGAGATATGGGAGGCTGACGCCCGCGACGGCGACCACTACCGCCTGGCACTCGACAAGAGCGGCACGTGGAGCCAGAAGTACAACATGGTATGGGACAAGCTCTGGGGACTGAATATCTTCCCCAACAACGCCATGAAGCGTGAGATGTATTATTATGCCAGAAAACAGAACACCTACGGACTGCCGCTCGACAGCCGCGCCGACATATCAAAGACCGACTGGATAATGTGGACGGCTTCAATGGCTGCCGACAACAGCGACTTCCTCAGTTTTGTTTCTCCGCTCTATAAGTACATCAACGAGACGACATCGCGCGTGCCTATCAGCGACTACTACAACACGAAGACCGGCACGATGGTGGGATTCAAGGCGCGCTCGGTTGTAGGCGGACACTGGATGAAGGTGCTCATGGACAACTTCGACCGCAACAAGGTGCCTTCCACAGGCATCTCGCAGACTGTCACCGACAATGTTTCGGGAACGGAGGCATACTACAATCTGAACGGTGTCAGACTGTCTTCGCCGGCAAAGGGAGTGAACATAGTGAAGAAACAGGACGGTGATGTGAAAAAGGTGATTGTGGAATAGCTGTCATACTGCAATATACACCATAGCATAACATTGTTGCCCGGCTGCGCTCTTATGCGTCAGTCGGGCACTTTTGTATTCATTCCGCGGGTCGGTGAGTACGCTTCCTGCGCATGTAATGATTTTTCCGGAAAAGCCTTAATCACCGCTATTCCTGCATATTTATGCAAAATGAAAAGTAAAAAATCTTGACAAAATTTTTTCGCGAAATAGAAAACGATGAGCCGCGAAATGGGCTTTATCGGAGCAAAATATCCTTTCGGAGATGTCGGAAAAACGTCTTTGCAACCCGATTTTCTGAGAGTTGTTTTCCGAAATGGGCTCTTTTGGCTTGCGAAACAGGCTTTATTGCAGTCCGAAATGGTGCATATCATGGTGCGAAATGGGCTCTTTCGGATGCCGAAATGGGCTTTATTGCAAACCAGTCTGCGCGATATGATTTTCCGTTTTTGTGTAAACAGCTGACTGATAAGTGATTACGCAAAGTGCTCAAAACTCGCGTATTTGCGGCCGGATGCACTTTTGTTTGCAAATATTCGATTCTCGTGAAGTTGACGATGAATAAATATTCATCACCCGTCCGTGTTTTGTATATTTATGCAATTCCCGATACCGTGCTTTCATTCCGTGTCAAGGGTTGTGTTTGAGCCTCTTTAATGCAGACCAGCACTTGCCGTGTGTCACAAAAAAACGTGTTCCCGCTACGCCCTTACGCAGCGGGAACACGCAACCTTCTTCAGCCCGTCGGTTCAGACTTTCTGATTCATCACAATCTGGTTGAAGTAAGGATAAGGTATCTCGATGTTCTCCTTGTCGAACCGTTCCTTTATCGACTTCAGCAGGTCACACTTCATTGCGAATGCGTTGCTCGGCGTGGCGGCCCATGCCCATGCCCTCAGCGTTATGGCAGAGTCGCCGAGGTTTATCACTCTTATCATCACCTCGGGCACTCCGGCCTCCTTTTCCTTCTCGGTGCGGTGGTCGGTCAGCATGGGGTGGTGCATTATCTCGTCGCGCATCACGTCCATGGCGAAGTCGAGGTCTGTGGTGTATGAAACTCCCACCTCCACGAAGGCACACGTCACTTCCTCGCCGTATGACGAGTTGACAATGGTACTCGAGCTCATCTTGCTGTTTGGTATGAGTATCATTCTGTTCTCGGCGTTGCGTATTACGGTGTGGCGCAGCGTTATCTCCATCACCGTTCCGACCACTATGTCATCCACCTTTATGAAGTCGCCCACCTTGAACGGACGCGAGAACACGATGAACATTCCGCCCACTATGTTCGACAGCGCTTCCTGAGAGGCAAGACCCACGGCCATGGCCATGATTCCGGCACTGGCAAGTATTGAACTGCTTATCTTCTCCATGCCCGGTATGAGCGACAGGAATGCCGCGCAACCTATGATATATACCGCCGCAACCACCATCTGGCGGATGAATCCCGTCTTTGTCTCGTCGAGCGCCACAAGGCGTCCCTGCTTCTTCAGCGAGCGGTTGAAGAAATATTTCACGAGGCTCGTCACGAGTCTTACGAATATGTAGATGAGCACTGCCTTGATGCAGAAACGCAGCACCGCGCGCACGGTTATGCCGAAAAGGCTTAACTCGAGAATGTTGTCTATGTCCATTTCTTTTTGTTTTTTATGTTTATTGTTGTCGTTTGGCGGTGGCGTCGATGGCATTTCCTGCCGCCTGTCACTACGTCGCCGCACTGTCTATAAGAAGCAAAAATACAAGAAAAAACGCAATCGGACGAACGAAATCCCGTTTTTCTTGTATCTTTGCACCCGCAAACATTATGGCGGCGCCTTTGGCTGGACGGCGTGGGGCGTCGCAGACGATTATATGGAATTTATATTATGATGAATTTGCCTGAAGATCCGATGATGCTGTTCAGCGTCATCAACATGAAACTGAGAGACAGTTATGCGTCGCTCGACAGTCTGTGTGAGGACATGGACGTTGACAAGAAAGCCATTATTTGCAAGCTCCACTCGGCAGGTTTCGAGTACGACTCCGCCGCCAACCGCTTCTGGTGATCTCACCGTCGCTTCGTGGATGGGGCGTGGCATGACACGCTGCTCAGTGTGACGGATGCAGGCATGCACAATGACTGACAATGAATCTCACTGACACAAGATACATGCGGCACTACAGGTCGCTGCTTTCCGTCGGGCTGCCCATTATGATAGGGCAGCTGGGGATGATTGTGCTCGGATTTGCCGACACCATGATGGTGGGCCATCACAGTACGGTGGATCTGGGCGCGGCGTCGTTTGTGAACAACATCATGAACATGGTCATCATCTTCGGAACGGGCTTCTCCTACGGACTGACGCCCGTCGTGGGTGCTCTTTTCGGCACGGGACACAAGGCACAGGCAGGTCAGGCGCTGCGTTGCAGCCTGCTTTCAAATGCCATGGTGGCCGTGCTCATGTCGGCGCTCATGCTTGCTGTCTATTTCAATGTGGGGCGCATGGGGCAGCCCGTGGAGCTTCTGCCGCTCATACGGCCCTATTTTCTCGTGCTCATAGTGTCGCTGCTGTTTGTCATGCTCTTCAATGCCTTCAAGCAGTTTGCCGACGGCATCACCGACACACGTGTGTCTATGTGGATTCTGCTCGGTGGAAACATGCTCAACATCTTAGGCAACTATCTGCTCATATACGGCAAGATGGGGCTGCCGGAGCTCGGTCTTCTGGGCGCAGGCATAAGCACCCTGTTCTCAAGAATAATGATGGTGGTGGTCTTTATGGTCATCTTTGCCCGCTCCCGACGCTACCGTCGCTATCGTGCGGGCTTCATCGGGCTGGGCTGGTCGCGCGGGTTGGTCAGGCGTCTCAATGCTCTCGGCTGGCCCGTGGCGCTGCAGATGGGCATGGAGACAGCCTCGTTTAGCCTGAGTGTGGTCATGGTGGGATGGCTGGGCACGGTGGCTCTGGCGTCGCATCAGGTGATGCTCACCATCTCGCAGTTCACGTTCATGATTTATTACGGCCTCGGAGCGGCTGTCGCCATACGTGTTAGCAGTTTTCACGGACAGCACGACCGTGAGGGCGTCCGCCTTACGGTGGGTGCCGGTTTCCGTCTTATGGTAGCTCTGGAGATAGTGTTGTCTGGCGCGGTATTCTGTCTGCGCCATCATCTTGGCGGCTGGTTCACGGACAGTGAGGCTGTCGCTTCGTCGGTGGTGTCGCTCATGGTTCCGTTTCTTATCTATCAGTTTGGTGACGGACTTCAGATTACCTTCGCCAACGCTTTGCGCGGAACGTCCGACGTAAAGTTTCTCATGGTCATAGCCTTCATTGCCTATTTTGTCGTCTCGCTGCCCGTAGGCTATTTCTGTGGATTCGTTCTCGGCATGGGACTTGTAGGCATCTGGATGGCGTTCCCGTTCGGGCTGACCGCAGCCGGGGTGATGATGTGGCTGCGGTTCAGGCGTTCTTACAGCAGTTCGGGAAGCTGATAGAGCTTCATTCCGTTGCTTCCTTTTATCAGTATGTACTGGCCTTCGGGCCTGTTCTTGCTCAGTTCTTCCTTCACTTCGTCGGCGTTGGCAAACTTGCGGAAGTCGCATCGTGTCTTGCTGAACTCCTCGCCGACAAGCCATACGGTGTCAAATCCGGCGTCCTTCAGCATGTCTGCCACCTTCTGATGCTCCTCTTCAGACGAGTCACCCAGCTCTCTCATGTCGCCGAGGATTGCCATCTTGTGGCTCACCTGCATGTCGCGGAAGTTCTGTATTGCGGCTGCCATGCTCGTAGGGTTGGCGTTGTAGGCATCCACAATCAGCTTGTTGTGCTCCGTGCTTTCGAGCTGTGAGCGGTTGTTGCTCGGAACATATCCTGCCAAAGCCTCGCTCACGGCGTCCTCGCTGACACCGAAGTAGAGTCCGACACTGGCTGCCGCGAGCATGTTGCAGAGGTTGTATGTGCCGATAAGATGCGTTGACACCTCATGCCACGGGCCTTCACCCTTGCGCCATTCGAAGCAGAGCAGCGGCGCACACAAAACTACGTGGCCCTCGACATAGAGTCCGGGCATCGGTGAGCATGCGTATTTTATGAGGTCGAGGCCGTGTGATATTCCTGCAAGATGCTCGTTTCCGGCGTCTATGAACACCTTGGAGCCTTTGCGCTGGCGCAGGAAGTCGTAAAGCTCTCCCTTTGTCTTGATCACTCCTTCGAACGATCCGAAACCCTGCAGATGGGCTTTTCCCACGTTGGTTATCAGTCCGTAGTCGGGCTCTACGGTCTCTACGAGCGTCTTTATGTCGCCGGGATGGCTTGCGCCCATCTCTATTACGGCTATCTCGTGCTCCTTCTTCAGACGCAGCAAAGTCTTCGGCACACCTATGTCGTTGTTGAAGTTGCCCTGCGTGTAGAGTACGTTGTATTTCTTTGACAGCACTGCTGCCACGAGTTCCTTGGTCGTTGTCTTGCCGTTAGTGCCCGTTATGCCTATTACGGGGATGTCGAACTGGCGGCGATGGTGGCGTGCCAGCAGCTTGAGTGTGGCAAGCGTGTCGTCCACGACGATATATCTCTCGTCGCGGGCATACTCCGGTTCGTCTATCACGGCGTACGAGCAACCCTTCTGCAGGGCGCTTTCAGCAAACTTGTTTCCGTCGAATGATTCTCCCTTCAGGGCGAAGAAAATGGAGCCTTCGGGGCAGTCGCGGCTGTCGGTTGTGACAACCTGATGTTCTGAAAATAATCTGTACAGACGTTCTATATCCATGACTTATCTGTTATTATAGAAATAATGTGTTGCAAACTTACATAAAATGTTCGGATTAAGCGTGCTTTTGCACCAACAATTTGGTGCTTGTCGTGCCATGTCGGCCTTTTCTTCGTGCGATGTTTGTGCTTTTTCCGTCGGGCGTTATCAATCTTTTCGTGTGCCGGTCATGGCTTTTATATATAGTGATATGGTTGTGTTGATGTCACGATAATGGGATAACTATTTCACGAAAAGTGTGACAAAAAGTATTCAAAAAGAGAAAAATTGCGTAATTTTGCTGTGATTTGATATTCGTAGCTGTTATTTAATTATTATCATACACTGTGGTGATGTTTTATGATGTGCTTCTGAACATCATCTGCCGGAACGCGGAGCGCGACGGTTTATAAGCGGTGAAAGGACATTATTATAAATTATATAAGGTATGAAAAAACTTCTGCTAATGGCATCGGTACTGCTTGCTACCGGTGCGGCACAGGCCGATGACGGTCCGTTATGGATGCGCTATCCGGCCATTTCTCCCGATGGGACGACCATCGCTTTCACCTATTGCGGTGACATTTTCACCGTTCCGGTGGGTGGCGGCCGTGCTACTCAACTCACAACCAATCCGGCTTACGACTCGCGTCCGGTATGGTCGCCTGACGGCAAGCAGATTGCGTTCGCGTCAGACCGTGAAGGTAGTTTCGATGTTCTCATCATGAGCCGTGACGGCGGCGCGCCTACAAGACTCACCACTCACTCAACCACTGAAATCCCTGTGGCGTTTGCCGACAGCACTCACGTGCTTTTTGCGGCATCGATACAGCAGGACTATAAGGACATTCAGTTCCCGAGCGGTCAGTTCTCGCAGATTTACAGTGTGTCGACTCATGGCGGTCGTCCGGTAATGTTCTCGTCGATGGTCATGCAGGACCTCTCTTTGAACAAGGCTGGTGACAAACTTCTTTATCAGGATTTGAAGGGTTATGAGGACCATTGGCGCAAGCATCATCAGTCGTCAATAGCCCGCGACATCTGGCTTTGCACTCTCGGGCCTACTCGTACGTATAAGAAACTGACGTCGTTCCGCGGTGAGGACCGCAACCCTGTGTGGGCTCCGGACGGCAACTCGTATTATTATCTGAGCGAACAGGACGGCAGTTTCAATGTATATAAAAGCGATTTGTCAGGTGAGAACCGCGTTCAGCTCACTCATCACACCAAGAATCCGGTGCGTTTCCTCACTGTAGCAGACAACGGAATGCTGTGTTATGGCTACGACGGAGAGATATACACCATGCGTGAAGGTGGGCAACCGTCGAAGGTGAAGGTGGAAATCGTGACCGACCGTGTGGAGAACGACGTCATCAACCGTACTTTCTGGGGCGGTGCAACCGACATGGCTGTGTCGCCAAACGGTAAGGAAGTGGCTTTCATCGTGCGTGGCGATGTGTATGTTACGTCTGTGGATTATGAGACGACACGCCAGATAACCAACACACCTCAGCAGGAGCGCGATGTTGATTTCAGCCCCGACGGACGTTCAATAGTATATTCTGCCGAGCGCGACAGCGTTTGGGGAATATATCAGAGCAGCCTTGTGCGTAAGGAGGATAAGTATTTCACCTATGCCCAGGAGATTAAGGAAGAGCCTCTTGTCGTGACAGACAAACCCTCGTTCCAGCCCGCATACTCGCCCGACGGCAAGGAAGTGGCATTCCTTGAGAACCGTACCACACTGCGTGTGATCAATCTCAAGAGCAGGAAAGTGCGCACGGTGCTCGACGGAAAGTTCAATTATTCATACAGTGACGGCGATCAGGACTATCAGTGGTCGCCTGACAGCAAGTGGTTCCTTACTTCTTACATAGGCGTGGGAGGATGGAACAACGAAGACGTAGCGCTCGTAAAAGCCGACGGAAGTGGCCAGGTAACCAATCTGACAGAGAGCGGTTATACCGACAGCAATCCTAAATGGGTGCTCGACGGCAAGGCTATGATCTGGTCGTCCGACCGTGCCGGATATCGCAGTCACGGTAGTTGGGGAGCCGAGTCGGACACTTACATCATGTTCTTCGATGCCGAGGCTTACGACAAGTTCCGCCTGAACAAAGAGGAACTCGCCCTCGAGGAAGACATGAACAAGGATTCCGACGATAAGAAAGACGGCGACAGCGATAAGAAAGACGACGGCGACAAGAAGAAAGACAGCAAGAAAAGCAAAGACAAAAAGAGCAAGAAGGACGACAAGGACAAGGAACTCACCTTCGATCTTGAGAACCGCCGCGACAGGATAATGCGTCTTACGATAAACTCTTCGAACATGGGCGACGCAGTACTCACACCGAAAGGTGACAAGCTGTACTACTGCGCGGCTTTCGAAGGAGGCTATGATCTGTGGGAACGCAACTTCCGTGAGAACACCACGAAGCTCATAATAAAGGGCATCGGAGGCGGAAACATGATTCAGGACAAGAAAGGTGAGAACATATACTTGTGCTCCGGAGGACAGATGAAAAAGATTCAGACCAACGGAAACAAAGTGGACAACATATCGTTCAGAGCTGACTTCGACCTGCGTCCGGCCAAAGAGCGCGACTATATATTCAATCACGTATGGCGTCAGGTCAAAGATAAGTTCTACGATCCGAACCTCCACGGAGTTGATTGGGAAGGATACAAGAAGATATATTCGCGCTATCTGCCTTACATCAACAACAACTACGACTTCCAGGAGATGCTTTCCGAAATGCTGGGCGAACTCAACGGCTCACATACCGGAGCACGTTACGGAGGCACCGGAGCCGCACAGCAGACCGCATGTCTGGGTGCTTTCTACGACAACTCGTACGAGGGCGACGGCCTGAAGATTGTCGAGACGATTGCTGGTGGACCACTCACCAAAGCCGACTCGAAGATAAAGAACGGCTGCATAATAGAGAAGATAAACAACAAGGAGATAAAGGCCGGCGAGGATTACTACCCGCTGTTGGCCGGAGAAGCCGGAAAGCAGGTGCTGCTGTCAGTTTACGACCCGGCGACAGGCAAACACTTCGAGCAGCAGGTTAAGGCTATCAGCTATGGAGCACAGCGCAATCTGCTCTACAAGCGTTGGGTTGAGAACAACCGCAAGAAGGTTGACGAACTGTCAGGCGGCAAGATCGGCTACGTTCATGTGAAAGGAATGGATAGCGAAAGCTTCCGTGTGGTCTACTCCGAATTGCTCGGCCGTTGCCGCAACAAGGAGGCTGTGATAGTAGATACACGCCACAACGGAGGTGGATGGCTGCACGACGACCTCGCCACATTGCTCAGTGGAAAGGAATATCAGCAGTTTGCGCCGCGCGGACAATACATCGGCAGCGATCCTTACAACAAGTGGTGCAAGCCTTCTTGTGTGCTTGTCTGCGAGGATGACTATTCAAATGCGCACGGATTCCCGTGGGTTTACAAGACTCTCGGCATAGGAAAACTGGTCGGAGCACCTGTTCCCGGTACCATGACTGCCGTTTGGTGGGAGACTCAGATAGACCCGTCGCTCGTGTTCGGAATACCTCAGGTGGGTGTGAGAGACATGCAAGGCAACTATCTGGAGAACCATGAGCTCGAACCGGATGTCGAGGTTTACAACACACCTGAGCAGCAACTCGGTGGTGAGGACAAACAGCTCGAGGAGGCAGTGAAGCTGATGCTCGAGACTGTCAAGAAATAACAGACATCCTTATGGCGGCAAACAGGCGCCATAAGGATGCTCAAAGATAAAGCGGACACGCACAGACGAAACCGTTGATGCCGCGCAGTTGCGGTGACGGAGCGTCGTGCGTGTCCGCTTTTTTATTTGTTGTGGCAAGCCGTTCCGCGCAATGTTGCTTGTTGGTCCGTGCGCGGCGGCCTGCCGCCTGGTGTGCCGTTGCTTACCAGGTGATGTTCATTCCTACCGTAAGGCTCGCGTTAGAGCTTAACGGAATCATCTCCTTGCTCGTCTTGCCGAGTATGTGGTCCATTCCGATGAAGAAGTTGTAGCCCTTAGGATGTAGGTTGAGTATCCATCCCATGCTTGTCGTGAAGCTGTTCACAGCAAAGCTCACGCCACCGTCCAACCAGTTCAGCGGAGCATAGTTGGCACTCAGTCGTCCCTCAGTCCATGAGTAAGCGCCGTTTATGCGCGATGTGCAGAGCGCGCCGAACGACACCTTGCGATATACCGGCAGCGTGTATTCTGCGCCCACGTTGATTGTCGCGCCGATGCCGGTTGAGCGTCCGCCCTTGTCGCCCATGTCGGTAAGGTTGGCGAAGTCGGCCAGCTGATCGCCGTAGCGGTCAACCTTTGTGTCTATCTCCTCGCCGCGGTCGGATGTCACCGACACGTCGTGGAAACCATTGAAGACAAACGATTTCGATCTGTTCTCAGCCAGCATGTCGTTTGTCCAGCTGATGAATCCCAGGTCGAGTACTGACGCGCTTACCGTCCAGTCTTCGTTTATCTCGTACACACCACCCAGGTCTATAGCCATACCGAAGCCGCCTACGCCCACGCCGTCGAGATCCACGTCGTTCACACGTTCGTAAGTTCCGCTGCCCTCAATGTTGTATTTCTTCTCCTCAGACACATAAGAGAAGCCTTTCATCGACACGTCCGCCGTGGCTTCGCCCGTTATTGTCCATTTGTCTTCGGCTGTAAGGTCGGCCTTCATGTTTCTCATCTTCACGTCGGCACGTCCCAGACCCACCAGCACCTTGAGCTTGGCACCGAGGCGCAGCTTGTCGTTTATCTGGCGTGAGTGTCCGAAGGCTATCTCGGCAAACGACTGCGCGTGTGCGTTTATGTCGCCTATGTCGTAGCTGTGGTTACCGGTGTTCTTGGCAAACTCGAACAGTTCGTACGGCAGCGATACGCCCGTCGTCGTGCGCGAGTTTATCTCTATGGTGTTATATCCGCCGAAAGCCTTGAAGCCCGCCGACAGAATGGTCAGGCTTACGTCGCCCGTTATGCGGTTGTTTCCGGTGCTGAAGCCGCTCAGAGCGTCCTCCGCGGATATGTAAGGATTCAAGAACGTGGTCATCTTCTTGTCGCTGAGCGACGGATACATCGGGTTGCTCATGATCACGTCCCGGTAACCGAAGTTGCCGTGAGTGTTCACGCTGATGTTTCCGAGCGCAGGTATCGACACATAGTTCTGCTCGTTGCCGAACGCAGGGTTGAGCATGTGGCGGAATTTATAGTCTTCAGTGAAATATGCCGAGTTTATTGTCTGTGCCGCAGCGCTGCATCCTACAGCCATCAGTGCGGCTGTAAATAAGTTCTTGTATATTGTTTTCATAATTCGATTCTTGTTGGTGTTGTTAATTGAAATCGGCTATTACTTTTCCTGTTATCTTTATTTTCACGTCGCGGGCTATGAGGAAATGCTTCTTCGAGTTGAGCGTCTTGCCCGTCACGCTGTCCTTTCCGTCCTCCGATTTGGCCTTGCCCTGTATGGTGAGGCGCAGTCCGTCTATCTTCTTCATGGCCTCGGCCGTCTTCTTTGTGATGTTTATCGTGAGCGGCGTATAGGCCGATTCCTCGCCGTCGGGCGATGCTATTACGGTGCCAGACACCTCCACACTCACGTCGTTGCTGATGTCGTTGCCGTTCTCGTCGATAGGTGTGGCCGTCAGAGTGAGATATGCCGGCACGCGGTTCTCTATCTCCGCCGTCACGGTGATGCGGGCATCGTCGGTCAGGTCGTAGTCCTCCAAGTCCTTGTGCCATCCGTCCAGCGAGTCCTTATACACTATGCTGGCGTTCTCGGCAAAGGCTATCGGTGCCTCCACGCTGTATTTCGGCGCGATGGTATAGGTGTGGTCGAGCATGAACTCGCTCTCCTTGGTCTTGTCTGCCATTGCCTCGGCGTCGAAACTGATGTTGTCCGGTATTGTTTCGATGAGTGTCGAGAGCTCCGGCACTTCGTATGCGTTGCTGCCATATTCAGCCTCTATCTCTGCCGTCTTTCTGCGGCAGATGCATATTTCGGTGGTTGTAGCAGGGTGTATGGTCATCTGCGGCACCGTCACGCTTGCTGTCCGGCGTCCGTCCTTGGTGGCTGTTATGGTACCTTTCACAAGTCCGGTGGCGTTCATCGTGTTGTTTATGGATATCATTATCTGCGGATTGTCGAGGTCGGCGCGCACGTCACCGTCGGTCAGGAACTCCGGAATACCGTTTATCTCCACGTTTCCGAGACTGTTCAGATTGATTGAAGGACTGAATCGTCCCACTGCCGACACGGGCTTGAATGTGTCAAGATTGAACGTGTTGCTTATCTCGAATCTCGTCTGCGACGGCGTACCAGTGACGTTGAGTGTCGCCTCCAGACTCATGTCTATGTCGCCGTCCAGCGTTATGTCGCCGTCGGCTATTGTCAGCTTGCCGTTGTCCATGTTGCCGTTTGCGAAGTCGAGCTCGTCTGTCGTTACCGTCAGCGAGAGGTCGCGCGACGTGTTCACGCCTGTCAGAGTGATGGCCGAGCCGCTGTGCGAGAGCGTTCCGTTGCCGTTGCCCGACACACTTCCTATGACGATATAGCTCGGCAGGAACAGTTGCAGCTTGTCTATTGTCGGCATTACAGAGCTAAGTCCTTGTGGGAAGTGCACATTGAGGTCCATCGACGCCGGATTGATGCTCACGCGTGTGAGGCCAACCACGTCGTCGGAATGGCCGTTGTAGGTGAACCGTCTGATGCGCTGAGTGTTGGAGAAACGTGACTGTACGCGCGCTCTCGCCCTCTTCTTGCTCAGGCTTGAAAGGTCGATGACAAACGCCTGTCCGGTTGTCTGTTCCTCTGTAATGGTGAATCCGTCCACCCTTATCTCGGTAACGTCGATGTCGCTGCCCTGCTGCTCGAACACGTAGTCGCCATTGTCCCTCACCTTCACGCAGTCGCTGTTGTCGAGGTCGAGCACGTCTGCCAGTTTGATGGTGTCGGTGGAGCTTCCCGGAAGGGTCAGGTCGCCGCCGATACCTACAGTGGTGTCAATGTTGTTGAAATCGTAGTCGTTGTCGGTACACGCACCGGCAATGAACGATCCTGCCGCAATCATCGAGATGGCAGCAATGATGTTTAGTTTCTTTCTTTTCATCTGTGATATTTGATTTTGATGTTTACAAATATTGACAATCGCTTTGTTCTTTTTGTACACAATAATGTTTAATTAAAGTTGCTTAATATTTTTCCTATTGCAAAATTAAATAAAAATAAGCAAAAATACTATATGTATAATCAAAAAATATTAATATTGTAATATTATAACCCCATTCCGTGATGTCCGGAATGGGCTGTTTGTGACTTCGCCGCAGCCGGTTGGTTTTGCATAAATATACATTTTCGGAAGTAAAAAATCTTTACAAATATTTTTTCAATTTTGGAATCGCGAGGCGATAAAATCCTGTATGAAAGATGAATAAATATACATCGCGAGTCCGTTTTTTCTTCTTCGCTTTGCGATAAAGCCTTTATCGTGATGCGAAAACGCCTGTTTCGGAGTGCGATATGGTTCATTTCAGCACCTGAAATGGGCTTAATCGCAAGCCAATAAAGGCTCTTTCGCAAAGCGCTATCGGCTGTATCTTATGCCGGTTTGCTCTATCTCTCTGACTGACAGGGTTTTACGCAAAGTGTTCAAAACTCGCGTATTTGTAGCTGAAAAAACTTTTCTGACTTTCAAGGGCACTCTCGTTGAGTTGAGGTGTTATATTTATGCATTTTTCATTGCATATTTTTTGCATAAACGGGGCAGGGAAATGGGTACGTGGGTATGGCGGTTGGGGAGTTTTGAGGTGATGAAATTGATTGTTGAAAAATATGTAAAGGCGATGTTGGTACGTTCATAGTTGCTCTCGCCTTTCACTATCTCTGAATAAGATAGGATGCGGTTCGGCAATATCAAATCCGTAAAAACTTCGTTTTTCCATTTGCTATTGCACTCACCTTTCGCTATCTTTTGATAAGATAGGATGCGGTTCGGCAAAGCCAAAGTTCAAAAAAACGATGTTTTTTTATTTGTCTTTGCTCTCACCTTTCACTATCTTTGTACTGCATTATCCTAACAAAACAAGTTGAGTATGAATTTAAGAATAGTCGCATCACATACGATTGTATGTCTATGCTTTGCCGTAGCATCCAACGCACAGATTTATAAAGACCCGAAAGCCGGAATAGACGAGCGCGTGGAAGACCTGTTGAGCCGTATGACTCTTGAGGAGAAAATAGCGCAGATGAATATGAACGGTATGGGCGAATACCGACAGTTGCCTTATGGTGCCGGTGTGGTGGAGAGTCCTTTCATCAGCGTGCAGGAGATTGCACGCATGTCGGCGGAGACCAAGCGTTATGCCCGTGAGCATACGCGTCTGGGCATACCGCCAATCCAGATAGGTGAGTGCCTGCACGGACAACTGGCAATGGGCGCCACCATTTTTCCACAGGCCATAGCGCAGGGAAGCACATGGAACCCGGCGCTCGTGGAACGTATGGCGTCGGCCATTGCGCTTGAGGCGTCGGCCTCGGGAGTGGATCAGGCACTGTCGCCGCTGTTCGATCTTGCCCGCGAACCGCGCTATGGACGCACGGAGGAATGTTTCGGCGAGGATCCTTACCTCGTGGCACGCATGGGTACGGCGTTTGTCGAGGGTATGCAGGGCAAGGCTGAATACACACGCGCCCACGGCATAGCTCCCGGCAAGCTGATGTGTACGGCAAAACATTTCGCAGGCTACAGTGTGCCGGCAGGCGGAGTGAACCTCGGTCCGGCGTCGTTGGGAGAGCGCGAGATGCGCACGCTCCATCTGTATCCGTTCGAGAGGGCGGTGAAGGAGGCCAATGTGTGTGCCGTGATGCCGTCGTATAACGAGGTGGACGGCATACCTGCCCACTGCAACCGCTGGCTGCTCACCGACGTGCTGCGCGGAGAGTGGGGCTTCAGAGGATATGTGTTTACCGACTACGGCGGACTGAGCCATCTTTATAATTTCCATCATGTGGCAGCCGATGCCTCTGAGGCGGCGGTAATTGGACTCAATGCGGGCGTCGATTTTGAGGCTGCGCGCCCCGACGCTTACGCCCATCTGCTCGAGCTGGTCAAGGCCGGCAAGGTGAAGGAAGAGCAGATAGACACGGCCGTCAGACGCATATTGCGAGCCAAGTTCATGGCGGGACTGTTCGAGAAACCTTATCCCGACCCCGGGCGGTTGGCTGAGGTGGTACACCGTCTGGAGCATGTGGCTTTGGCTCTTGAGGTGGCTCAGGAGTCGGCCGTGCTGTTGAAGAACGACAGTGCGCTGCTTCCTCTCGACGCTTCTAAGCTGAAGTCTCTGGCTGTCATAGGGCCGAACGCCGACCAGGTGCAGTATGGCGACTATACTTATACGCGCGACAACCGTTCGGGTGTCACCATATTGCAAGGTCTGCGCGACAGGCTCGGCAGCCGTGTGCAAATAAACTATGCCAAGGGATGCGACATCACGGGCAGCGACCGTTCGGGCATTGCCGCGGCGGTTGAGGCTGCAAGCAAGAGCGACGTGGCTGTGGTGGTGCTCGGCGAGACGAGCGTCATACTCTCAGGATTGGGATGGGGCGTCGGACTTGGCGAGAATGAGCCGCGCGATCCGTTCGTGTCGGGCGAGGGTTACGACCTCACCAGCCTCGATCCGCCCGGCGTACAGCGCGAGCTTCTGCAGGCCGTCTGCGCCACGGGCAAGCCGGTTGTGCTTGTCATGGTGCACGGACGCCCGTGGTCTATTGATTGGGAGAAAGACCATGTGCCGGCAATTCTCGAGGCGTGGTATCCCGGAGAGCAGGGCGGCAACGCCATAGCCGGCATATTGCTCGGCGAGGTCAATCCGTCGGGACGACTCAACTGCTCCGGTCCACGTTCGGTGGGCCATCTGCCGGTCACATACGATTATAAACCAAGTGCGCGCGGCATAAACCGCGAACCGGGCACTCCCGAAAAGCCGGGACGCGACTATGTGTTCTCATCGCCCGCGCCGCTGTTCGCCTTCGGACACGGACTCAGCTACACGACTTTCGAATACAGCGACCTCAAAATAGACAACAACGCGTCGGCAAAGACTGTTAGGGTGAGCGTCAACGTGCGCAACACAGGCCGCCGCGACGGCAAGGAGGTGGTGCAGCTTTATGTGAACGACCGTGTCAGCTCGGTCACAACGCCGCAGAAAATGCTGAAAGGCTTTGACAAGATAGAACTGAAGGCGGGTGAGCAGAAGACCGTCAGCTTCGACCTTCCTTACGACGAACTGGCTCTGTGGAACGCGTCAATGCAGCGTGTTGTCGAGCCGGGCGAGTTCGCGGTGATGATAGGCCGCTCGGCAGAGGACATCGTCTTGTCGGGCAGCTTCGTCGTAGGCGACTGATGAGGCCGGCCATACGGCGGAGAGTTTATGTATTTATTGCTATCTTTTTGCGATTTAATTTGTATATCACAATTTTATCTTATCTTTGCATCAGATAGGAACTTTGCACGATATGAATTACACTATAAACGTCCGTGGCAGGCTTCTCGACCTGTCAGAACCCAAGGTCATGGGTATTCTCAACGCCACTCCCGACTCGTTCTTTGCCGGCAGCCGCCGTCAGACAGAGGCTGAGATAGCCGACAGAGCCAACGAGATAATGGAGCAGGGTGGCACGATAATCGATGTGGGGGCGTTCTCCACACGTCCCGGTGCCGGCGAGGTGAGCGAGCAGGAAGAGACCGAACGTCTCCGCCATGCGCTCGCAATAGTGCGCCGCGAGCAGCCCGACGCCGTACTCTCTGTGGATACCTACCGGCCGGCTGTGGCCCGTATGTGTGTTGAGGAGTTCGGTGCCGACATCATAAACGATGTGTCCGAAGGTGGCATAACGGGCATTGTCAACACCCCGATACACGAGGAGGAGAGCATGTTCGAGACCGTAGCGCGCCTACGTGTGGCTTATATCCTCATGTCGGTGAAGCCCGACCTGTACAGCATGATGAAGGCTTTCGCGGCAGAGGTGCAGCAGTTGCGCGACCTGGGAATGAAGGACGTGATACTCGATCCGGGCTTCGGCTTCGGCAAGACGCTCGAACAGAACTACCGCATAATGGACGGAATGGAGCGTCTGCACGAGCTCGGTCTGCCGCTGCTTGTGGGCATATCGCGCAAGAGCATGATATCGCGTGTGCTTCAGACCGACGCCTCGGGCGCGCTCAACGGCACCACCGTGCTCAACACCATCGCGCTTCTCAAGGGTGCGTCCATACTGCGTGTGCACGACGTTAGGGAGTGTGTGGAGGCTGTGAGGATAGTCGGCAGCATGAGACAGGGCGCCGACGGCTCCGCCATATAGTGCTTCTTTTTATTTGTTTTTGTTTAACGGCAATAGTCAACGGCAATGATAGAATTCGGAATAAAGGATGTAGTGGATATTGTTCTTGTGGCGATGATGCTCTATTATGTTTATCGCCTCATGAAGGAGAGCCGGTCGCTGAATGTGTTCATCGGCATCATAGTGTTCGTGATAGTATGGCTTTTCGTCAGCCAGGTGCTCGAGATGCGGCTCCTCGGTTCTATTATGGACAAGTTGGTGAGCGTCGGTGTCATCGGTCTCATCGTACTTTTCCAGGAAGAGATACGCAAGTTCCTCTATACGCTCGGTACGCACCGCCGCTTCCAGATTATCACCAGGTTCTTCGCATCGGGCGGAGGAGCGAAGGATTCTGAGGCCGACAAGGAGACAATAATGCCCATTGTGATGGCGTGCATCGACATGGCGAGGGGCAAGGTGGGCGCACTCATCGTGATAGAGCGCACCGTGCGGCTCGACGATATAGTGGAGACAGGCGACCTGATAGACGCAAACATCAATCAGAGACTCATCGAAAACATCTTCTTCAAGAACTCGCCGCTGCACGACGGAGCCATGATCATCTCGAAAAAACGCATCCGCGCCGCAGGATGTATATTGCCCGTGTCGCACAGTCACGACATTCCTAAAGAACTGGGACTGCGCCATCGTGCCGCACTCGGCATATCGCAGGGCAGCGACGCCATAGCCGTGGTGGTGTCTGAGGAGACCGGCCGCATCTCAGTGGCGATAAAGGGCGACTTCAAGCTGCGTCTTTCGGCAGAGGAACTCGAAAGCCTGCTCACTCGTGAGATGAGCGCATGACGTTGTTGAAATAATGTATTGAGAAAGTTTATAACATCTTTGAGTAAAGCAGGAAAAGTGATATGTAATACATGGAAACAGACGGACACAACCTTACGAGGTCGCGTCCGTCTGCCGTATATTGCATAACGATGCGAATTCAAATGTAATGCCTCTGTTAAAGACTCAGTGGATTATGGGATTTATTTAATTAATCATAGATAAAACTTCATGAATTATTAATTCATATGAGAAAAAATTTTTTTGGACCTTTAAATGAACCGCTATATAAAGACCCTCTTCTGTTATGTACGATGATAATAGTTGGCATTTTAGTGATAGGAATTACTTATGCTTGTAATTCGATAACTATTATCATCTTACTTTCTTTGCTGGTGTTTTCCGCCGGCATCCTTGCTTATTGTTATATTAAGAATTATATCATTAACAACCAAAACAAGGATAAATTATGAAGAAGATGAAGAAATTGAAAATGAGAGGAAATGACATATTAATGTAACTTTTTGATAATCCGGACATAATAGACGGCTGATTTCTTTATTCGTTCCCGTTTTTCTTTAAATACGCTTTCGCTATGTTGCGATTATATTTTGGATTTGGGAAAGACTCTTTCCTGGTCTGATGTGGCGTCTTGTATGATTGGGATTTTTATGTTGTCTAAAAAATATGAGTGTTGTAATTATTTAGTTTTGGGTGCGTAATTGTTTTTGATATTGCATTTGCGATCATTCTTTATTTGTGTTGCTGTGGCGTGAGGCCGCAGTTGTAGAGAATTGAAACATTGTGGGTGGTTTTGCGGTTTGAAATGTGTGGTCGGACAGTAGTGTCGGAGTAGAGGCCAGATACGTATGAAACCATGTTGTAATATCGTGGTTTTCAGTACTCTCCGACGGTATTTCTGACGCTTCTCAGCGCTTAAATCGTGTAATATGTCACACTTCGTGTTAACGCGAAAAAAACAGCGTTAAAACGTCTCTCTGTTTGGATTATTTTTCTTAATTTTGCAAATTGGAAATTACAAAATACATATTATATAAATAATCATGGATTTATTACAGAAAATCGTTGCGCAGGCCAAAAGCAACAAACAGCGCATCGTGCTCCCCGAAGCTACGGAGGAGCGTACTCTTAAAGCCGCCGACCGTGTTCTGGCTGACGACATAGCTGACATCATCCTCATTGGTAACCCGCAGGAAATCAACCGTCTGGCAGGTGAATGGGGACTCTCTCACATATCAAAAGCCACAATCGTGGATCCTGAGAACAATCCGAAAAGTGAAATGTATGCCGAGAAACTTGCCGAGCTGCGCAAGAAGAAGGGCATGACAATAGAACAGGCCCGTGAGCTGGTGAAGAATCCTCTCTATCTGGGATGTATGATCATAAAGCTCGAGGAAGCCGACGGACAGGTGAGCGGAGCGCTCAGCACCACAGGCGAGACACTGCGTCCGGCCCTGCAGATCATCAAGTGTGCGCCCGGTATTACTTGTGTCAGCGGTGCAATGCTCATCATCACTCACGAGCATCGCTACGGTGAGGACGGCATCTTCGTAATGGGCGACGTAGCCGTAACACCGGTTCCTACAGCCGAACAGCTCGCACAGATTGCCGTATGTACTGCTCAGACAGCCAAGGCAATAGCCGGTATAACCGATCCCCGCGTCGCAATGCTCAGCTTCTCTACCAAGGGCAGTGCAAAGCATGAGGTTGTTGACAAGGTGGTTGAGGCCACACGTCTGGCTCACGAGCTCGATCCTGAACTCCATCTCGACGGTGAGTTGCAGGCCGATGCCGCTCTCGTGCCGAGTGTAGGCGAGAAGAAAGCTCCGGGAAGCACCATCGCAGGACATGCCAACGTGCTCATCGTGCCTAACCTCGAAGTAGGAAACATTTCTTACAAACTTGTACAGCGTCTTGGCAACGCAGTGGCAATAGGTCCGGTTCTGCAGGGCATCGCACGTCCGGTGAACGACCTCAGCCGCGGATGTTCTATCGATGACATCTATTACATGGTTGCCATCACGGCTTGCCAGGCACAGGCTGCAAAATAAAAAACAACCTGCCGTGTCGGGAACATGGTCGCCGCTGTGAGGCGGAAGGTCTGTTCCCGTGACGGCATAACGTATTTCTTAAAAGACAATAAAAGCGAAAATGAAGATATTAGTACTTAATTGCGGCAGCTCGTCCATCAAATACAAACTCTACAACATGGACGACCACTCAGTCATGGCTGCCGGTGGTGCGGAGCGCATCGGACTCGATGAGGCTTTCGTAAAGGTTACTCTCCCCAATGGCGAGAAGAAAAAGATAATGCACGACATGCCCGACCACAAGGAGGGTGTGAACTTTGTGTTCTGTCTGCTCACCGATCCTGAGATAGGAGCGATAAAGAGTCTTGACGAAATCGACGCTGTAGGCCACCGCATCGTGCAGGGTGGTGACCTCTTTGAGAAGAGTGTCATCGTGGACGAAAGCGTGGAACAGGGCATCGAAAGCCTCTGCGATCTGGCACCGGTACACAACGCCGGCCACCTCAAGGGCATACGCGCGGTAGATAAACTTATGCCTAACGTGCCGCAGGTATGCGTGTTCGACAACGCGTTCCACAGCACAATGCCTGATTACGCATATCTTTACGCAGTGCCTTATGAGCTGTATGAGAAGTATCATGTGCGCCGTTACGGATTCCACGGAACCAGCCACCGCTATGTATCTCACCGCGTTTGCGATTTCCTCGGACGCGACATCAACACACAGCGCATCATCACCTGCCACATAGGCAACGGTGCCAGCGTAACTGCCGTCAAGTTCGGTAAGTGCGTGGATACGTCAATGGGACTCACTCCTCTCGCAGGTGTGATGATGGGAAGCCGCAGTGGCGACATCGATCCGTCGGCTGTAACATACATCATGGAGAAGCTCGGACTGCAGCCTCAGGAGATGGCCGAATACCTGAACAAGGAAAGCGGTGTGCTCGGTATAAGCGGTGTATCGTCGGATATGCGCGAAGTTGAGGCCGCAGCTGCCGAAGGCAACAAGCGTGCACGCCTTGCACTCGAAATGTACACCTACCGCATCAAGAAATACATCGGTGCATACGCGGCTGCTATGGGTGGCGTTGACATCATCGTATGGACTGCCGGTGTGGGCGAGAACCAGACAGATATCCGCGAGAACTCATGCAAGGGACTCGAGTTCCTCGGCATCAAGATCGACTCGGAAGCCAACAATACACGTGGCGAAGAGGCCATCATCTCTGCTCCGGATTCAAAGATTACGGTATGTGTCATACCTACCGACGAGGAGCTCATGATTGCCAAAGACACCATGGCGTTGCTCCAGAAGTAACGATGTGATGCGATTTTGTTTATTGATACGGTTTGATTTATTATCACACGTGTCTTTTTCATAATACAGACTATTTGATATAAATCGGAATATAACGGGAGACCGGCCATTGAAATCTACTTTTTCAATGGCCGGTCTCTTTTGTTTATTAATAAAGTTCCGTTATGTCCGTGATGCATTCTTTGGTTTATTGAATACAGGAATGTTCATTTTTTAATGACGGATGTTTTGTCTTATAATATTGCATTTTCACACAGATAATTTGTAAAATACGGATATATGTTATAACTTTATGCCTTAAACATAATGTTGCGATACTTTATATATCCTGCAATATGATTATAACATCGTTCTAATGTTTGATAAACACTTGGTAATTATATATGAAAGAATGGGAAATCGTAAATCTTTTTTGTCTGCTGTAATTCCGGTATTATTCTCTGTGTTCGCATTTCCTGTAAGTATGAAAGGTCAGAGTGAAGACAGCATTCCTGTAAGAAAGATTGATGAAGTAGTAGTGAATGCGCAGATGCAACGTACCAACGCGTCTGCATCGACATACATACCTACGTCTAAACAAAAGTATTCCGCGCAGAACGCAACCGACCTTCTGCGTCAGCTTGCCATTCCTCAGATAAACGTAGACCTCATGAACGGTGAGGTAACAACGCCAAGCGGACAAAAGGTTACGATATATATAAACTCCATTCCCGCCACTGAAGAAGAGATGGAAGGTCTGTTGACGGCTGATGTACGCAAGGTGGAGTATCTTGATTTTCCTGTAGATCCGCGTTTTCAGGGAAGCGAACATGTGGTTAATTTCGTTGTTCAGAAATATGAATACGGAGGTTATACTAAGGCCACAGTGAATGAAAACTTCCTTATCGGAAAGTTGTCGAGTAGGGCGTCTGTTTATTCCAAGTTCGTTTATAAGCACATGACGTATGATTTATATGCCGGTGCATCGAACCATGACATCAGTCATCTCGGTACATCAACAACCGGTTCTTACACACTATCTGGTGATGACGGACAGCAATATCAGACCATACGGAACGAGTTCCTCGATGAATCGCGTTTCAAGTCGAACCAATATCCCGTGACATTCAGGGCAATCTACGATTCTGACAAAATTCAGATATCCAATACTTTAGGTTTTAATTTCGAGCAGAATTCGATGGCTTACACGAGAGGTACGCTTTCTTTCTCGACAGAAGACGGCAATAATTATTCTTACAGTAAAAGCGAACCATACACAAGCCGTTATCTGATATGGTCAGGGAACTACTATTTCATTTTGCCGAAAAGTTTCCGTTTAAGCATCGCTCCGGGAATAAACTATGGTCATACCAACTATTCTTATATTTACCAAACCTCCTTACAGGATGCTTCCGGTATATTGAACAGTTCCAGGGAGGACGTCTTGCAGTTAAGGGGAAGCGCCACACTGTTCAAGAAGATTACCGACCGGCAGAACGCTTTCTTCCGTGCATGGTACGGTTCCACATCCAACGATGTGAGCTATTCAGGCACATCGCCATACGACAATGATTTTTCCGATATGTACGCAGGTGCTGCCTTGGGTTATAATTTCTCTGATAAGATGTGGAATGTCAGTGCAGACGTGGCTTTGCAGTGGGAAAAGAACAAGATTAACGACCTGTCGGTGGAAGAGTTCTATCCGCTGATCAATTTGTCAGCCGGCTTCTCTCCGTCAAAGAAACATTCTTTCCGCACTTATTTCCATTTCGGAGCCAACTATCCGGGAGCAAGCGAAAAGACGCCTAATGTGCTTCAGCAGAATGAGCTTATGTATTATACCGGAAATCCGAACCTCGGATTGTCACGGCAGATAACATTCAATCTGTCGTATAACTGGATGCCCGTAAACGCATTTTCTGCCTCTGCTTTCGTGCAGTATTTCGGCGAGTTTAATCTGTATGTGCCTGTTTTTAATCCATACAATGACGGCAAGGCTCTGCTCAGAACCTTTGAGACAGACTGCGACTATAACCGTACACAGATAGGAATGTCATTCAATTATAAGTTGCTTAACGGCAATCTGCAGTTGGCAGCGTCGCCCTCTGTTTCATTATATCGCGTGTCCGGACTTTTCGACATCAAGCGTTCCCCGTTCTATTGCAATGCTTCTGCCACCTATTATCTTGGAAACTTTTATTTCCAGGCATCTTATCAGACACGCAGTCTAACCGTTCAGGGCAACCGCGGAGTGATATACAAAGACCGTAATTTCTATCAGATGCTTGCCGGATGGAGCCGTTCCGGTTGGAATATCCGTGTGAGTGCGATGAACTTGTTCCGCAAAGACTGGCTGTGCTCCACCAATATCCTATCGACACCTTTATACTCCGAAACACAGTATGTCAATGGTAATAACTTCCATCAACGCCTCAATATCTCGGTAACATATACTTTGGGATATGGCAAGAAAGTGAAACGCGGTAATGAAGTAGGAGAGCAGTATGGAGCGGCTTCTGCAATTATGAAGTGATGTAAGTGCAATTCCGCGTCCGTCGATATCCCCGGCATATCTTTTCTTTACATTTGTTAGTGTTATATCGGCGAAATGACCGTTTTGCTGAATTGTAAAAAGAATTGGCTATCCCATTGGCTCTGTTCATCAAGAATGTTCTTGTGGGAAAATGTACAGGCATTCGCTTTGTTGACAGTACTCCTACTCCTTTACGGATTTATAGAAACCAGAGAATCCCTATCCATAAGACGTTCAAAGGAATAGCACAGAGAGGTAAATGTTCCAGGTGCTGATTCTTAGGATTCAAGCTGCATCTCATATGCAACGAACGCGGAGAACTCCTGAATTTTATGATTACTCCAAGTGATGTGGATGACTATAAACCTCTTGAATGCAAAGTCTTTGTGAAATTCATCTATGGAAAGATTGTCGGTGATAAGAGATACATCGGCAGGAATTTTTTTGAGAGACTGTTCGTGGACGGCATACAACTTATAACCAAGTTGAAAGGCAACGTGAAAGGAACATTGATGTCACTTTCTGACAAACTGCTTATTAGAAAGCGGGTCATTATCGAAACTGTCAATGACGAACTTAAGAATATAGCACCGGTGGAACATTACTTTCTATTGTTACGCAAACAATGACCTTCGGTTCAATACACAGGAGCTTTGATAATTTCATCGTCAACCTGTTGGGTGCAATTGCTGCATATTGTTGCTTTTCGAAGAAGCCGTGTATTAATGTTACGAGAACTCTATACACACAGCTCGTTTTGTTTTGAATTCGTCAAACTCATGTTATATACTATTGTTATCGTACATATATGTAATTTTAGTGTTAAATATCTCATTGGTATTTGTTGATGGTTATAATCCTATGGCAGCACCACAGATGATTATGCCTAAAGTGTTTGCTCCAGATCCAATAAGAGCTGCTTTCATACATGTGGAGGAAATAACACAGTCCGCTCTTGTTGCAACACCGGCTTTTGCTTTCCAATTAACAGCCACATCATGATGTTGTGCGTAGTAATTGATTCCTGCGAGAATATTGCTCTTATAAGAAGATGTAGAAACTTCCTGTACGGCTAAAGCCATAGAGAAAACGGGTACACCACAAGCCAAAAATGCTTTTATCTTTTTCGTAATTACTTGAGATTTTTTAGATATAAAAATTTCACGATACAGGCGATAATATGGGCACATAAAACTCCAGCAATGAAGAACCCGATCATTTCAAGCCAGTTATGTGCAAACGATGTTGCTTCGAATCCTACGGCAACAACTAAAATTATAGACCAACCTTCAAGATTGTTTTTTGCGTAATTTGGGGAGTATTTTCTTAGGAAGTGAATCATACGCATTGTTTTAATTACAAAATTCGTATGCTAATATAGCGCATTATATGTAATTTTGGGTAAAAACGGGCGATTTTCTTGTTCTAATTCTATAATTTCAATAGATTTAAATTATTTCAGCTTTTAATATGTGTTGTTATTCTATATTTTAACCTCTCGCTTTTCTTTCCTGAGAAGCTTGAGCATATCTTATTATGCATTGATAGTGTTTATCATTTTTCAGACTACTTATAATGTTGCGGAAAGGTCTTTATCGCGTTCTGAAAGAGCCTTTCTTGAACCATGATAGAGTCTGTTTCGTGCTCTGAAACGGTCCATGTCAGACCATGAAACGGCCTGTTTCGTAACCCGAAAAAGCCCATTTCACGACAGGTGAAAGCCAATGTCAATGAGTGCTTCTTATAAAACCGGCTGATAAAGACAACCGTAATATTCTGTCGAACTCGTTTCGTCTTACGGATAAAAACACATTGTTGTCCGGTCAGTATCAGATTTCGACCAGGCGATAGATGTGGAACGGAAATACGGAATGATTATCATAAAAGCATAAAAGGCATGTCTCCGTTATGGATGACATGCCTTTCTTTATATCGTTTAGCCTGTTGTTACAGCGCTTTCTCTATTGCCGGGACAATCAATGCTTCCATCACGTCATATCCGGCGGCGTTGGGATGCACTGTCTCCGGCGTATATTTCGTGTCCATGCCGCCCTTGTCAGGTGCCAGCAGGGCAGTGAAGTAATCCACATACTGTATGCCGTTCTCCTCGGCATAAGCCTTCACGCGAGCGTTGAGGCTGCGTATTTTTTCCATGGCATCAGTGACAGATGGACGCCATCCGAAGTTTCTTGCCGGCAGGGTGGATGTGAGTATCACTTTAATCTTGTGAGCCTGTGCCAGCTCAACCATCGACAGGATGTTGCCGAAGGTTATGTCTTCGTTGTAGGGGCCTGTGTTTTCGGCTATGTCGTTGGTGCCGTAGTTCAGCACGAGAACCTTCGGCTCCAGGTTGATCACGTCCTCACGGAAGCGCAGTAGGAACTGATACGATGTCTGTCCGCTTATTCCGCGTCCTATGTAACCGTGTTTCTTGAAGAAGTCGGGGTGCGTGTTCATCCATCCCTCAGTGATGGAGTTGCCCATGAAAACCACTCTTTTCTCGCCCTTGGCAGGCTTTCCGAGCTTGGCGTTCTCCTCAGCGTAGCGCTTGTAGTTGGCAAAGTCGTTGTGGTTTTGTGCCACGGCGACGTTGCATGTCAGCAGTGAGCATGCCGCTGCAAGTACGATTGTCTTTAATGAAATCATAATAGATGTTATTTGGTTTGTTTATGGTCTGCTTTCGCCTTCGACGTATTCCTCGAGGAACATGTGCTCGCCGTCGAACACGGCGTAGGTGAACTGCGTTATCCAGTCGCCTATTATCATCAGCCGTGACTTGCGCGAGAGAATGAGGTCGAGCTCTATGTGTCGGTGTCCGAAGATGAAATAGTCTATCTGCGGATGGCTTTTCATGTATTCCTTTGCGAACAACACGAGATACTCCTTGTCCTCACCCATGTATGGCGGTTCCTTGCCGTCGGCGCGTTTCAGCCGGCTGTGCTTTGCCCAGTTCAGGCCGAGCGCCATGCTCCAGCGCGGATGTATGGTGTTGAACAGCCATTGGCACGTGCGGTTATGGAATATCCTGCGCAGCATCTTGAACTTCTTGTCGGGGTCGCCGAGCCCGTCGCCGTGAGCCAAGAAGAACACCTTGTCGTATATCTCCGTCGTTACGGGCTTCGTATGAACCGTCACCCCACATTCCTTTTCCAGATAACCGTAGGTCCATATGTCGTGGTTGCCCGTGAAGTAATGCACTTCCACGCCCATGTCCGTAAGCTCCGACAGCTTGCCGAGAAAACGTGTGTAGCCTTTCGGAACGACATATTTATACTCGTTCCAGAAGTCGAACATGTCGCCGAGCAGATAAACAGCGGCAGCCTTGTTCTTTATGCTGTCGAGAAATCTTACGAGCCTGCGCTCCTGAGTCCGTCCGTGGTCTATGGCCAGCGAACCGAGATGAGCGTCGGAAAGGAAGTAAACGTTTTTCTTGTCCATAGTGAATGGTGGCGTAAGGTTATTTCTGTTGTGTTGATGCAGCGCGCACACTGGTGGTGTGCGCCGGATGGTCATGCCTGCCGTCTGTGCGTGGCAGGCATGTCGGATGATTATTCGAAGCCCAGCTCTACTCTCGCTTCTTCGGTCATCATGCTCTTGTCCCACTCGGGTTCGAATACAAGATTGACCGTCGCCGACTTCACTTTGTCAATCGTCTCCACCTTAAGTCTGACGTCTTCTATTATGAAGTCTGCCGCCGGACACGACGGTGCGGTGAACGTCATGTCTATCACGACGTCGTATGTCGGTCTCACATCGATTTTGTAAATGAGTCCGAGGTCGTATATGTTTACCGGAATCTCAGGGTCGTAGACCGTCTTCAGCATGTCGACGACGCGCTCCTCTATGTTTGTCTTTTCTTCCTGTGTCATGTGTTATGTCCTTGTTAAGGCGCCTGCATTGGCGGCATGCGAGCCTGTCTCAGGCAGGAATGGCGAAAGCGGGCGCGGTGATGGTATGATGTAAACTGTTTTATGCAGTCTTATCTTTGACAAAGATAATGCAAGCGAGAGGAAAGAGAGCTTGCTCTTATTTTCCCGAGTACAGCTTATCTTATACAAAGATAATGCAAGCGAGAGGAAAGAGAGCTTGCTCTTATTTTCCCGAGTGCAGCTTATCTTATACAAAGATATGAAAAAAAAATTGTCCTGCAATGAAAAAACGGTGTTTTTGCTGTCACATCCTTCCTTCTTCGCAGTAGCTGTAATACTGCCCGTCGGTCACGATGATGTGGTCTGCCAGATGAATCCTCATCACTTCGCAGGCTTTCTTCAGTCTTTGTGTCAGCCTGTCGTCGTCGGCGCTCGGTCTGGCGTTGTTGCTCGGATGGTTGTGGCACAGGGCAATGACCGTGGCGTTGTGCAGTATCGCCTCGCGTATGATGATGCGTATGTCGACAGCCGTCTCGCTGATGCCTCCGTGCGAGACACACTCTTCCTTGATGAGCCTGAAGTTCTGGTTCATGAGCAGAACCCACGCTTCCTCCACGTCGAGGTCCTGCATCCGGGTGAGCATATGCGCGTAGATGGCATCCGCAGAGTCGAGTCTCGGACGCTGTTCGGTGGTCTCCGCCTGTCTGCGCTTGCCCAGTTCGCATGCCGCGAGCACCGTTACCGCCTTGGCAGGTCCCATGCCCTTGTATGCTGTAAGGTCGTGTATGGTTTTCTTTCCCAGAGTGTTCAGGTTGTTGTTGCAGTCTCCGAGTATGCGCTTCATCAGTTCCACGGCACTCTCGTCGGTCGAGCCTGAGCCGATGAGTATGGCGAGCAGCTCTGCGTTTGACAGGCTTTTGGCTCCGTTGCGCATGAATTTCTCACGCGGACGGTCGTCCTCCGCCCATTGGTTTATGTTGAGTTTGTCTGTCATTTGTAGAATGTCTTGTCGAAAGCGGAGAACTCGTCACATCCCCTGACGCACCGTTTCCACCATGCGTTGAGGAATCCCGCGCCGTAGCCCATGAGCTGGATGAAAGCCGCCGGAACGCTCAGCAGAGCCACGATGACGGTGTTCCGGCTGACAATGGAGTCGAGAAACACGGCTGCGGCAAACAGCAGGATAGGCAGCCTTCCTATGTGGTACAGCATCTTGCCGCCCGCCCTGACAACCGGGTCAGCCGACATGAGGCTCATGCACGTGCCTGCCGCCAGCACCGCCAGAGCCATGAGCACGCCCACGGTGAACACTGCGGGGAGCATGTGGACAGCCTTCAGCGATTCAGGATATTTCTTGTAGAGATTTATGCGGGCAATGCCGGAGTTGTACACCTGCCTGTAGAACTTGCGGAAGTCGGTGCGCCGCTTGTGCCATACCCACGCTTCCGGGAACAGGCGGCACGCATATCCGCTCTTGAATATGCGTATGCTGAAGTCGATGTCCTCGCCGAAGCGCATGCGTGAGAATCCTCCGAGCCTCATGTACACGTCGCGCCGTATGCCCATGTTGAACGAGCGGGGATAGAACTTGTCCATCTTCTTCTTCCCGCCGCGTATGCCTCCCGTGGTGAGGAAGGAAGTCATGGAGAAGGATATCGCCTTCTGTGTGGGCGTGAACGAGGAGTGGGCGCGGTCAGGTCCGCCGAAGGCGTCTGCCGGCATACGCCGCAGCTCGTCGTCGACATGTCTGAGATAGCCGTCGGGAAGCACCACGTCGCTGTCGAGTATGATGAGATACTCTCCCCGCGCGCGCTCCGCTCCATAGTTGCGGCTCTGTCCCGGACCAGAGTTCTCCTTCATGTAGTAGTGCAGGTCGAGCTTTCCGGCGTATCGTGCGCACACCTCTTTGCAGTCGCGCACGGAACCGTCCTCCACGACAATCACCTCAAATGCGGAGAGCGTCTGGCGTGTCATGCTCTGCAGCAGTTCGTCCACCTCGTCGGGACGGTTGTAAACTGGAATGATGAAGCTGTATTTCATAGTCACCAATATTTTCCGGTTGGAGTGCCGGAATGCGTTTCCGGCGTATTCTGTCAAGCAGATGTTCTGAATTGATTGCCATCATATTGTGTGCTGTCCAAGGCTGCATTTAAAGGTCTGAAGAGTTATGAGACTTTGGTGTGAAGCCATGAAGAGCGCACAGGATGGTTACAAAGATATATATAACATATGAGTAATATTATAATATCGGTTGATTTTGAACATCTGCTTATGAAAACGGAAAAAGGTAAAAAGCGGCATGCAGCGTTGCGTGTCCGGTTTTTACCTTTTCCTGTTATTGTGTTCCGCTACGTGTTATTCCTTCACGCGCTGCAGATAGCTGCCGTCGCGGGTGTCAACCTGTATGAGATCGCCCTCGTTGATGAACAGCGGTACGCGAACCTCAACACCGGTCTCGAGAGTAGCAGGCTTTGTAGCGTTTGTAGCTGTATCGCCTTTGATGCCCGGCTCTGAGTGTGTTACGCGCAGGTTTGTCTTCACCGGCATCTCGCCGAAGAGTACGGTATCGTTTGATGCGTCGGAAACAACCTCAACCACGTCGCCTTCCTTCATGTAGTCAACACCGGTGATCAGGTCGTGTGCGATAGGAATCTGATCGTAAGTCTCCTGATTCATGAAGATGTAGTCCTCACCCTCTTTGTAGAGATACTGATACGGGCGGCGCTCTACGCGTACGTCTTCAAGTTTTTCACTGATGTCGAAGCGGCGCTCCAAAACGCGTCCGTCAACAACGTTTTTCAGTTTCACGCGCATGAAAGTATTGCCCTTTCCGGGTTTCACGTGCAGAAATTCGATGACGAAGAACAGCTTGCCATCCATGCGGATGCATGTTCCGTTCTTAATGTCCTGTGAATTGATCATATGTGTCTGTCTAAAATTGAATTATTCGTTGCTTCTTCGTAAATTCGCTGCAAAGTTACGGTAATTTTGGAAAAAAACCTAAATATTTCTGCTAAAAATCACATTATTCTTTGCTAATTAAAAAGAAATGAGTAATTTTGCAGCCCAAAGCGTGAATAATAACAAATAAAATTTTAGATAGAAAATGAAAAGAACATTTCAGCCTCACAACAGAAGGAGAGTGAACAAGCACGGTTTCCGTGAGAGAATGTCGACAAAGAACGGTCGCCGCGTATTGGCTTCACGTCGTGCTCACGGTCGCAAAAAGCTGACTGTATCAGACGAGCATCACGGCAAATAAGCCGTAGGTTCCGTCAGGCACGGGATTTTTGTGAGCAGCAAGGAGCAGGGCTATCGGCCTGCTCCTTGCTGTTTTTTTATGCTTTCCTGTCGGAACGGGTTTTTTGAACGGTTGTGGCTCGGGGCAGGATAGGGGCCTGCGGGAATTAAGCGTGGATTGGAAGCAGGTGGAATACGGCGGTTGCGGTGACGGATAGGCGTCGTTGTCTTCTGATGATATATTACGATTCGTACAACTTTCAAATTGAAAGCGGATTTCGGTTTTGCGGCCTTGGTTTCCGACTATATCCCGAAAAATAAGCGCGTATTTGCGAGCAGACTTTCCTTCGGGCGCAAATACGCGAGTTATGAGAAGTTTTCATAATATGTTGTATATCAATGATTTATATTTAAAAAGCATTTTATCGTTTTACAATATGCACCATTTCGGCATGCGAAATGGGCCATATTGGAGTGCAATATGGTGCTTTTCAGCCACTGAAATGGGCTTAATCGCATGACGAAATGGGCAATATCAGAACGTCGGATGGCTTTTTTCGGACTAAGTTATGGGGTATATCAGAAGCCGGTATGCGCCGAAATTGCCTCGGATACGCCTGATTTAACATTCATTTACATTTCTTTTGTGAAAATATTTTGTCAAAATAAAGTCAAGAAAAATTGTAAGTGTGGCGCGTGGATTTCCATCAGAAACACCGTTGTCAGACGTGCGGAGCATACCGTTTTTCACGTATTCATATTAATTTGATGCTGATAATCCGGATTCCGGACACTTGGCGGCAATGGCGGTTACGCGGATTTTTATGCCTTATATGTATTTACTTGCCTTACGAAGCGGATTTTTCTAATGCTTGAAGCGGATTTTTCTGATGTCTTAAACGGTATTTACAGATATCCGGAACTTGCTTTTCCGTTGACCTGAAAACCATATGCCGCCATGCATCGGAGCGATTTTCGCGGTGTGAAATAATACTTCGCGCAGCTCACTGTTCACTCGGCGAAGGGTGCGGCGGCGGGTTGGCATACCCGTGTGGCGGTTTTATCGGCGTCCCTCCGCGTTGCTGTCGCGGCTTTGCCGTGAGGCTGTTTTTTTGAACTTTATGTACTCTTTTATTTTGTTCATTGAGTAGTTAATGTTATCTTTGTGCAAAATTATGTGAGATGAAACCTACGGATTTCTTCAAAAAGTTCGGAAGCTGGTATCTTTGGGGCAATCTGGCGGCAATGGCTCTGGTTGTGCTGCTGGCGTGCCTCGGGCTGAAATATTGGCTCGGCGTATATACCCATCACGGCGAGGAGATTGTCGTGCCCGATCTGCGGCAGAAGTCTTTCAGCGACGCGCAGCACATATTGCGCGAGCTCGGACTCGATGTGACCGTGAGCGATACGGGTTATGTTAAGACGCTCGCGCCGGACTGCATACTCGAGCAGACTCCCGAGGCCGGCTCGAAGGTGAAGACCGGACGCATGGTGACGGTGATCGTCAACGCCGCCCATTCGCCTATGATAACCCTTCCTGACATAATAGACAACAGCTCGGTGCGCGAGGCCATCGCCAAGCTCACGGCAATGGGCTTCAAGGTGGGCAAGCCGGAGTATGTGCCGGGCGAGCGCGACTGGGTCTATGGCGTGACTGTGCGCGGCCGTCAGGTGGTGGCGGGCGAGAGGATATCGGTTGACGACGTGGTGACGGTGCAGGCCGGAAGCGGCATGCGCGACGAGTCGGACAGCGTGGAATACGTGGACGGCGACAGCTTCGAGCCGGTGGACGACGGCGATGTCGACGAGTTCGAGGTTGTTACTTCTCCCCCGCCTTCTGAAGACGGCACGGGTGAGTAATCTCACGGCATATATAAATATGTGTGGAAACAAAAACAGGACATTCATGGCAGACAATATAGAGGACATAGAAGAGATTGACGAGGAGTCGCAACAGCTCTACGAGCATTTCCGCTTTGTGGTGGACAAGGGGCAGGAGCCCATACGCGTGGATAAGTATATGTGCGACAAACTGCAACACTCCAGCCGCAACCGGATACAGAAGGCTGCCGACGCAGGCTATGTCCACGTGAACGACCGCCCTGTGAAGAGCAATTATAAGGTGCGTCCGGGCGATGTGGTGACGCTGATGCTCGACCGCCCGCGCTACGACTCTACGATAGAGGCTGAGGACATACCGCTCGACATCGTGTATGAGGACAACGACCTGATGGTGGTGAACAAGCCTGCCGGACTGGTGGTGCACCCGGGTGTGGGCAACTTCCACGGCACGCTGGTGAACGCCGTTGCGTGGCACATGAAGGGAGTGGACAGTTTCGACCCCAACGATCCGGAGGTAGGACTGGTACACAGAATAGATAAGGACACGAGCGGACTGCTCGTCGTGGCCAAGACTCCGGCGGCAAAGACGTCGCTCGGAGCGCAGTTCTTCAACAAGACGACCCACCGCAGCTATGTCGCTATGGTGTGGGGCAACTTCAACGAGGACGAGGGACGCATAGAGGGAAACATAACGCGCGACCCCAAGGACCGGCTGCGTATGACCGTGTGTCCGCCCGACTCGGGCATAGGCAAGCCTGCCGTGACACACTACAGGGTGCTGGAGCGATTCGGATATGTGACGCTCGTGGAGTGCATCCTCGAGACAGGGCGCACCCATCAGATAAGGGCGCACATGCGATATATCGGTCATCCGCTCTTCGGCGACGAGCGTTACGGCGGTTGTGAGATACTGCGTGGCAACCGCAGCGCGTCATACAAGGCGTTCATAATGAACTGCTTCAAGCTGTGCAACCGTCAGGCGCTGCACGCAAGGACGCTCGGCTTCCGCCATCCCATCACCGGCAAGCAGATGGATTTCGACTCGCCGATGCCCGCAGACTTCGCGGCACTCATAGACAAGTGGCGCGTATATATAGCCGGAACAAACAACAATACATTCGAAGACTAATAAACAACGTTTTCAATAATATGGAAAATATAAAGAGAAACATAGCCATCGTATGCGGTGGCGACTCGTCTGAGCACGACGTGTCGATGAATTCGGCACAAGGGCTTTATTCGTTCTTCGACAAGGAACGTTACAATGTGTATATCGTTGACGTGGAAGGATCGAACTGGCATGTCAACTTTGAGGACGGCACGACCGCTCCCATCGACCGCAACGACTTCTCGTTTGTAAAGGACGGAAAGGCTGTTGTGTTCGACTATGCCTACATAACAATACACGGCACACCGGGAGAGAACGGACTGATGCAGGGCTATTTCGAGCTCGTGAAGGTGCCATACAGCACGAGCGGCGTGCTCATCGAGGCAATGACCTTCGACAAGTATGTGCTCAACAACTATCTGAAAGGCTACGGAGTGAACGTGGCAAATAGCCTGTTGCTGCGTCGCGGCGAGGAAAACAAGTACAGCGACGAGGAGATAGAGCGCCTTATCGGAATGCCGTGTTTCGTAAAGCCGGCAGCCGACGGCAGCAGTTTCGGCGTGTCGAAGGTGAAGAACACCGACCAGCTCGCGCCGGCATTGCGCGTGGCTTTCATGGAGAGCAACGAGGTGATGATAGAAAGTTTCCTCGACGGAACCGAGATATCGATAGGCTGTTACAAGACAAAGGAAAAGTCGGTGGTGTTCCCTGCCACTGAGGTCGTGACCAGTAACGAGTTCTTCGACTACAATGCCAAATATAACGGAGAGGTGAAGGAAATCACTCCGGCACGTTTAAGTCCTGACACCGCCGCACGTGTGGCAGAGGAGACATCGCGCATCTACGACATACTGCGCTGCAACGGTATCATCCGTGTTGACTATATCATCACCAAGGATGAGAACGGCAACGACAAGATCAACATGCTCGAGGTGAACACTACGCCGGGCATGACCGCCACGAGTTTCATCCCTCAGCAGGTACGCGCTGCCGGACTCGACATCAAGGACGTGCTGACCGATATTGTGGAGAACCAGTTCTGAGCAGGCGGCAGCACTGCCTCTCGCTTTAAACCTGACCTGATAATTAAGTTATTATGAACATCGAGTTATTAAGACAGTATGATGAGATAAGACCGTTCGAGCCGGAGGAACTGCCCGAAGTGTTCGAGCGGCTTATCGCCAACGCACAGTTCAGACAGGTGGCCGGGGCGGTATTTCCCGGCATACCGTTCGACGCGCTGGCTGCAAAGATTCGTTCGTGCAGGACAAACCTTGAGTTCCAGATAAGCATCTGCTATCCGTTCCTCAACGGTCTGCTGGCAAAGGCCAGCCTGGGATGCGACATCGACTGCACGGCAATCGACAATACGCGGGCTTACACCTTCGTGAGCAATCACCGCGACATAGTGCTCGACTCGGCGCTGCTCAACATGATGCTCGTCGATTCGCACTTCGCCACAACCTGCGAGATTGCCATCGGCGACAATCTGCTGTCGTTGCCGTGGGTTAAGGACCTCGTGCGCATCAACAAGTCGTTCATCGTGGAGCGCTCGCTTCCGATGCGTCAGATGCTCATGGCAAGCAAACGGTTGTCCGACTATATGCATCTGGTCATAAGCGAGAAGAAAGAGGGCGTGTGGATAGCGCAGCGTGAGGGACGCGCCAAGGACTCCAACGACCGCACTCAGGAGGCAATCATAAAGATGATGGCCATGGGCGGCGAGGGTTCTGTGGCCGAACGCATCGCGGCGTTGCACATCGTTCCGCTGTCCATATCCTATGAGTTCGACCCGTGCGACTTCCTGAAGGCGCGCGAATTCCAGCTCAAACGCGACGTGGAAGGATGGAAAAAGTCGGCTCAGGACGACATCGTGAGCATGCAGACGGGCATCACCGGATATAAGGGACACATACATTATCATTGCGCTCCGTGCATAGACGAATGGCTCGCAACTCTTGATGCCGACATGCCGAAGGGTGAATTGTTCCGCGCCGTTGCCGAACACATCGACCGTAACATCTTTGCCAACTACAGGCTTTATCCTAACAACTACATTGCGATAGACTTGCTCGAAGGCTCGAAGGCTTTGTCCGGACATTACACTGATAAGGATAAGGAGACATTCGAGAAATACATAGATGGCCAGTTGGCCAAGATTGACATTGAGAATCCGGACTACGCATTCCTGCGTGAGCGTATGCTTACGATGTATGCCAACCCGGCACGCAACCAGATGGCACTGAATGACGGGAATGTATAAGGCTTACGCACGGCTGTTGATATGCGTGCTGCTGTTCTCGACGGTGCTTGCCGGATGTTCGTCCGACGGCTACGACAGTGGCGACGGCAGGTATTCGTATCTGCGCGCCGACTTTGTCAATATGTATGCCGGTGCCGGCAAATATGTCTATTATGTGGTTACCGACGAGGGTGAGCGGCTTTCTGTAGATCCGCCGTTCACGGTGTCGTGGATAACTACGCCCGACTCTGTGTATCGTGCGCTGCTTTATTACAATCTGGATAGCGACAAGTCGGGCAATGCTGTTGCCCGGGCTCTGTCGGTGTCACAGGTTCCTGTGCTCGACGTCGTGCCTGCGTGGCAGGTCGGCAATGTGCCTGTAGATCCCGTGACATTCGAGAGTGCGTGGCTGTCTGCCGACGGAAAATATCTTAATATGTGCATTCTGTTGAAATCGGGAACTACTGATGACGACGGAGCTTTGCACACTATAGGCATCGTAGGAGAGCAGACCACTACAACGACCGGTGGCGGCAGCTGCACGGTTCTGCGTCTGTTGCACGACCAAGGCGGCGTGCCTGAATATTATTCTGTGCGTAAGTATCTCAGCATCAGGACTTCATCGTTCACCACCGGTGCCGTAACTATAAAGGTGAATACATATTCCGGAGAAGTGGAAAAGACCATATATTTGCATTGATAATATCTTTTTTACCCCAAATCTTATTATTTACAAATCAAAAAAGCGTCTTTATGAAGAAGGTGATGTTTCCGGTAGGAATGCTGTTTGCCGCCATTATTGCGGCTTTCAGTTCGTGTGGTGGTCAGAGCAAGACTGCGTCTGACGTTGACAGTCTGGCTTTCGACAGCATTGTTGTCGATACGGTGGCGATGCTCGACAGTGGAAAGAATGATGCAAAATGCGAGATCAGTCTCTGCGTTCTTTATGCAACGGGAGCCAATGCAGAAGTTGTCAACGACTCCATTCTGACTTCGGGCATATTCAATGTGAATATGTATAAGCCTACGTTGAAGGCCGGTACGCACGCTGACATCAGGCAGGCTGTGGATGATTTTGTGGCTGCTTATATCGCAGACTATCGCGAGGAATGCAAGAAACTTATGTCTATGGGTGTCAATGGTGTGCCGTTGAACTATACGTATATGGTGAAATCGGGCGTCAGTCATGAGAAGACCGGTGTGACGACTTATTCGTTCGAGACTTATTCTTACACCGGAGGAGCGCATGGAACGAGCCTTACAAAGGCGTTGAATTTCGATAGTGCCACCGGTAAGAAGATTGGTAAGGCCGACTTCTTTGTCGCAGGTAGCGACAGTGTAGTGACGGATAAGATTGTGGAATCACTCTCTCGGACATATAAGGCGGCCAATCTTGATGGCTTGAAGGAAAAAGGAGTGTTCGCGTTCAGCGAGCCATTCGTGCCCGATAATTTCGTTTTGGGTAAGGACAGTGTGACGTTTGTCTATCAGCCTTACGAGATAGCGGCTTATGCTTTGGGCACGATCACGGCTTCGGTGGCATATTCCGATCTTGACAAGGTGATTGTTAAGAAGTGAGTTTAGGGCTTTAAGAAATAAATACGGGACCGTGAAGCATGCTGCCACGGTCCCGTATTCCATTATGGATTTTACTGTTCTTATTTACCGAATTTTATTTTCAGCTTCTCGATCATGTCCTTGGTCATGGTCTTCAGGTCGTATTCCGGTTTCCATCCCCATTCTTCTTGTGCGCAAGTATCGTCGATGGAGTTGGGCCATGATTCGGCTATTGCCTGGCGTAATGGATCTACTTTGTAAACCATCTTGAAGTCGGGAATCACTTCTTTAATGCTGTTGTATATTATTTCAGGGTCGAAGCTCATCGAAGCTATGTTGAAAGCGTTGCGGTGAACGAGCTTTGTCGGGTCGGCCTCCATTATCTCTATTGCTGCGCGCAGGGCGTCGGGCATATACATCATGTCCATGAATGTGCCGGCGGCGATAGGACATTCGAATGTCTCTCCCTTCACGGCAGAGTAGTATATGTCAACAGCATAGTCGGTGGTTCCGCCTCCCGGAGGTGTCACGTAGGATATAAGTCCCGGGAAACGCACGGCTCTTGTGTCCACACCAAAGCGAGTGTGATAGTAATCGCTGAGCAGTTCGCCGGTCACTTTGGTTACTCCGTACATGGTCTTCGGGTCGCGGACGGTGTCCTGCGGAGTCTTGTCCTTCGGTGTTGAAGGACCGAATGATCCGATGGAACTCGGAGTGAACACGGCGCACTTCTTCTCTCTTGCTACCTCAAGAACGTTGAACAGTCCGCCCACACCGATTTTCCAAGCCAGTTGCGGTTTGGCTTCGGCAACGGCAGATAGCAGCGCCGCAAGGTTGTAGATGGCGTCGATATCATATTTTTCCACTGCATCGGCAATCTGTTGCTGATTGGTTATGTCAACGATGGCAGACGGTCCGCTTTCTTTCAATTCGCCTTTCGGCTCAGCACCGGGTATGTATCCGGCAACGACGTTACCGCTGTAGAGGTGTCTCAGCATCATTGTTAGTTCAGAACCGATTTGTCCGGTAGAACCGATGATTAGAATATTTTTCATTGTTAGTGTTTGTTTAGTTTGGTCTTTCGTTTAGCAAAGGTATGCAGATTTGGCCGTAATAAGACATTTTTTGGCTTATTTTTTTGCCGAAAACAAAAAAAAATGTGACCTTTGCCGTATGACACTATAACGGTGCTTAAACAATATATTAAATCTTAAAGCTATGTATGGTAAAATGAAAGAATTCCTTGCAAAGGAATTGGCAGATATAAAGGCTGCCGGATTGTATAAAGACGAACGTGTGATCACCACTCCGCAGCGTGCCGATATTGAGGTTAAGAATGGTGGTGAGGTGCTGAACTTCTGCGCCAACAACTATCTGGGATTGTCCGACAACAGCCGTCTCATCAACGCTGCAAAGCAAGCCATGGACACACACGGATTCGGTATGTCGTCCGTAAGATTCATCTGCGGTACTCAGGACCTGCACAAGGAGCTTGAGGCAGCCGTATCTGATTATTTCAAGACAGACGATACAATCCTTTATGCGTCGTGTTTCGATGCCAACGGTGGACTGTTCGAGTCGTTGCTGACCGACGAGGATGCCATCATTTCAGACTCTCTCAACCATGCGTCGATCATCGACGGAGTGCGTCTTTGCAAGGCTAAACGCTATCGTTATGCCAATGCTGACATGGAAGACCTTGAGCGTTGTCTGAAAGAAGCGCAGGCACAACGCCACCGTATCATAGCTACCGACGGCGTGTTCTCTATGGACGGCAATGTGGCTCCGATGGACAAGATATGCGATCTGGCAGAGAAGTACGATGCACTCGTCATGGTTGATGAGTCGCATTCAGCCGGAGTGGTAGGCGCTACCGGCCATGGTGTGGCTGAGCTGTTCAACGTATATGGTCGCATCGATATCTTCACCGGCACCCTGGGCAAGGCATTCGGCGGTGCGATGGGCGGATTCACAACCGGTCGTCAGGAGATTATCGACATGCTGCGCCAGCGTTCGCGTCCTTATCTCTTCTCCAACTCTGTGGCTCCTTCAATCGTCGGTGCAAGCATAGAGATGTTCAAGATGCTGAAGGAAAGCAACGCGCTGCACGACAAACTGATGGAGAACGTGACATACTTCCGCGACAAGATGCTCGCAGCAGGCTTCGACATCAAACCTACACAGAGCGCCATCTGCGCCGTAATGCTGTATGACGCCAAACTGTCGCAGGACTTCGCAGCCCGTATGCAGGACGAAGGCATCTATGTGACAGGCTTCTACTATCCTGTCGTTCCGAAAGGACAGGCCCGCATCCGTGTACAGTTGTCTGCCGGACACGAGAAATCCCATCTCGACAAAGCCGTTGAGGCATTCGTCAAAGTGGGTCGTGAACTGAATGTGATAAAATAATCCAGCTATTTCATTCATTTATATAAAGACAATGTAACGGTGTGTGCGCGTCCGGCGTTCACCAAGCTCCGTTGCATTGTCTTTTATGTTTTTCATTGCCAGAGACTTTAAGTGAAAATATGTTTCCGTTGTTTTAATATAAAAGCCTTATTCCCGAAACTTAATAATTAAATACATATTATATGAGAAGATTACTGTTACTGCTGCCATTGATGATGATTGCGGCGTGTCTGAAAGCACAGCGTGCCGACAATTACAAGCCCACAAACAATGCCTACGTCAGGTTGACCAAGACCAATATGCCGATAGTTTTCATCAATGTGAACGGCCGGATGATACAGCGTGAGGACCGTATCACGGCACGGATGAAAATAATCGACAACGGCGAAGGCCAGTACAACTACGGCGACACACTGGCTTATCCTAACCAGAAGGTGGATTATGAAGGCTACGTGGCGCTGAAATATCGCGGCAACTCGTCGTTTAACAACTCAGACAAGAAACCATACTCGTTCCGCCCGCTGGACAAACCGCTCGAGGAGGGAGGCGAGAAACAGAAGGTCAAGATAATGGGCATGGGCAAGGACAACGACTGGGCGCTGCTTGCCCCGTTCTCCGACAAGAGCATGATACGCGATGTGCTCACCTTCGAACTGGGACGTCCGTATTTCGACTTCGTGCCACACGCAAAGTTCTGCGAGGTCGTTCTCGACGGAACATATTACGGAGTGTTCATCATGTCCGAGCGGGTGGGCAAGGGTAAGAAACGTCTCAACCTCAACGATCCGGGTGAGGACGACGGCGATCTGACCGGAGACTATCAGGTGGAGATAGACCGTGACGACGAGCCGGAGTACTATCAGTCGAAGTATCACCCCGTTGACGGCAACGGCAACGACATAACCTCCAACAAGATAACCTATCAATACTCCGCTCCCGACTATGAAGACTTCGCCGAACTGCCGCCCGGCACACGCGAGGCACTGCATAAGCAGATTGACGATATGGAGGCTTCGTTCCGCACCGACTACTACACCGACCCCGAGCGCGGCTACCGCAAGTATATAGACGTGACATCGTTCATCGACTATATGCTCTCTACCGAGTTCTCGTTCAACATCGACGGCTACCGCCTGAGCACCAACCTGTATAAATACAGTGAGACACGTGCCGCACGCGAAGGACTCGATCCGCGCTGGAAGATGTCACTTTGGGATTTCAACATCGCCTATGGCAACGCCAATTATAATCAGGGCGAGCGCACCGACTTGTGGCAGTACGACTTCAACGCCCGCAACAGCGACCCGCAGCTCGTGCCGTTCTGGTGGTATAAACTGACGCACGACAAGTCGTTTATGAACGATGTGAAACTGCGCTGGCAGCAATATCGCAACGGCCAATACTCTGATGAGGCCATCGAGACGAAGATAGATTCGCTCACCAACATAATAATATCGGGTGGAGCGCTTGGCCGGAATCAGAGCGCGTGGAACATCATCGGCCGTTCGGTGTGGCCCAACTATTATGTAGGTCAGACCTATGGCGACGAGATAGAATATCTGAAAAACTGGATAAGAAACCGCGTGATATTCATGGACAAGAAGTTGTTGCCGCGCGACCCGTCCATACATTATGTTCCTGTTGACGTGGTACGCGGCTGGAACGGTGATGTTGTTATCGAAGCGCTGCCGGCTTCGTCAAGCACCACGGGCGCAATAGACGGCAACCGCTCGTTCTATTCGGAGGCGGTGATAAAAGAAGGCGGACTGCCTGACGACCGCGTTGTGGTGTCCAACTCCGACATTGAGTACCATTTGGCTCCTTACGACGGCAACAACGCTCTGTACCTGACATACTCCGGACAGAGAGGTGATATTGTGTTCGACAAGCCGTTTGCCACAAGCGAACTGTGCATGCTTGCCACCAGTGGTAAGGGACAGAGTGAGATAGAAGTAGTGGTGAACTATACCGACGGCGCAAGCTCGTCGCCTCTGAAGCTCACCGTGAGAGACTGGTCTGTGAGAAATCCTGTCGGCGATGAGGCCGTAACGCAGCTCGGATGCATGACAATATCCAACTCAGAACCCGGAACCGACTGTCATTACTGCCTCTTCGAGCAGAGCATAAGCTGTGATGCCGACAAGCAGGTGAAGTCTGTCACCATAACCCAGAGCAACAACGCCACACTCTCTGTGCTCGCGTTCTCGCGTATGGAGAAGACTCCAACGGCAATATCCGGACCTTCCGTGACAGGCGAACGTACTGTTGTCGGTATTTATTCAGTCGATGGAGTGAAACTCTCGCAGCCTAAGAGCGGACTGAACATCATACGCTACTCCGACGGAACGGCGCGCAAGGTGATTGTGAGATAAGCGTGTGTGCTCATCCGAGCACCACGTCGAGCACCATCATCAGGGCAAAGCCTATGGCGAAACCTATTGTTCCGATGTTGCTGTGCTCGCCTTCGGATGACTCAGGGATGAGCTCTTCCACGACGACATACATCATGGCGCCTGCTGCAAACGCAAGCAGATAGGGCATGACAGGGGCGACGGCCGATGCGAGAACTATCACGGCTGCCGCCCCTATCGGTTCAACCACTCCGCTGAGCGTACCTATGGCGAAGGCGCGTTTGCGGCTGTTGCCTTCCGCACGCAGCGGCATCGATATGATGGCACCCTCGGGTATGTTCTGTATTGCTATTCCGAGCGACATCGCCAGTGCGCCTGCCGCCGATATGCCTGCGTCACCCTGCAGTGCTCCGGCTATCACTACACCCACCGCCATGCCTTCGGGCAGGTTGTGTATGGTGACAGCCAGCGAGAGCATGGCCGTGCGCGAGAGACCGCTGTGCGGGCCTTCAGGCTTGCTGTCGCCTATGTGCAGGTGAGGCGTCAGGTAGTCGATGGCAAGCAGAAAGGCTATGCCGCACAGGAACCCGATGGTCACCGGCATCACCTTTGCCCATCCTTCGCCGCTTCCCATTTCCATACCCGGAATGAGCAGCGACCATACCGACGCAGCCACCATCACTCCCGAAGCAAATCCGAGCAGCGATTTCTGCACCAGTGAAGGCATCTCATGTTTCATGAAAAATACGAATGCCGCACCTGTCATCGTTCCGAGCAGCGGCAGTGTGAGAGCTATTATCAATCCTTCCATTGCTATTTTGTTTTTATGTTTTACTTTTATTTTTGATTCTCAACGGCAGTCACAATATGCAATAACCGTTTTTCTGAACAATATAATTTGCAAAGATAGTGAAAGGTGAGCGCAGAGACAAGACGGGAAAAC
>ULYR01023122.1_pt1 | contig 61880 bp, 51 predicted proteins | sample 1962341 | NCBI WGS metagenome assembly ULYR01 (sample SAMEA4835868, study PRJEB28245) | human gut metagenome | biome: gut microbiome; material: fecal sample | place: Denmark | collected 2008 | reverse complement strand
GCTACTCTATTCAGTTGAGCTACGCGACCATGTCTCTTTGTTTAACGGGTGCAAAGGTATGGGTTTTGGTTGAAACTACCAAATGTTTTAGCGATTATTTTTTCGACTTTTTTATTCAATGAAACGCGAGTTAAATAGCTGCCAGCCTAGTGTAAGGCCAGCATTCCAGTTCTTAGTTGGTGAGCTATAATGGTTTACGTAAGCGCTTACAGCTCCGAACGGCAGTTTGATGACGAGCGAAATTTGTCCCATATATTCTACCTTGCTAAACGTCTTTCCGTAGTATGCCTTGTTGTCTTCGTCCTTCATGATGGGGAAGATTGGCATAAATCCGTAAACTTCGGCTCTTGCTTGCACTACAGAATTCAGCTTGAATATAGGAATTAATCCTGCTCCAATAAATTGATTTGCCCGGAAAGCCTCATTGTACGAGATTTTACTGTGGGCGGTAGGGGCGAATGTTCCCGCTTGCATCATGGTAGCCGTATAGTTCTGGCTGAAATTGCGAGAAGAATAGTAGGAGTGTATGTATTGTCCCAAGGTAAATTGCGAACTTAATTGGCTGTAGCGTTCCAGTTCGTATGAAATCTGCAGCCACGACTGTGTGTATTCGTATTTACTCATGGGTGATTCTTCGTTGTATACACCATCTTTATAATGTTCTTTTCCGGTGTATACATTGGCTACCAATCTTTCTTTCCGTCCTGATGTGGCGAATTGGCGACTGTCGAGGGTATTTCCTTCGAGTGCTACAGAGCCTCCGAATATATTATAAGAACTTTGGTCGCGGTTGTCGTTCACGAAGTCTATGACGTTGATCTGGAAGTATTGGTCTTCCAGACGACCTACTCCAATAGAGAATTCGGCTTTCTGGCTCGTCAGGAATGGCATAGACATTTGTAGCTTCAGAAAATACTCTTTATTCTTATTGAATACGGGGGTATTGCCTGAGGTGAATAGTCTCTCTTGCTTGAAATAATCGAGCGATGACATCGATGCAATAAACCGATAAGAGGTAGGCAGGTGGGTAGGGAAGTCCATTCTTCCGGCTAGCTGCAGGTTGTTGTATACCTGTCCTATCTGTCCGTCTATCGACATTTCCTTAGCATAATAGTTCAAGTTGTGATAAGTGGCACCTATATATATTTGGTTTACGCCGTTAGAGGCTACGTTACCGCCTACGCGCAGTGCCAAGTCGTCTTCCATCTTCACTTTTAGATGCAGGTCGAATAAGTGATCTTCTCCGTTGTAAACGGCATGAGGTATGATTTCTGATATCATATTGTCGGCCATCAGACGGAAATATCCACGTCGCAGGTCCTCCATAGAGAAGACTTCTTTTTCAGAACTGTGAAATTCCTTACGTATATACTTAATCTGTTGTTCGTTGGCCCCTTCTATCGAAATGTTCTTGAATCTTAATTCGGGAAGCATGTTCTTATAAGCCGTGCGTTTTCTTTCCAACTGTCTATAGTTTACTCTTCGCGAAATGCGCGTTTTGATAGAGTCCATCAGCTGCATAGTTCGTTTATAGCCGATGTCGTGAAGCTCGTCGAAGCGGTCAAAGTCCATCAAGCTTACATTGTCGTATTTAAAAGTCATAAGTATACCCATTGAGTCGGGCAGAGAGTAGTCGGTTTTTTGCATGATCATATTTTCCAACTGCCCCATGATATCTCCTTCCTTTGGCTTACCAGGGTTAGAGCTTACCACGCTTCCTATGATGATGTCTGGATGGAAGTCGTCCGTCATTACGTTAACCGGGAAGTTATTGTATATACCGCCGTCGTACACCAGCATGGAGTCTATTTCTATAGGCTTGAACATGGCCGGAAAGCTCATGGAGGCTCTTACCGCATCGCCAAGGTCGCCTTTAGAAAAAATGAGCGGGCGTTTGTTGTACACGTCTGACGCTACGCAACGAAAGGGTACAAAGAGTCGGTTGAAGTCTTGATGACATGAAGCCGTGGCTTGTCCGAATATCTCCAGAAAGGCGATATTCATTTGCAACGGATTTACTACACTCGACGGAAGGAACTGCGTCTTTACCTTATTAAAAGGGTTCTTTAGCGATACACGAATATTAATAAATTCTGGGGTGGGCGGGTTTTTCTTGAAATAATAGATGTACTTTTCTTCTATGTTTCCCGAATACCATCTTTTGAAGTCGTCCGACTTGAGGAGCTTTTCCATGTCGTCGGGCGAATACCCCATGGCATAAAGTGAGCCTACGATGGCCCCCATCGAGGTACCGGTGATATAATCTATAGGAATATTGTTTTCTTCCAACGCTCTGATGATGCCGATATGCGTTAACCCTTTAGCGCCTCCGCCACTTAACACCAGTCCCACCTTTTGTGCGTTGGCTGATAAGGATAATGTGATGCATAAACATATGAGTGATACTATGTGAAGAATCTGTCGCATGAAATTTAGTTTTAACGATATACTACAAAGGTAATCATAAAACTTATTTTTTCTCTTCTTTTCAGATATTTATTGTCTCCAGATCGTAGGGCACAAAGATATTCCCCTTGAAGTTTTGTGCCGCTTCTTCAGTATAATTTGCTTTGCGAGTTGCCAGACTCTTATCTTCTGTATGGTATAACAGTAGATTCTTTACATTCAGTTTGTCGGCTAATGCCCCAGCTTCTAAAGCTGTACTGTGATGCTTTTCGTATGGCTTGAAAATATCTCTGTCTTTATACAGGCAGAACGCTTCGCACAAAAGCCAGTCGGCATTCTCTACATAATTCTTATTGTTTTCGTTGTATGGTTCGTCTCCAAGGCATGCCAGCGTAGTTCCGTCTGGTAGTAGAGCGCGGAATCCAAACTGCTTTTCTTTTGTAGATAGTATGTCGAAGCATTGCAATTTGATGTCGCCGATGCTTAGTTCATCTTTGTCTTTTACTTCATGTAGTAATACTGACTTCCCTATAAGGACGGTGAGTTTGGCTGGCAGTGTCATGCGGCATATCCATTCTAATACTTTTAATGCTTTTTCGTGGCCGTATACAGTGAAAGTACCGTTGTATTTCCCGCTTTTTATTAGGCTAGCTATCATTCTTACTACCCACACTACCCCTAATATATGGTCGGTGTGAGCATGAGTAATAAATAAGGAGTGTATATCAGAAAGGTTGATTTTCGCTTCCTCAAGCTGATTTAATATGCCGTTGCCTCCACCTGCGTCAACCAAAAGCATAGTGTCATGCGTTTTCAATATAAAACAAGTGTTGTAGCAATGGGTTGCAGTAGCATATCCCGTACCCAACATTATTATCTGGTTGCAGTCTTTACGTTCCATTTGTTATGCGTTCTATTGTTGTAGAGGCGTAGTCTATTTTATTCTTCCGTATTTGCGGCACGCAGTATCAGTGTGGTGGCTCCCAATGTGAAAATAGCCCCCTCTTCTATGCGAACGCGGTCTTTGGGCCCCAAAAGTTCGTTCATCAAGAATGTGCCGGTGATGCTATTGTTGTCGCGCAGCGTATATACTACTTCTCCCTGCTTGTTTCGTTTTACGTTAAGGATGCAGTGGCGTCTGTCCATACTAGGGTCGTTAGTTTCTACCGGAATATCCACTTCCGTACCTTTGCTGCGGCGTCCTATTACGTTGTCGCCTTCGTGCAGAGGCAATACCTGCTTATAGCCGAACACGTTTTCTATAGCTACTACGTTACCCCAGTCTTCGGTACCTTCAGTTTCGTCTACTACCTCTTCTTTGCGGTTGGCTGCACTTAGTTTAGCTTTTCCTATGCGAATTCCGAATTGCTTTTTGCAGTTGTCGCATACGAAAACTAGCGACTGTCCTTCTGTATATTTAGTTTCGTCAAACTGTATGTAGTTGTCGCATTTTGGACATCTCACTCTCTTCATTGAATGATATTTTATGTGATATAAAATGAATGCTGTTTATTTCGATGTAAATACCCACGCCGATGCGAAGCGTTCGTTCTTGCGAACCTCCTTCAATTTATTATATGCGTCGGATGCATTGCCGTAAGTAGCTATCGCTATACGGTATCTTCCTTGCGACTCAATCAGAGTAGCGTTGGTGTGTCCGGCCTGATGCAAGCGCGAAACTTCTTTCTTTGCGTCGTCTAATGTATTAAGGCTGGCTATTATTATCGCATATTTGTTTGCTGATGCTGCAAGTTTTTCGCTTGGCTTATTGTCGGGCTTAGCCTCTTTCTGCTCGGGCTTTACTTTTTTCTTCTCAACTGTTGGAGCTACCGGCGCTTTTTGTGCTTTCTGTTCAGCGTTGGCCGTCGGAACCTCTTTCGCGTTTGCCGGAGCTACCTTTTCTATCTTCACAATTTTCGGCTTTAATGACTCCTGACGCTTTTGTGCGTTAGCTGTTTGAGACTTATCGTTGGCCATCATTTTCGATGCAGCCGATTGGTTACGTATAACTTCAAACAGTCCGCTAGTGCCCAACGAAGCACAGTCAGCCTCGTCTACATAAGTGTTGGCCACTGGTGTAGATAGCGTGAAGAACAACAGGATAGTAGCGGCTATGGCTGCTACATTATTAATCCATTTATGCGATTTCTTCGTTGTTTTGATTTTGAGGATTAGTTCCAGATGCTTCGGCTCTTCGGCTTTCTCTGCAGACAGAGGTTTAAGCGTAAAAGTTGACAGCCCGTAGAACGACGGAGTGAAAAATCCGTTCTTTACAGGCTCAAATTCGTATGCGCCGTGCATATTATAATAAAGAGTTCCCACATTATTCAAACCAACCTGTCCTTGCTGGTACAGTTGCTCTTTCATTATGGCTACGGTTTTCTCAATGCGTCTTGTAGCGTCGGGAAAATCCGTGTTGTAAGTCTGCATGTACGATTGTGCCAATAATCCGTCATTCAGCACTAGCTGCGGGTTAAATCCGATAGTGCGCGACGGCGGACAGAACTCTTCTGTTTCCTCTCGGAATGTGGCCGACTGATAGTGCGCAATGAATCCTCCCAGTCCGGGCACGATAACGCAGTCGTTCTCCAAAAGTAATACTTCTATATGTTTTGCCAATTCAATCATATTGCAAAAATAGTATTTTTCTTTCTATTCGGGCCATCTTTCGACGGTGTTTTTATAGGTGATTCTTTTTTTTATTAATTTTGCTCCCGAAAAAGAATCAAACAAAACCATATAAATATAGGTATGAATATAGCGATTGTTGGAACCGGATACGTAGGGCTGGTTACCGGAACATGTTTTGCCGAGACCGGTGCTAATGTGTTTTGCGTAGATACGAATGCGGAAAAGATAGAAAACCTCCATAAAGGTATAATCCCCATTTACGAGCCGGGGCTTGAAGATATGGTGCTGCGTAACGTAAAGGCAGGCCGATTGCATTTCACCACCTCGCTCAGCGGATGTCTTGATGATGTATCGATTGTGTTTTGTGCTGTAGGTACGCCTCCTAACGAAGACGGTAGCGCCGACCTTTCGTATGTGCTCGATGTAGCTCGTACTATAGGACAGAATATGAATAAGTATGTGCTGGTGGTTACTAAGAGTACCGTGCCTGTAGGTACAGCCAAGAAAGTGCGTGCTACACTTGCTGCCGAACTGCAGAAACGTGGGGTGGATATAGATTTCGATGTAGCCAGCAATCCGGAGTTCCTGAAAGAAGGTAATGCTATAAACGACTTCATGACTCCCGACCGTGTGGTGGTGGGTGTTGAATCTGAAAAAGCCAAGGAGCTGATGACCAAGTTGTATCGCCCGTTCTTGCTGAATAATTTCCGTGTTATTTTCATGGATATTCCTTCGGCCGAGATGACGAAATATGCGGCTAACTCTATGCTTGCCACTCGTATAAGCTTTATGAATGACATAGCCAACCTTTGCGAGTTGGTAGGAGCTGATGTTAATATGGTGCGTAGCGGAATCGGTTCAGACAGCCGCATCGGTCGTAAGTTCTTATACCCGGGCATAGGATACGGCGGAAGCTGTTTCCCTAAAGATGTTAAGGCTCTTATAAAAACTGCCGAAGAAAACGGATATTCCATGCGTGTTCTTAAGATGGTAGAAGAGGTAAACGAAGCTCAGAAAGATATATTATTCCGCAAACTCGAAAAATACTACGACGGTCAGCTCAAAGGTAAGACCATCGCTCTTTGGGGATTGGCGTTCAAACCCGAAACTGATGATATGCGCGAGGCTCCGGCGTTAGTGCTTATCAAGAGACTGAAGGAAGCGGGATGCAACATCCGCGCATACGATCCTGCAGCGATGGAAGAGTCGAAACGAAGAGTAGGCGACGCTGTATATTACGCTAAGGATATGTACGACGCGTTGCTCGATGCCGATGCGTTGCTGCTTGTCACTGAGTGGAAAGAATTCCGCCTGCCGGCATGGGGTGTACTAAAGAAAACCATGAACCGACCGGTAATTTTCGACGGACGAAATATTTACGACTCAAACGAATTAAACGATTTGGGCATTACTTATCATTGCATAGGAAAATGAAATACAGTGTATGCATGGCAATCTTCTCACTGCTGATGCTATCATGCGGCGGTAAAGATAACGGAAGTCAGGAAGCTACCGAAGATAATTCGCAGCTGGTAGAAGACTTGCAGGGGGTGTGGCTTGACGATAATACTGAAATGCCTATACTTAAAGTGAAAGGCGACAGTATCTATCTTAACAGTAAGGGAAGTGTACCTTTTAGCTTTTCGGTTTCGGGCGATACGCTTGTCTCGCATGGTGTAGACCGTACAGTGTATCGTATAAAGAGGCTTAGTGCCAATACTTTTCAGTTCTATACGGTAGCGGGCGATTTGGTAACTCTCCATAAATCGGATAACGATGCGTTAGAGTTCAGTTTTCAAGAAGCGCCGAAGCCTTCGGACGAAGTAATCAAGAAGGATTCTGTTTTTCTGTGGGGAGGAAAACGCTACCGCGGATACGTATATATTAACCCTTCTACACGAAAGGTAATCCGTCCGGGTATGACCGAAGAGGGATTGAACGTGGATAATGTGTACTATGATAATGTTATCCATATCTGTGTGTATCAGGGACGTCAGAAACTGTTTTCTAAAGACATCAGCAAAGATCTTCTTGCCAATACGGTGCCTGTCGACTTCTTGAACAGTGCCATCCTCTCGGATATGGACTTCGTTGGGGTAGACGATAAGGGCTATCATTATCGTGCTACGGTATGTATCCCCGACGGCATGTCATGCTATTACGTCGACCTTACCGCTACTTCCGGTGGTGATGTGGCTTATAAGTTGAGACAGTGATAATTCGTTTATTACATAGGTTTTATATAATTTTGCACTTTCAAAACAAGAATCATATATTATATTCATGAGAAAGACTTTTATAGGCGTATTGTGGTCGCTCCTTGTGTTGGCCGTATTAGGCGTAACTTTGATATTTACCGCCATCGCTAAAGGATGGATAGGTTATGTACCTCCGGTTGAAGAACTGGAAAATCCGAATCTGAAATTCGCTACTCAAATCATCTCCGACGACGGACAGTTGCTCGGAACATGGTCGTATAGTAAGGAAAACCGTGTTTATGTAGGTTATGACGATTTGTCGCCGCATCTTATCAAGGCGTTGGTGGCAACAGAGGATGTTCGTTTCAGCGAGCATTCTGGTATAGACATGCGTGCGTTTTTCCGTGCTTTGATAAAGCGAGGCGTGCTCATGCAGAAAAATGCCGGTGGAGGTAGTACCATTACGCAGCAGTTGGCCAAACAGTTCTTTTCGCCTGCTGCCGATGATATGATGGAGCGTCTGCTTCAGAAACCGATAGAGTGGGTGATAGCAGTAAAACTGGAACGCTACTATACTAAAGAGGAGATATTGACAATGTATCTCAATAAGTTCGACTTCCTGAACAATGCGGTGGGTATCAAGACCGCTGCTAAGACTTATTTCGCCAAGAACCCGCGCGACTTGAGTATAGAAGAGGCTGCTACATTGATAGGTATGTGTAAGAACCCGTCGTTATATAACCCGCGCCGTTTTAACGAACGTTCTCGCGGACGACGCAATACGGTGCTCGATCAGATGCGCAAGGCCGGATATCTGACGCAAGTCGAATGCGACTCTCTGCAGGCATTGCCTCTGGTGCTTAAGTTCCAGCCCGTAGACCATAAAGACGGATTGGCGACTTATTTCCGTGAGTATCTGCGTAAAATCATGACAGCCAAAGAACCAAAGAAGAGCGATTACCGTGGATGGCAGATGCAGCAGTTCTATGAAGATTCTATCTCTTGGAAAAACAATCCGCTGTTTGGCTGGTGCGCCAAGAACAAGAAGAAAGACGGTTCGCATTATAATATATATAATGACGGACTGAAAATCTATACCACTATCAATTCTCGTATGCAGCAGTATGCTGAAGAAGCGGTGTATGAGCACGTTGCCAAGTATCTGCAGCCGCGTTTCTTTAAGGAAAAGGCAGGACGTAAGACTGCTCCTTATACACGCGAACTTTCTACAGAGGATGTAAACAAGATATTGGAACGTTCTGTACGTCAGTCCGACCGCTATCGTGAAATGAAGGCTGCCGGATGTTCTGAAGCCGAGATTCAGAAGGCGTTCAACACCAAGCATGAGATGTCTGTTTTCTCTTGGGATGGCGATAAGGATACCATTATGACTCCGCTCGATTCTATTCGCTATTATAAGCATTTCCTTCGTGCAGGATTTATGTCGATGGATCCTATTACTGGTTACGTGAAAGCCTATGTGGGCGGACCTAACTATAATTATTTCCAGTATGATATGGCCATGGTAGGACGCCGTCAGGTAGGATCTACCGTTAAGCCTTACTTGTATGCGTTGGCTATGGAGAACGGATTCTCGCCATGCGATGTAGTGAGAAACGTAGAGCAGACCTTGTTCGACGAGAACGGTCGTCCGTGGTCGCCGCGTAACAGCTCTAAGTCGCATTACGGAGAAATAGTTACTCTGAAGTGGGGATTGGCCAACTCTAATAACTGGATCTCAGCTTACTTGATGAGTAAGCTCAGCCCGTATTCATTGGTTAGACTTATTCATTCATTCGGAGTGCTGAATAAAGACATACAGCCTACCGTATCACTTTGTTTGGGCCCATGCGAGATTTCTGTAGGCGAGATGGTTAGTGCTTATACAGCATTCGCCAATCGAGGTATTCGTACGGCTCCTCTCTTCGTTACACGCATCGAAGACAATGAAGGAAACGTAATCTCTACATTCACCCCACAGGTAGATGAAGTAATCAGCGAATCGAGCGCATATAAGATGCTTGTAATGCTGCGTGCCGTAATAAATGAAGGAACCGGTAACCGTGTACGCCGCCTTTACGGAATTACAGCAGATATGGGAGGTAAAACAGGTACTACTAACGATAACTCCGACGGATGGTTTATGGGATTTACACCTTCTTTGGTATCCGGCTGTTGGGTAGGAGGCGAAGACCGCGATATTCACTTCGACACCATGCTTAACGGACAGGGTGCGTCAATGGCGCTTCCGGTATGGTCGCTCTATATGCAGAAGGTATTTGCCGACAAATCTTTGGGATACTCTCAAGATGATGTATTTAATATCCCCGAAGATTTTGACCCATGCAAGGATAAACTCACAGAGATAGAAGAAGAGAACTCCAGCCGTTTGGACGACGTGTTCTTTAAATAATATAAGCGAATATATTCGTTTGGGCTTGGTGAAGGCTGTCTGATAAAGGCAGCCTTTATCGTGCAGAACGGGTTGGAGAACGTAGATAAATCTGATACGTATAAGAATTACATTAAACAAAGAATTCAATGAAACAAGCCGAGAAAACTGATATGCTGCTCGCACTTATTCGTGAGCGAAAGCCGATGACCGTGGCACAACAACTACAGCTGACTGTGTACCTCAGTATTCCAGCCATCATCGCACAATTATCAGCCATTATAATGCAATACATCGACGCGTCGATGGTGGGTAGCCTTGGAGCCGAAGGTGCTGCGTCTATCGGATTGATCTCAACTACCACATGGCTTTTCTTCGGACTGTGCGGAGCGGGAGGTATGGGATTCTCCGTGCAAGTGGCGCACTGCATTGGTGCCAGCGATATGAGCGGTGCCAGAGCCGTATTGCGTCAGTCGCTTACAGCCATCATGATTTATAGCCTGATTTTGGCTGCATTAGGAGTTGCCATAAGTCCCTTCTTGCCCGGATGGTTAGGAGGCGACGAGTCTATATGCAGAGACGCTTCGCTTTATTTCCTTATTTTTTCACTTTTCTTGCCAGTCCTGCAGATGAATTACCTGGCCGGAGGTATGCTAAGATGTAGCGGCAACATGCACATCCCCAGCTTGATGGGAGTAGTGATGTGTATTCTCGACATCATTTTTAACTTCTTCTTGATATTCCCTTCGCGCGAAATGAATTTGTGCGGCATGTCGTTCTTTGTACCCGGAGCCGGCTTCGGAGTAGAAGGAGCCGCTTTGGGCACAGCGTTAGCCGAGACTATTGTTACGGGTATATTGCTGTGGTATCTGCTGAGTCGTTCTAAAGAGCTCGGTCTGAAAGTAGAGAAAGGCAGCTTCCGCCCAGCCAAGTCCACGCTGAAAAAAGCCCTCAGAATAGGCTTCCCCATGGGAATAGAACACATCGTGATATGTGGCGCACAGATTATGACCACAGTTATCGTGGCACCTCTCGGTGTATTCGCCATAGCCGCCAACTCGTTTGGCATTACTGCCGAAAGCCTTTGCTACATGCCCGGTTATGGTATTGCCGATGCCGCCACTACACTTATCGGCCAGAGTATGGGAGCCAAACGAGTGCGACTTACACGTAGTTTCGCCCGTATCACCGTTTTGATGGGTATGATAGTGATGGGATTCATGGGGCTTATTATGTACGTTTTCGCACCACAGATAATCGGATTGATGACTCCCGTCGAAGAAATCCGTCAGTTGGGTGTAATGGCGTTACGTATTGAAGCCTTCGCCGAGCCATTTTTTGCAGCCTCATTAGTATCGTACGGCGTATTTGTAGGTGCAGCCGATACATTCATTCCCTGCCTGATGAGTTTCTTCAGCATCTGGGCGGTGCGTCTGTCGTTAGCCGTAATATTAGCTCCCACGATGGGCCTGAAAGGAGTTTGGATAGCCATGTGCACCGAGCTTTGTTTCCGCGGAATAATCTTCCTTATCAGATTGCTTCGTGAGCGGTGGATGCGGAAGATTTGCAAGTAACAAATAATTCAAATTGCTCAATGTCTTTACGTTGTGCTCAATATGATATCATTTTATTATTTTAATACAAATTATACAAACTAAAAAAGTTACATTATGAAGTATTTATTAAATCTATTTGCATTGTTATTATTTATGGCAATGAGTTCTTGTGGTGGCAATTCTTCTGATTTTACTATTCAACACACAAACTCTTGCGTTAGTGGCGAACAGTCAGAACTTGCTGCAATAGTGACATCTAAATCATCTACAGTATCTGTAGAAGAGAAACACGGACAGTGGAATTTTAAGGTCTACGTAACATTGTCGAATGTAAAACGACTCTCTTTTGGCAATTGTCAGGGTTCGACATTTGAATTGAGATTGCTCACTGAAGATGGAACTCAGCTTGATTATGATTTCACTCCTGGCGCCACTGATAAAGGTGCTCAAAAGGCCTCAGAAAAATTACTTGATATGATGTCATCTGCCCCAGGAACGCAGAAAGAATTTGCATTCCATTATACTACTGACGACAAAGATGAAGCTGATAAGCTGAAAAAAGATCTAAAGTCGGTAACAGGTGTTGAAATTATCAATTTTGATTTCGCCGGACAATTCTTCGAAAGCGATGAAGATGAAGAAGCTGACCAAAGCTTAGAAGCTACTGATAGCGAAATGTCAAATCAAGGAGTTGATGCTCAAGATATCGTAGTAACATTCTCAATAGAGAAAACTTATTATGGCAACACTGATGGGCCGATTAAGTATAAAAACAATTATAAAATAACTCTTCATGAAAATGGAGATGCTGATATACATACAGAAATTCACTATCCTATGAGTGGAGAGATTGGCGAGCCTTCTAAAGACGATTATACCGGTTCATGGGCTGAGAGAAGTATTATGCGAGGAGCTAATTTTGTGCCTTATTATGATATAGAATGGAGTAATTCTGAAAAGACTCTTAATTGGTGTATTGATAAAGATTTTAGATTTATATATCTTACTTGGCACGCATTTGAAATAAATGATTCAGAAAGTAGATTTGCTGTAACCAAGATTCAATAAGTGATTTTTAATCATCTTAGGTAGAATTTTTCCTCAAGCCATATACCCCACTGATTTTAAGCATAACGCTTAAGGTCAGTGGGGTGTTTTAGTTTAAACATCTATAGTGATATAGTTCGTATAGAAAATAGTTTGTCTCCACAACAAAAAGTTAACTCCATTAGCAGAAAATCTATAAACTAAGCCTAAGAATGTATAAACTTAAGTTGAGTATATATATTCTTAGGCTAAGTTTTTATATACTTAGGTTAAGTATAGAGATTTGTTTGAGACAACTATAATGATTAAGCCTTTCATGGTATTAGTTAGTAGTAAAAATAAGCATTAATTTAGTCTACTTTGCTTATGATTAAGATTAAGAACCGTTGAATCAAAAACGTTAAATTACAAAAGGTAGCATTCCTTTTGCGAAAGGAATTGATTCGAATAAGAAAGAGTGGGTTTCTATATGCAGATTTGAGCAAAATAATCACAAAAAAAGCCTCTCAGTTATCTACCATTGCGTAAGATTAAACTGAGAGGCTTGTTTTTTTTAAGCCATCGAACCGCCTACTATATCAAGCAATTCGTTTGTGATGGCCTGCTGACGTGTCTTGTTGTACTGCAATGTCAACTCCTGTATCAGGTCGTTGGCATTGTCCGTAGCCACCTGCATGGCTATGGTACGTGCAGCGTGCTCGGCAGCAGCGGAGTCGAGGGTTACCGAATAGATCTTTACGCGAAGTACCTTAGGTAACAATTCGCGTGTTACTTGTTCGGCCGAAGGCTCTACTATATAATCGGGCATTACGCCGTTTCCGTTTTCTCCTTCCGTTTTCAGATCAATAGGCAAGAAGGTTTCTTTAGTCAAGACTTGCGAAGAAGTCGACTTGAAATGATTATACAGCAAAATCACCTTTTGTACCTCTCCGTTTGTGAACTTATCCATCAGCTCTTGAGCCAAGTTAGACGCTTCGGCATAATTAGGCTTGCCGCTCAGATGCTGGAAATCGCCCATAGACTTCAGTCCCATTTTCTTTACGGCCTCTGCCACTTTTTTGCCAACCGGATACACCAAGATGTTGTCTTTCCCCACTTTGGGTTCGTATTCTTCTACTAATTCTCCAAGATGACGGATTACATTGGCGTTGAATCCACCACACAAGCTACTATTCGAAGCGAAAACCACCACTGCCACTTTATGCAAATCGTTTGCTACCGTGTAAGGCGACTCAACGGTGAGTCCGCCCGACAGAAAATCGGTAAGCATGTTGTGCAATCTGCGCTCGTAAGGAAGCATGTTCTCTATCGCCTCTTGCGCCTTGTGCAGTTTGGCAGAAGCCACCATTTTCATAGCCGAAGTGATTTTCAGCGTACCGTTTATGGAGTTTATTCTTCCTTTAACTTCTTTCAGTGATGCCATGATGAATTATTTTTCTTTGTACTGACCGGCTACCTGTGCCGCAACTTTCTCTATAATAGCCGTAATGTCGTCGCTGATTTTACCAGAAGCCAATACGTCGAGAACATCTGCCTGATGGTCGGCACGCATAGCGTCGAGGAATGTATCCTGGAATGCGCGTACCTTGCTGATAGGAATATCGCGCATCAAACTGTGTGTACCGCAGTATAGGATAGCTACCTGTTCGCCTACCGGCATAGGGCTGTATTGGGGCTGAATCAACAGCTGATTGTTCTTACGTCCACGGTCGATTGCCATAGCGGTAACTGGGTCCATATCGCTGCTGAACTTAGAGAATGCCTCAAGTTCACGATACTGAGCCTGGTCAATCTTCAGTGTTCCGGCTACTTTCTTCATACTCTTTACCTGTGCGCTACCACCTACACGAGATACTGAGATACCTACGTTGATGGCAGGACGGAAACCTTGGTTGAACAAGTCTGTTTCCAAGAATATCTGTCCGTCGGTAATAGAAATCACGTTGGTAGGGATGTATGCAGATACGTCGCCTGCCTGTGTTTCGATGATAGGCAATGCTGTGAGCGAACCACCTGCTTTTACTTTGCCTTTAAGGCTTGCTGGGAGGTCGTTCATCTGCTCGGCAACTTCTTGCTGGCTGATAATCTTAGCCGCACGTTCCAACAGACGGCTGTGCAAGTAGAAGATATCGCCCGGATAAGCTTCACGTCCTGACGGACGACGCAAAATCAGTGATACTTCACGATAGGCAACTGCCTGTTTTGAGAGGTCGTCGTAAACCACAAGGGCATGACGGCCGGTATCGCGGAAGTACTCGCCGATAGCTGCACCGGCAAACGGGGCGAAATACTGTAAAGCAGCAGGGTCGGATGCAGTAGCTGCTACTACCACGGTGTAATCCATGGCACCTTTTTCGCGCAGAGCGTTTACCAAGGCTGCTACAGTAGAACCTTTCTGTCCGATAGCTACGTAGATACAATATACAGGTTTTCCTGCTTCGTAGTTAGAACGCTGATTGATGATAGTATCTATCGCAATGGCGGTCTTACCTGTCTGGCGGTCGCCGATAATCAATTCTCGCTGTCCACGGCCGATAGGAATCATGGCGTCGATAGCTTTCAGACCAGTCTGAAGCGGTTCTGTTACCGGCTGGCGGAAGATAACGCCCGGAGCCTTACGCTCCAACGGCATTTCGCACAACTCGCCACCTATTTCTCCTCGTCCGTCTAGCGGTCGTCCCAATGGGTCGATGACACGTCCCAGCATACTTTCGCCTACATTGATAGAAGCAATGCGCTTGGTACGCTTAACAATCATGCCTTCCTTGATTTGGTCGGTAGGGCCCAGCAATACGGCACCCACGTTGTCCTCTTCAAGATTCATCACGGTACCCATGACACCGTTTTCAAATTGCAGAAGTTCGTTCGCCTCGGCGTTGCGCAATCCGTATATACGAGCCACGCCATCGCTCACCTGCAACACTGTGCCTACTTCATCGAACTGTAAAGAAGTGTCGATTCCTTTAAGCTGTTGCAGAAGTACGTCCGAAACTTCGCTAGGTTTTATTGTATTTTCTGACATAACATTCTAATAGGTTTATACAATTCTTCTGTTTCTCTCACTGAATTGCCGTTTTACTCTCAGCAACTGATTGGCTACGCTGGCGTCGAGTCTTAATCCTGCTACTTCCATGATGTAGCCTCCGATGATTTCGGGGTCGACGCGAGTCTCCAATTCTGCGGAACCATGTGTTTTCTGTTCCAGCAACTCCGTGATATGCTTTACCAGTTTCTCAGAGGGGACAGCCGTAATGAGTCGTCCGGTGATGATATGCTTGTCTTCACGGTAGAGGTCTATATACGACCAGAACATGAATTGCAGCATATTTTCTCTTCGTGCGTGGAGCACTAACTGGAAGAAGCGTTTCAGTTCGTCGCTAGTGCCTTTTTCGCCGCCTGCCACTTCTATCAGAAGTTTCAGCTTTTCGTCTTCGGCTAGCACAGGATTCTCTATTGCCTTCTTCAACTTAGGAAGTTGAGCATAATGGTCGGCTAATGCTTTTACCTCTGCATATACCCGGTCTTCTTTACCATTTTCTTTGGCAAAGGCCAGTAATGCTTTGGCATAACGTACAGAAACCACACCTATGTCCATAACTCTTATTTTTTAGATGTTTCAATCATCTCATCGAGCATGCGATTAATCAAGTCTTCTTGTTCCTTGCTATCTTTCAATGAGTTGCGCATGATTTTTTCGGCTATGTCAACAGATAGCATCGCTACTTGACGACGGATGTCTCTCAAGGCGCTTTCTTTTTCTGTTTCTATCTGTTTCTTAACCTCTTCCATCAGGCGATTACCCTCTGTGATAGCTTTAGACTGCGCTTCCTTGATAATGCGGTCGCGAGTGGCAGACGCTTCACTGAGGATGCGTGCCTGTTCGGCACGTGCCTCCTGAAGCAGCTGTTCACTTTCTTCCTTCACATGGGCCAGACGCTCATTCGCTTCGCGAGCTGACTTTAATGAATTGTCAATATATGTCTTCCGGTCCTCTACTGCTTTGATGATTGCCGGGAAACCGAACTTCGCCAATATGAAGAATACGGCTCCAAAAATGACAAGCATCCAAAACACCAGACCCGGATCCGGAGTTAATAATCCCATAACTTGTTATTTTAATTACAAGAACAAAGTCAATAAACAAACTACGATAGCAATCAGTGCAACACCTTCTACCAAAGCGGCAGCGATGATCATACTCATACGGATATCGCCTGAAGCTTCTGGCTGGCGTGCGATGCCGTCCATGGCAGCGCCACCGATTCTACCGATACCGAAACCTGCGCCCAAAACTGCGATACCTGCACCAATAGCAGCACCTAATTTACTAATACCTACACCTGCAGCAGCCTGCAATAAAACTGACATTAACATAATTCTTTAGTTTTAAATGGTTATACTTTCTTTTTTATTTTTCTCTTGATAATCAGCGCCTTTGTTTAGGCTCTGATATTCATTAATTATTCTTTTTCTTCGTGTCCGCCTTCTCTTGACAAGCCGATGAATACGGCCGACAACATGGTGAACACATAGGCTTGGATGAATGCTACGAGTACTTCAAGACCATCCATAAATATGCCGAACAAGACTGACACTACCGTCATCGGACCGTTAATTAACGCTCCAGACTTTACTGTGATGAAGATAATGGCAACCAAGCTCAAGATGGCGGCATGGCCGGCCATGATGTTGGCGAAGAGTCGTATCATCAGTGCGAATGGCTTGGTGAATATACCGAAAAGCTCTATGACCGGCATCATCGGTATCGGGCATTTCAGCCATACGGGTACGTTGGGCCAGAAAATATCTTTCCAGTATTCTTTGCTACCAAACACATTAATCATTATAAAGGTACATAATGCCAACACCATTGTAATGGCTATGTTACCTGTAATATTAGCACCTCCGGGGAAGATAGGAATCAGTCCCATAAGGTTGTTTACCAGAACAAAGAAAAATGCGGTAAGCAGGTAAGGAGAGTAGCGGCGGTAGTCGGGACCGATGCAGGTTTTGATTACATCGTTCTGAATAGTCATCACTACTGTTTCTATCATACCTACGCCTCCTTTTGGAGCTCCGTCTTCCAACGGGTGTTTCTTGTACCAGCGAGCACACGCCAACATCAGTACCACCAGTATCAGACTGTTAATCATCAGTCCCAATACGTTTTTGGTTATAGAGATATCTATGGGGCGCACTTCGTTTCCGTCGGGAGCCGTTTCCACTATTTTTCCGTCATAGTTCCCGCCTTTCGCTATATGCAGTCCTTCGTAAGACGCGCCTTCTTTCAGTCGGGCTGAAGAGAACACGTGCCAACCGTCGGATGCCTTCACGATAACAGGCAGTGGAATGCTTAGTTCTGTGTGTCCTAATGTCGCGATGTGCCATTCGTACGCATCGCCTATATGACCGAACACCAGTTCGTTTACATCCACATCGTCACTTTTTTCAGCGGTGGCTTCGGTTTTCTGAGCGTCAACGCTGGGTTGCGCTTTCATTTCCGGTGTCACCACTAATAGAAGTGTCAGAAGGAGTGCTATGTACCGTAATTTTTTCATTTCTACTATTTTTTCTGTTTTTCAGTTTCAGTTCAAAACGGATGAAAAACTTGGTTTCAAATATCAGGAAGGCAAAGAAGAAAAAGAGGAACGTAAGTATAAAGGTGGTAATGTTATGCTTAACCAAGATGCCATAACCTACCATCATGAATACGCTTGCTCCGAATTTCATTCCCTTGCACACCATGTAGCACATCAGCAATTTGTCTGGCATTACACGATAAAAGAACGATACCAACTCTATGTATAACAGCCCTATGATGTAGAAGAATATAGGAATGGCCGGGAACCAAGGAAAGTACCTGTGGGGTATAATCCAATAATATATGCCTCCCACTAAAGCGGTGAGGACAATTCCTGTAATGGTCAGTTCTTTAAAAAACTTCCGTCGTATGACTGTCAAAAACATAGTATGTAATATTAAGGTTGGTAATAGTCTTTTCGTGTAATCTACACGAGTGTTTTTAAAGCTCTACGCAAACAGATATTTCGTTATTGTTCACGTCGGCAAAGCCCGATGCTATGTGCAGTGTCTGTTCCCCGTCGGTGGTGGTATATTTCACGTCGCCTTCTACAAGGGTAGATATCAGCGGTGCGTGATTATGTAACACCTGAAAGCGTCCGGCATCGCCCGGCAGCTGTATGCTGCTGATTGTTCCGTCGAACACAGTCCGTTCGGGTGAGACAATTACTAAATGTAACTCTTTCATGCTCCCTCCGTTTCTTATTAGTCTTTCTTAGCTGCCTCAAGCAGTTTCTTTCCTTTGGCGATAGCGTCTTCTATGGTACCTACGTTCAAGAAGGCCTGTTCTGGCAAGTAGTCTACTTCGCCGTCCAAAATCATCTTGAAGCCTTTTATTGTATCTTCTATAGATACCATTACGCCCGGCACGCCGGTAAACTGCTCTGCCACTGCGAAAGGCTGTGAAAGGAAACGCTGTACACGACGGGCGCGGTTTACCGTAAGACGGTCTTCATCGCTAAGCTCGTCCATACCCAGAATGGAGATGATATCTTGCAATTCCTTGTTGCGCTGCAGAATCTGTTTTACGCGCTGTGCGGTTTCGTAGTGTTCTTTTCCTACAATCAGCGGGTCTAGGATACGCGATGTAGAGTCCAGCGGGTCTACTGCCGGATAGATACCAAGCTCCGTAATCTTACGGCTAAGTACGGTAGTGGCGTCCAAGTGCGTAAATGTAGTAGCAGGAGCAGGGTCGGTCAAGTCATCGGCAGGCACGTATACTGCCTGTACAGATGTGATAGAACCGTTTTTAGTGGATGTGATTCGTTCCTGCATCTGACCCATTTCAGTAGCCAGGGTAGGCTGGTAACCTACAGCCGATGGCATACGTCCCAAAAGTGCAGATACCTCGGAACCGGCCTGTGTGAAACGGAAAATGTTATCGATAAAGAAAAGGATATCACGCGGAGAGTTACTGCCGTTGTCACGGTCACGGAATGATTCTGCCAGAGTAAGACCAGAAAGGGCTACTGACTGACGTGCTCCAGGAGGTTCGTTCATCTGTCCGAACACCATCGCAACCTGCGATTTGTCTACTTCGTTATAATCTACTTTCGAAAGGTCCCAATTGCCTTCTTCCATGCTCTTCAGGAATTCGTCACCATACTTGATAACTCCTGATTCAATCATTTCGCGAAGCAAGTCGTTACCTTCACGTGTACGTTCACCAACTCCGGCAAATACAGAGAATCCGTTGTGCTTCTTAGCGATATTGTTAATCAACTCTTTAATAAGCACCGTCTTTCCGACACCGGCACCACCGAACAATCCGATCTTACCACCTTTAAGGTAAGGCTCCAGAAGGTCGATAACCTTGATACCTGTGTAAAGAACTTCTTGCGATGTAGCCAAGTCTTCAAACTTAGGCGGTTCGCGGTGGATGGGGAATCCTCCTTCTTTGTCGAGGGTCTTCATGCCGTCAATGGCATCGCCCACCACATTCATCACACGTCCTTTTATCTGGTTGCCAACAGGCATTGTGATAGCCTGTCCCGTAGGTACTACTTCCATACCACGCTGCAACCCGTCGGTGCTATCCATAGCCACGGTACGTACTGTGTCTTCACCGATGTGTTGCTGTACCTCAACCACAAGTGTACGTCCATCATTTCTCTTGATGGTAAGTGCATCGTGAATTTTTGGCAAGGCAACCTCAACCTCGTCTGCAGAGAGATTGAAGTGCACATCGACTACCGGGCCGATAACTTGCGAAATGTGTCCAACGATTTTTGACATAATCTTCATTTTTATGTTCTTTCTTTTTCTATTGCGTGACGCAAATGTAGCCATAAATATTTGTTAGGTGTGCAACTAAATAACATTTTTTATCCTTAAAACCATGTTATCAGACATAAATCAAGAAATATAGGATAGTAGGTTTCACAGTATGGAGCATCATTAAACGTTTGTTCACAGAATGGCAGGGCATTTTTGTACGCGAATTCCTTCTGTAAGGCATTTGAAATAAAAATGCGCCGCATGAAACCGATTGACTTCATGTGGCGCATAGATGCTTGGTTGCTTATTTTGTTATTTTCTTTTTGCAAAGAACAGCGATGCTATCTTATTTTTGATAATGATGTAATTAAGTGCGGACACTATTATAAATAAGGTGCATCCTGCCAATATGGAAGGAAGCATTCCGCCAGAGCAGGTCGACGGACAGAGTTCGCTCAGAGTATCGGCGTATAGGCCGCGTGTGGCGTATACTATGCCCATACCGATTATCCATACCGCTCCGCTAAGTATGATGGTGAGCAGTTGGTAGGGTAGTGCCACTTGCGAAGGACTGAAACCTATCATCAGCAGGTTCTCCAGTTTCACGGTGTTTTTCTGGATAAGCAGATAAATGCTGAGCAGAAGAATGTAGAACGAAAGTATGCTTATAAATAAGCCTACAGACATAACTACGCTGGTAACAACTTTCAGGAACCAAGTGGCTTTTCCGGCATTCAGCTCATCGCCTTCGGTATCGTATCCGTGTGTGCGTATGAACTTTACGATGCGATCGTCGGTAGGATTTGTAACTTCCATTATCACACGGTTGGGGTTAGCCTCCTTGCCGCTGCCAAACTCACGGTTTCCCCATGCAATGAACGACTCGGGCACAAGAATTGTGTTCAGTCGGTTAGAGAAACCTGCTATTTTGCCTTTCATCATCTTGCTTTTGCCGTTGCCGTATAACTCAACGTTCAGATTAACCATCCCGATAACCTCTTCAGAAAGCTGAGGAAGGTTGCGGCTTTGGGCGAAACCGAAGTTGTATAAGTTCAGATAATTGCGTGGAACAATGATGGGCACCTCATCATCCGATTCGGAAAACTGCCAGCGGTCTGACTTTACATCCACAAATTCATCGGGCACCGACTCGAAGAACATATCGGTGCGCATGTTTATGCCTCCCATGCTAATGCCTGCCATCACCTTGAACTGCGCTGGCATGAACCCTCCCGACTGGCGGACGAACGGTTGCGACTTTATCTCATTCATTTCGTCGGCAGAGAAAGCTGAACTTCTTCCAGCTATAGAGCCGATAGTGCTTACCCGCTTGGTAAGAATAACGTAATCTTTCTTCATGAACGTATCTTCTTGCGTAAATACGGGAAGCACGTCCTTATAAAATTGTATGCTGAGCAATACTATTGTCATTCCGCACAGGTTTGCCAAGAAGAATCCCGTCATCTGCGGAATGCTGATGTGTTGCTTTAATAATTTCCAAAGCATATAGTCTATCCTCCTTATTATATTATAGATTCATGACTTGGTTATAGTTCATATCGATGTGCTTGCCGATGGAAGTCAGTATGGCGGTAGCTCCTCTCTTGGCAAGCTCCTCGTTCAGAATATCCGCCATTATCCTTCCGTTACCGTCGTCAAGATGGCTTATCGGCTCATCTAAGAGAATAAAGTCGAACGGCTGGCATAAGGCACGCACAAATGCTACCCTCTGCTGCTGTCCCCACGACATGAGTCCCGCCTTTTGGTCGGTCTTATCGGCTATGCCCAAACGTTCGAACCACGCTTTTATTTCCTTCGTCTTGCAGTAGCCGGTGAGTCCGTTCTTTAGCTTGACATTCTCTAAAGCCGTCAGTTCCGGAAACAGCCTCAACTCTTGGAATAGGATGCTGAGATGCTTTCTTCGCAGCTCTACCCATTGCTTTACGTTCAGATTCTTGATATTCTCACCATCAAAGCATATCATTCCTTGATAATCGGAACGATAACCGTATAAAAAACTGCAGAGCGACGATTTGCCAGTGCCCGAGGCCGCTTCAATAAGATAGGTGTTGCCCTTCTTGAAGCTTACCTCGCGATGCCAAATGTCGCTCACTATGCCGTTTCTGCCTGAGAAAACCTCAGGCAGAACAGCGTGTAACTCTATAGTCTGCATTATCGCTAGTATTTATTTCACTTCGGCTGCTATCAGCTCCAGTATATTATGTTTTTTATCTTTCAGCGCCAATTCTATGTGCGCTTTGTCTGTTCCTTGTTCGCCTCCTGCCAGATAATCCAATGAATTTAGTATCGGTAAGTTAGCTCGTTGGCCAAGAGCTTTGTTCAGAGCGTCGAAATTAAGCCCCATGAAGAAGCTTTTCCCTTTGGCTTGCTTTCCCCATTCTGTATCTGCCAGAGTAAGTCCTTTCGGGCGGACATCTATCATCTCCTGATTATTTGTGAAATAAAAGCGGTTGCCGTCTACACCGAAGAAGAATTGTACCGGAGCGCTTCCCATACCGAAGAAAGCTCCGCTGCGTGCTATGAACCGATAGGCTTTATCACCCTCGTTCTGCAGCGACATTTGTCCGCCGGTCATAGCGAGCATAGGCTTTAGGTCCTCGAATGTAGAGAGGAAAGTGCTGTTGCTAACTTCCGAAGTGAATATATAAGAAGGAGAGAACGGATTCGTCATGTTTACCGCAATAGCCCAATCGCCTTTCATGGCTCCCAATATCGCCTCAAAATCGACAGGAATCATGGAGTTGCTTAATACCTGACTTATGGTATGGTTTTCGTTCAGCCATTTGAAATAAGCCTTTCCGTCTATTCCACCGCCTATCAAGCAGAGTGTGTTGGCATTATATTGGCTTAAGAAAACTCCTTTCATGCCGAGTAATGCGTTATGCTGCTTCTTGGTCAATTCAATTACCGTCTTGTCTGTAGTTAGGTTCTGTATGTCGAGAGTAACCTTTCCTTTTTCGAAAGATATTTCGGCAAGTCCCTTCACCTTTGCAAGGTCGATATCAGAAGTCATTCCCATCATGGCCAGCGATGTGTATTCTACTGGCAGTATGTCGGCAGAGAGGAAACTGACAATGTCGGCGTGCGATTCTTCAATTTTTTTGAAGTCGCCCGATGCTGCAAACCCTTCTCCTTTTTTCTGGCGGAGCAACATTTGCGCTGTGTGCACCATATCTTCAGCTCTTCCCCCGTTAGGGTCGGCCACTATGATGAATGCTTTATCGTTGAATGCTGCCAGTACGTTCCCAACCGCTGTGTATTGGCATCCACCGCTTTCTTTCAAGGCATTGCACACTCCGTTTTTGGCGAGCGCCTCAAACAAGTTTTCCAGATTTCCTTGTTTCGATACACGAGCCAGCATACCGGCGGCGGTAGCTTTCTCTTCCATGAAGAAATACACCTTATCAGTAAGCTTCAATCCGCTTTTATCTGGAGTGGCTACTATTTCTTCTATTAATTTATCCGAACCGTCGAATCCACTTTTAATAATATCGGTGATTCGTTTTACGGTTTGTTTGCCTTTGTCATCTGTCAGACCGCTCTTTTGAACCATCGACTTAAGGTCGGCACTTACTATAATGGCGGCATCTTTAGGCAGAGCATTGATATAATCGGCTCCATCATGACAAGCTGCCAAACTCAATGCCAGACCTATTGCTAGCATTAAGTGTCTGCATAATAGGTTAATCTTCATGTTGTTATCGTTTAGTAGTTATGTCGTTAGCTATTTGCCAAATTCATCAGATGAACGGATACCAATGCTGCTGTCTCCGTGCGCAGACGGCTCTTTCCTAATGTAATAGGGCGGAATCCGTTTTGCAGTGCAAGTTCCACTTCTTCGGGCGAGAAGTCTCCTTCGGGACCTATAAGTACGATGGTATTTTTTCCGGCTTCGAGCACGTTTTTCAGTTCTATGCGCTCCTCTTCTTTATAGCAGTGAGCTATGAACTTGCAGGCATCACCGAAGTCGGTCGTTACGAATCGTTTAAAATCGGTCATTTCGTTCACTATAGGCTTACGTGCTTTCAGTGATTGTTTCATGGCCGATACCACTATCTTTTCTATACGGTCTGTTTTGATAACCTTACGCTCAGAGAAACGACAGTTTAAGAAAGTCAGCTCATCGAAACCTATTTCAGTAGCTTTCTCGGCGAACCATTCCGTGCGGTCCATGTTTTTGGTGGGGGCCATAGCCAGATGCAGATGCCCCGTCCAAAGCGGCTCTTGCTCTACTTTCTCGGTAATCTTCACCTGGCAGCGTTTGTTAGTAGCAGCTGTTATTACTGCTTTATAGAAATGACCATTCCCGTCGGTAAGGTCTAAGTCGTCGCCGGTTTGCAAGCGCAGCACACGCAAACAGTGTGCTGCCTCATCTTCTGGCAATTCATTACATTCTTCTATGTCTGGAGTATAAAATAGTTTCATGTTTCAGCCTTTATTTAGAAGGTACGTCTGTGCGTACGTGCTTATATTTAAATACTATAGCGAAAACTATCGCTACTACCAATGCGTAAGTGGCGAAGATAAGCCATGCGCTTTGCCATCCTGTAACCTGAGGCTCTGTACTGCCGAAGTCAACAAAGCGGTTCACTATGGCTTGTGCGCTTAGCGTACCTATGGTAGCTCCGAATCCGTTGGTCATGATAACGAAGAGTCCCTGTGCACTAGAGCGGGTAGAGAGGTCGGTTTCACGGTCTACATAAAGCGAGCCAGATACATTGAAGAAGTCGAATGCCACACCATATACTATCATAGACAGAACGAACATCCATACTCCGTTGCCCGGATTACCAAAACCGAACAATCCGAAGCGGAGCACCCATGCTAACATGGCGATTAGCATAACCTTTTTAATTCCGAATCGGCCCAAGAAGAACGGGATGAGCAATATACAGCAAGTCTCGCTTACCTGTGAGAGCGAAATCAATAGATTGGCGTGCATTACACCAAAGGTGTTGGCGTATTCGGGGATATCCTTAAAGCTTGTAATGTACGGATTGGCAAATCCGTTGGTTATCTGTAGAGAAACACCGAGCAGCATTGAGAAGATAAAGAATATAGCCATCTTCTTCTGCTTGAACAGCATGAACGCCTTCAGTCCGAGAGCGTCTACCAGCGACTTGCGTCCTTCGCCTGCCTTCGATGTAGGGCAATTAGGAAGTGTCTGCGCATAGAATGCCAACAATATACCCCATGCGGTACAAGTAAAGAACTGCATATAGTTACTCTGGAATCCCAGCAAGTCTACAATCCACATAGAGCAGATAAAGCCGATGGTTCCGAATGTACGGATAGGAGGGAAGGTTTTGATGGTATCAAGATGCGCTTGCTCCAGCGCCGAGTAAGCTACGGAGTTCGACAACGCCAACGTAGGCATATAGAAAGCTACCGAGCATGAATATAATGTAAACAGCAGGGGGAACTCTACGTCGCTACCTGCCGACATGCCATACCATCCTGCGCTCGCCATGAATAGAGATGCCAACAAATGGCATAAACCGAGCAACCTCTGGGCTGGGATGCAACGGTCGGCCAGGATACCCATAACGGCCGGCATAAATAAAGAAACAATGCCTTGCATGGCATAAAAAATTCCGATGTGAGCACCCAGTCCTATTTGTGCAAGGTACGTACCCATCGATGTCAGATAAGCTCCCCACACAGCAAACTGCAGGAAGTTCATGATGATTAGGCGAGTTTTGATGTTCATTTTCTTTAGATTTTTGAGCAAATATAGTTACTCTTTTGAGATGAGCAAAGAAGATGTCGGCTTTTCGGAAAGCCGACATCAAAAGTTATATGTAATTCTTTTTATATCATATCGGGCACTACGCAGATTAGGATATTGTCTAATCCTTTAGACTGCAATGTGTCTTGGTCGGCAAAGTACATTGTCACGAAGTCTTCGTGTGTACCGTTGCCTTCGGCTTTCTTGTAGTACTCTAACGCCTTCTGGATGTCATTTTTTACAAGATAGATGTGTCCCATGTTCAGCCAGTCGGATGCGGTGGCGCAGTCCGACTTCAGCAACATTTCATAGTACTTCATGGCCTCATCGTATTGGTCGGTCATGAAATGACACCATGCAATGGCTCGGCGTGCATTGTTTGGCGATTTGTCCAGATACTCTATCTTGAAGAAGTAGGGAAGCGCCTTGTCGTACTGTCCGGTTTTTACGTAACATTGACCAGCCAGCTGACAAAGCTTCAGGTTGTCAGGCTCCTTATTTAATAAAAACGACAGGCACTCCAGCGTCTCCTTATATTGCTTAAGATGTCTGTGGCATTGCATCTTCTGCTTGATGGTCCATGCCGAGTTAGGCTTAATCAAATCGGCCTTGGTATATGCAACCAGCGCTTCGGCATACATCTTCTGCAGCTGTAGAGTATATCCGTATTTCTCCCACAGGCTTGCCTGGTCGTTTCGCTCTTTGCACAGCAGTCCGTACACTTCCGACGCCTCATTTATATGGTTAAAGTGAGTCAGATGATCGGCTATGCCGAGCAGGACTTCGGGCGTAGCGAACATCTTGGCCAGTGTCTTGCACTTCCACAATGCCAAAGGCTGGGCGAATATATCCTTTTGCTCAGATCTGAATCTCCAGAGTTTGAAGAACCGATAGAGATCGAAAATATAAAAGCGTGCCATTGCTATGTCGTCTGTTTTCTGCGGAGGTATATTAGCGTTCATATCAATCATCCCTTCAGGTAAATCCGCTACTGTTTTGTGCATCTCCGGCATGGAATTCAGTGCAAACAGCAGTGAGTACTTATCCGAGTCGCAGAACGAAGGCATGTTTATCAATAGATTGAAGAACGGATTTTTCTTTATCTTCTCCAAATCAGGGATGCGTTTTACAAACGCCGAGTTCATATCAAACAAGTAGAACCAATGAGCCGCTTCGTTGAAGAACGTGAACGACTTGAGATGGGCGAACGATGCCATTTGCGTATCAGCACCCTCTTCCTCCAGCTTCTTTATCGCCATCAATTGCTCTTGCATGTTTTCTATATCCTTGCTCCATTCCGGGTTGGCGGCTATAGCCTCTTCTATATCCTCCATCTCGATAATTTTCTTGCCTTTGCTTATCCACTCATTATCTTTTTTAAGGATAGATGGCATGATTTGTTCTTCCATTTCGCGGTTGATGCCTTCCGTTTCGCGCGAATAGAGCAATATACTTTGCAGCGTGTTGAGTCGGCTTCTAGTTTCTTTCGATGCAGAAAGCTCATCAAGTTGTTTTACTATATCAGGATAAAAATGCAACTTGTCTTCATTGAAGTACACGGTCAGCGCTATACCTGTCAGTGCCCTCCATGCTATTTCTTTATTGTTGTAATTAGCGTAAACTTGTAGCAGAAAACGCAACTTATTGGCGTCGAACAGATAAGTTTGGTTCAGTGTGATGGCGCTTATTATCACAGCCAGTGTGTTTATCGGGAAGCATCTAGATAGCATTATGTCAAGCGCACTGCGATAGTCGTTCTTGCTCCAACTTGGCGACGCCCATGTTTGGTAAAAGACTTCGTCAGTATATCGCATTATGCTTAGTTCCGCCATTTGTTCATTTTTAGGGTCTTCACTATGCTGCTTGTTATCTATAGTCATTAACAACTTCCACTTTCTGCTATTATTTACTAGTTCAAGTCGTTGTGGCAGAGTCAAAGCTCTACGTGTCTGAATGTCTGTTAAGCGTTGCCGCATATAGCTCTTCGATGTTTTCTGTATGAACTCTATCTGGCTTACCAGCGAATTGCATCTGCGTTGTATATCCATGTAGAGCATTTCCCTTTCAGGGTCGTTAGCTCCGCTTGCAATATATTGCAGCATATACATATAGATAACTTTGCACTGATGTAGGTCGGCGCTTATTTCTTGATATTCAGGTTCTCTAGTCAAAGCTTCGAGTTGAACGAAAGCTTCTTTTATTCTATGTTTTTCTATTAGTTTTATAATTTCGTTGTACATAATTATGTCTTTTGTAACAAAGATACTAAAGTTTTCACCATTAGGACGTATTTCCCTTTTTTCTTACACTAAAAATGAAAGATATATTAATTATTTTGTTGCCTTAGTTACTCTGGTTGTGATATTTTGCTGACATGAAAAAGAAGCATTTTACCTGTTGATGGAATTAAATACCACTCACTCTGCGGGGTAAGTGGAGCTATCATTTGCAACTGATGATTATTATTCATTTCTTTGTGTTTATAGATTGTCACTAAAAAGGAGGAGGCATAAAGATGAAGTATGGTACTGAGAAAATAATAGAATTGATAAAACGGAAAAAATATAAAGCAGCAGAAATTGTTTTGCATAAAGCTTTGGATGAAACGCCAAAAGATGTTTATATCCTCACTCAACTAGCAAATGTACTATGGAACAGATGTAAGGATGAGGAAGCCTTACATTATGCCAATAAAGCAAAGGAGGTGTGTCTTGTTATGCCTCTTTTGAATTATACTCGTGGCAGAATCCTTTGGTCATTAGAGAGATACGAGCAATCTATCGTAGAATGGAATCTTATTTTAAACATGACTAATGCGGAGGTCGCTCAAAAAGGATATGGTGTCAGATGGGCAAAATCTGTTATTAATGATGCTAGATATTATAAGGCAGATTGTCTCTATCATCTATTTAGAGATGAAGAAGCTTTTGCATTAATGGAAGAACATTTGTCACATCGATGTAGAGGTATTGAAAGTGATTTTTCTAAAAAAGAAGCTGTTCTTTTCTGTAAAGTATTGAAATATAGTCATCCGCAGGCAGTTGCGAAGGCTTCAGATGCAGGCTATGCTTCTGAAACTCAACGGAATAAAATCTTAAAGAAAATTGCTGCTTTGGAACAGAGTAACGATAAGGAGAGACTAGGGCGGTATCTAAAAGTCATCTGCAAACATTATCCCAAAGAGTATTATTTGAAAACAGTTCTTTCAGAGCATTATAAGAGCATTGGAGATAAGGTTGGTTGCTTGGTTTATGCTAAGGTTGCTTTTGAGCAAGAACCCAATGACCCTCTTGTAAAATATGATTATGCTGTTGCATTGATGCTTAATGGTTTATATAGTGATGCTCTTTCACAATTTGAAGAGATTATTGCATTAGGGCTAGACTATATCGCATTCTCAGAACATGGTGAGGGAGTAAGATGGGCAAAGAAGCTCTTGCGAGAGGCCAAATGTAACATACAAAAAATCAAGCAGAGATTGGAAAATGATAATGACCCTTCATGAATTTTCCTAATGGATTTGTAGATAAGGTAAAAATAGATAAGCATTTGACCATAACCTCAAATATAGCCCTATAGGTGTTGTGCCAAGGCTTCTTCACTTTCGTATAGTGTAGGCAGCAAGGTTGGATAACCATCGGAAGCAAGCACAACGCAATGTGATGCTGTGGCAATGCAATGCTTATATTGTTTGTAGCTTTATTGGAAGAGGCTTTTTAATCTTATTTGGTATAATATTGAATATTTATATTAGATTTGTATTCAATATATTAATAAAATATGCTTAACAAGAATATGGAATTTACTTGGATACCTTATTATAAAGAATTCGCAGATAAGTTGCTACAGTACAGTTCTAATCGTAGCGCACTCCTTAAATTGATTTACGACAATAGAACAGAGTTTCTTGCTAATTATCTTCATGATGAAAATGGTGAGAATGATTTATTTGAAGATATAGATCCATTTACTGTCTTTGGCTTATTTAATCGTGGTATAAAACTTGATAATCGAATACATTCGGCTGAATTATTCAAGAAACTATTGAATTTGTCTTCAGTTGTTCCGAATGATTTTACAGGTATTCCTGTTGTGAATAACCAGAAATCACATTTCTTCAGATTTAGATCAAACGACAGAAAAGAAGATGATATACAGAATCTCTGGGATTTGTTTATAAAGGTTGTAAACAATAAAGATTTTGAGAAGGAGTACAACAAAGTCATTATGCAAAAAGGTATTAATATCAACATTACAATGGGGCTGTTCTGGATACGTCCAAATGATTTTCTTGCTTTTGATAGTACTAATAGGACGTATATGAAAAATCATTATGGCATAAACCTTCCAAATATAGTTCCGGAATACTCAAATTATATGTCAATGTTGGACGATCTTAAGGGGAAGATGGCATCAGGTGAAATAAAGGAGAATTCATTTTATGAGTTGTCTGCTAATGCATACAATAATAATTCTGTTTCTTCGGGAAATGAAAATGGCGAAGCTGGTTGGTATGACAAGAGAGTTATTACATGGAAAAGACAAAAGAATATTGTTCTTTATGGTGCCCCTGGTACAGGTAAGACCTATGATGTTCCTCAATTTGCAGTAAGACTATGCGATACAGAATTCAATGCCAATAAAGCGGGCAGGGCAGAGTTGGTTGAGAGATATAATCAACTTAAACAAGAGGGACGAATTGTTTTTACTACCTTTCATCAGTCAATGGACTATGAAGACTGGCTCGAAGGATTACGTCCTGTTGTAAATGAGAATAATCAGGTAACTTATGAAATTGAAAATGGCATTTTCAAGAAACTATGCGATGACGCTGCCCGTCCTATTGTAAAAGATAAGCATGTTGGAATATCACCAAACGCTGTTGTTTGGAAAGTTTCTCTTGCGGGTACGGGAGATAATCCTGTTCGAAGAGATTGCATGAATAACGGTTATATACGTATAGGATGGGATGGATACGGAGCTGTTATTTCTGAGGAAACAGATTGGAGCATACATAATGGGGAAGGGAAGCAAATCTTGGATGCATTCATTAATAAGATGAAAGTTGGTGATATCATTATGTCATGTTATTCAAGTCAGACTATTGATGCAGTAGGTGTGGTTGTTGGAGATTATGAATATAATGATGCTCTTCCTAATTATAAGCGATTAAGAAAGGTGAACTGGTTGCTTAAGGGCGTTGACGAGAATATCTTAGACATAAACGACGGTAAGACCATGACCTTGGGTACTGTATATCGTCTAAATTCTATATCCCTTGATAATGTTAGAGCTATTCTGGATAAATATAACACTCCAACAACGATGGAGGAAAATAATAAGCCATATGTAATGGTTATTGATGAATTGAATAGAGGTAATGTTTCAAAGATATTCGGCGAATTGATAACTCTGCTGGAGCCTGATAAACGAAAAGGTAGAAAAAATGCGGAAAGTGTAAAACTTCCATACTCAAAGAAAACGTTTCAAGTGCCAGATAATGTATACATCATTGCAACTATGAATACTGCCGATCGGTCTCTTGGAGCATTAGATTATGCCATAAGAAGGCGTTTCGCATTTATCGCAATGAAGCCATATGATTTATTATCTGAAGATAGTGACTTAAAAGGTTTTGATTCTGACTTGTTTAGAAAGGTAGGAGAGCTGTTTATAAATAATTTTGCCGATTATGCGGAGAGTGGTTTTGATCCTGACTTTAAACTTGTACCTGCAGAAACTCTATCAAGCGAGTATGCACCAGAGGATGTATGGATTGGTCATAGTTACTTCTTGATGTGCGATGAAAATGGACAAGACTGTACGAGCGATAAGTTGCTATATCAAATTATTCCTTTGTTGGAAGAATATATTCGTGATGGTGTATTGACGGCAGAAGCGCAGAGTACAATAGATGATTTGTATACCATAGCTATGCAATGATGAACATCATACAACTTAAAGAACAACTGTTAGAGAATTTCTGCCTGAAGCCGGAAGAAAGCAGAGCCATCGTTACTCATATGGATGATGGCTCAGAAGTTGTGTTCAGTGTAAGGAGAGGGAGAGAGGAACAAGCGCTTTGCCTTCGGCTGGGCAGAAAAGGCGATGATATATTTGCTAACGCATCCTATTTTGTTGGAATAGATTGGGTAAAGGAGAGAGAACTAGCTGTTCAAGTTTATCCGAAAATGAACGATGGCTTTGAGATAGATTATGTGCGTATGCTAAATGAGGCACTATGTGAGCCTGATAGTTACGAGTATCTAAAGGATCTTATAACTATTCATTTCAATAAGCCATCAATACGTATAAGTCAGCAGCAGGATTTGTTGAGTGTGTTTTTGATTACAGAATATTTGAATATTCTTCAGCGTATCGTAAGAAAAGGATTGAAGAAAAGTTTTTATATGCTAGAAGAAAATCTCAGCAATAAAATTAAGGGACGTATTCTTGTTGGCAGAAACATTCATCAGAATCTGACAAAGGGGCGTGTAACAAATAATGTTTGTCGATATCAGGTTTATGACATAGACTCTCCGGAGAACCGTATTCTTAAAAGGGCACTACATTTTTGCAGGAAGCAATTGGGCGTTTATAAAAAGGCTTTTGATACAATGGTTTTAGAGCAAAGAGTTAGAAACATTGAGCCTCATTTTGATAAAGTAGGGAATGATGTTAGCGTAAATACGATGAAAGCGTTCAAGGGTAACCCTGTATTTAAAGAGTATTATATAGCAGTAGAATTTGCACAACTGCTATTAAAACGCTTTAGCTACAATATAACCGTTGTTGGAAGAGATGAAATAGACACACCTCCTTTCTGGATTGATATGAGCAAACTGTTTGAGCTTTATATATATCATAAACTCAAACGGGTATTTACTGCAAAGGATGAACTTCATTATCACCTTAAAGCTCATTATCAAGAACTCGATTATCTTTTGAAGCCAAAAGAATGGTCGGAGCCGTACGTAATAGACGCTAAATATAAACCTCGGTATAAAAATACTGGAGGTATTACTATTGATGATGCAAGAGAAGTTGCTGGCTATGCACGCTTGAGCAGTATATACCAAAAGTTAGGATTAGATGAAGAAAAGGCGTTGCCTATAAAATGTTTAATCATATATCCCGACCAAGAGAAAGAAGAACAGTTCAAGTTTACCAGACTAGAAGAACCTACATTTGAAAAATTCTCTGGTTATATACGTTTCTACAAGCTTGGCATTCGACTTCCTGTCATTAAAAATGGATAAGCATTTGAAAATATACCCCATGAATCCATAACCTCAAATATAAACCAATTATTGGGAAATAGTACAAAAAACAGCGTTTATTCCGCTACGAAGCCCCAAAAATGGCTTTCGTAGCGGAATAAACGCTGTTTTAACTCAGTTTTAACATTTTAAGATACACTGTTTCAAAACGCAACAATATCTATATCGTAAGTTTTATGTAAGCACGGTCATCGAAGCTTACGTTACCATCTACTAACCCCTTGGTAGCGATAAAGTCGGTGATGTTCTGCGGATCATCAGCCAGATGTTGTGCCAAGGCTTCTTCACTTTCGTGTAGTGTAGGCAGCAAGGTGGGATAACCATCGGAAGCAAGCACAACGCAATGTGATGCTGTGACAATGCGAGTGCCGGGCATATATATAGGTGTTCCGTCAATAACGGCATACTGTCGGTTTTGTCCTTCAAGCATAGCCTTTATCAGTTGAGGCTCAATAGCGCATCGGGCTTCTTTAGGCGACATTCCGTTCTTTATGAGCGTGGCACGCTGCATGGCAATCTCTTGCTCGTAAGGCTTAGAGTTGTCGTAATGCTCTCCGTCTATTATGGCTTGGCAGTCGCCCACCATCCATACTTCTTTTCTGCTATTGCTATATATAATGACGGAAGCCGTAAGGCGTTCCTCGGGATGCTTTGCCATATCTTCTGCTATGCCACGCTTGGCATATTCTTCAGCAATGCGAAGCGTTATGCCACGGCAGAAGTTGTTCATGGTATAGTCTGCCGGCATCTGTTTGATATATTCACTGATGAGCAACATGGCAAAGCGTCCGTTTTTCATAGAAGGGTCAAGTCTTTTCGGAGTCTTGCTTGTGCTTCCATCAATTACGGCTGCAAAGTCATTGGTTATTACAATACCGTCTTCGCAGTCGGCAGCAATATGCTTGCCGCAAATGAATTGTTCAGTTATGGTCATATGTTCTTGCTGAATTTATCTGTCATTGTTTTATTATATCTTCAACTTCATAGTATATTTTTCTACACTTTTGCTCTTGCATTTTATTCTTCATACCTACAGCTATCATATCCTCTATAGAAGGATGAGCCGAATAGTTTACCGATGTAGCGTGTTCGCCATTGTATCCCTCTGTGCAGTGAGTAAGGTCGTATGCGGGAGCCAAATGCCAGTGCCATTTGTTGTCCTTGTCTTTGGTAACTATAAAGCTGAAATTCTTGCAATGATCGTCTTTGTTTTCAGCGATATAATTGAACACCATTCTACGATACATTTGTTCTACATCTTTATAATTTTGTGTGAGATAGCCAGTCAGTGCCAATAGATTAATATAATCAAGCACAGGGTTGCTAAGTGATATTGATAGCAAGCCTCCTGCTGTAGCAGTGTGTATACGTTTACCGTCGGCTGTTATGTCAAAGCGGCGAGTTGTGAAATATTTATTGTTAATCAGTTTGAAGTCGGGTACGATAATGCCACATCGTCGTGCTTTTTCGTTATAGTCAAATTCCTGTTTACCCATGTCTTGTGGATCATAAGTATGGCGGAATTTGATAAGCCAATGTCCCTCTTCGTCAGAGAATATTGCCTTTGGTCTGCAACCTCCACTATTACCACTGTTGTATAGAAGCAGTCCGGCGTCTGTGTCTTGCTGTTCTCTCAATACTTCAAGGGCTTTTTCTTGTAAAAGGTCGAAGTCTTGCAGTTCCATTTCTTTTTCTACAAAAGTCTCAGGCTCATAAGTTAAAGCTCCCATACCACCATTCCCTACTAAGCTTAATCGGTCGAGCGCAGAGAGTTCGAAGTCATTAATGCCTACTTTAAGTAATGTCTTGTGAAGAAGATAGCGGCCATAGCCGTCAGGCAAACTGTCTTCGAATATGCCAAAGTTGCCATTGAATGGATTTGGCTGAGCAATAAAAAGTCCGGGTTTCAACGGCAGCTCCAATGGAGATATGCTGAATCCTTCTGTCAGCCATTGATTATCGTATTCGAAGACACAACATTTCTTGTCGGCAGTCAATGATAATTTGCCGACCTTCTTATTATGAAACTTAACTTTTAATGATTCAATTTTTTTCATTTTCATAATCAATGTAAGTTAGTTCTATCTCTTATAGGCTTTTTTCTTGTTCATGTTTCGCTTAATCTCTTGCAGTTCTTCCATCGTGTCATACTTTTGTTGGGAGAAGATATGACGGATTTCGGAAGTATATTCTAATGCCATAGCAATACCTATTAGGTTTTTGAGTGATATGAGTCCTTTTTGTTCAAATCTCACAATATTGCTCACGGCTACTCCCGACTTTTCTGCCACTTGTTCGCGAGTTAGATTCTTCTCTATTCTACGGCGGCGGAATTCGGTGGCTATCTCCTGTGCAATCTCGTCTGGATTGTCGTGTAGATAGTTATCCAATATTGCTAATATCTTATTTGTTTCTGCCATAATTAGTAGCTTATTGATAATATATTATCTATTGCGAAGTTACACTTTTTTATTGAAAATGGCAAAATGAAGAGGAAATCTTAGTATTGAAACGGCTATTCATGTAAAAATCATAAACTTTAATTTGAGCATGAAATAAGCGGGAAAAAAGAATGCGAGTCGCAAAAAACAACTCGCATATTGCACTCCTGCAATTCGCATATTGCAGGTTGTCCTTTCGCATTCTTTTATTTTTTTATCGCAATGTTTTTTTACCCCATCCAGAAGGTGCTGTAGAGCCGATTCTTTAGAATATATTACAGACTAAAACTTGCTTAAGAAGAGTAGCGTTATTTTCTTGTTTGGTAAAACAATATGACATTATTCTATATCAGCATCATTGCAACAGAGAGAATTGTTACAATTTGGATGAATATTCTGAATGCTTTTTCTGGAAAGAGTTTCACTAAACGGATACCAAGTAAGGCTCCGATGCCTATCACGGGGAGCATCATGAGATTCAGCGAGAACGAACTCCATGTAATGTTGTCCCATGCAAAGATTTGGAAAGGTACCTTCAGAAGGTTTACTACAAGGAAAAACCAGGCATTGATGCCGATGTATTCCATCTTTTCCTTACGCATGGAAAGCAGATATACAGACATGACCGGTCCGGCGGCGTTGCCAATCATCGTTGTGAATCCTCCGAGGAGACCGAATAGGGCGGAGTACCACCATTTTTTCATCCATCTGTTTTCCTTGCCGAATATCTCGCTCCAAATCATGACTGCCATCGCTAAGGCGAGAGTCCATCCCATGAGTTGGCGGAAGCCTTGGGCAGGGATGAGTTTGTCTACAAAGATTGCTACGAGGAAACCTAACAGAGCAGTGGGCAAGAGCTTCGCCACAACTTTCCAGTCGGCTATGCGTTTATAGTATGCCACAGCCATTATGTCGGCCAGGCAGAGCATCGGCAGGATAACTCCGGTTGATTCTTTGGCTCCGAAAGCCATCGCCATATATGGAACGATAAGGAGCATCATTCCTTGCACACCAGTTTTTGACATTCCTATGCATAGTGCCGCCAGTGCAAGGATAGACCATTGAAATAGGGATAAAGTTTCTGTCATTTGTATATTTAAGATTCATGGCTTCTGAACATCAGAAGACTTTCAGAGTGTTCTATTAAAGCAAACCAGCCCTAACACTATTTCTGCGTTAGGGCTGGTTTATTGTTTAAGTCTCGGTTATTGTTTCTTAAGCTTGAGTAAGCTGCTTATCCATAGCGGCTGCGGCTCTGCGTCCGTCGCCCATCGCCAAGATTACTGTAGCTCCACCACGTACGATGTCGCCTCCGGCAAAGAGGGTAGGAATAGAAGAACGCATGTCATCGTCTACGGCGATAGTGCCCTTGCGACCCAATTCAAGACCTTCTACAGAATGAGGAACAATCGGGTTGGGCGATACGCCTACGCTGACAATTGCCATGTCGATGTCGATGGTTTCTATAGCGCCTTCAATAGCTACCGGACTTCTACGGCCTGATGCATCGGGTTCGCCTAATTCCATCTTCTGAAGAACAACTTGTTTTACACGACCTTTTTCGTCGGCAATGTATTCTATAGGGTTATGAAGAGTAAGGAACTCTACGCCTTCTTCCTTGGCATGTTTTACTTCTTCCAAACGAGCAGGCATTTCGGCTTCAGAACGACGGTAGATAATCATGGCACGTTCTGCACCCAAACGGCGAGCGGTACGTACTGAGTCCATAGCTGTGTTACCACCACCGATAACCGCTACACGCTTACCGAAGCAGATAGGAGTATCTGAGTCTTCGCTTGCAGCATCCATCAGGTTGACACGAGTAAGATATTCGTTAGACGACATGATGTTGATAGAGTTCTCGCCAGGGATGTTCATGAAGTTAGGCAGACCCGCACCCGAAGCTACGAATATACCTTTATATCCTTCTGCTTCCAAATCGGCTACACCGATAGTCTTTCCGATGATGCAGTCTTTTACGAAGTTGACACCCATCTTGGTGAGGTTGTCTATTTCTACGTCTACAATCTTGTTAGGAAGACGGAACTCAGGAATACCGTATTTCAATACACCACCAATTTCGTGAAGTGCTTCGAATACGGTTACGCTATATCCTTTCTTTGCCATATCACCAGCGAATGACAATCCGGCAGGACCCGAACCTACAACGGCTACCTTGATGCCATTGGCAGGAGCCAATTCGGGGATGGAAATCTGTCCGCTTTCGCGCTCATAGTCGGCAGCGAAACGTTCCAAGTAACCGATGGCTACAGCCGGTTCGTTCATCTTCAGATGGATACACTTAGATTCGCACTGCTTTTCCTGCGGACAAACACGACCGCAAACTGCCGGCAGAGCACTGGTTTTCTTCAGAACACGAGCGGCTTCGAGGAATTCGCCACGTTCTATATTCTTGATGAATCCGGGGATATTGATACCTACCGGACATCCCTGCATACATGATGGGTTGGCACAGTCAAGACAACGCTTAGCTTCTGTAAGTGCCTGTTCTTCGTTCAAACCTAAGTTGACTTCTTCCTTGCGGCTGTGCGAACGGTATCCTGCTTCCAACTCGTTCATCTTGACGCGTGGGATAGCGGTACGTTCTTTCGGTTTTATAGCTTTGCGCAATTCTACACGCCACGGAGCGTTACGGTCGTCATCGTCAACTGCGGCTTCTGCTTGGCATGCTGCCGGTTCTTCGTGATCGAGCTTGTGAAGTTCTTCGCGCTCAATGTCTTTAAACGCACCCATACGCTTCAGCATCTCGTCGAAGTCTACCTGATGTCCGTCGAATTCAGGTCCGTCAACGCATACAAAACGAGTCTTTCCGCCTACAGTGATACGGCAAGCACCGCACATACCTGTACCGTCTACCATGATGGTGTTAAGCGATACATCGGTAGGGATTTCATATTTCTTAGTAAGCAGACATACGAATTTCATCATGATAGCTGGACCGATAGCAAAGCATTTATCTACCTTTTCGCGCTTGATGATATCTTCTATACCTTCTGTTACCAATCCTTTACGGCCATAAGAACCGTCGTCTGTCATAATAACCACTTCGTCAGAGCTTTCGCGCATCTCTTTTTCGAGGATGATAAGTTCTTTAGAACGTCCGGCGAGCACCGTGATAACGCGGTTTCCGGCAGCCTTCAATGCCTGCACGATAGGCAACATAGGAGCTACGCCTACACCACCTCCGGCACATACTACGGTACCGAAATTCTCAATGTGAGTAGCTTTACCCAACGGACCTACCACGTCGGTTATATAATCGCCTTCTTTCAGTTCGCAAAGGCGTGTAGAAGAAAGTCCTACTTCTTGTACTACCAAAGTAATGGTTCCTTTTACAGGGTCGGCTTCGGCGATGGTAAGCGGCATACGCTCTCCCTTTTCGCCCACACGTACGATAACAAAATGTCCGGCTTTTCTTGATTTTGCAATCAGCGGAGCCTCTATCACTAATTTAAAGACTTTTTCCGAAAAGTGCTCTTTGGATATAATTCTATTCATTAGTCCGATAAAAAAGTTAGTTATATTATTCCGTATATATTCTAGTTTGTTTGCCTCTTGATGTTTTCACTCTGACGCATGGTTTACGTTCACTGTTGACGTATTGCATTGAGTTGAAGCAAAAGATGGCGCAAGTTATCAAGAAATTTCCGAATCAGCAAGAAATAAGCGACAAAACGATAGTTTTAGCTATGAATAGCTATTTTTATGACTCCGTCTTCCTTGTTTTCGAAGATTTTGTACGCTTCTTCTATTCTGCTGAGTGGGAAACGATGGGTGATGAGTGGGGTAGTGTCTATCTTTCCTTGCTCTATAAGATGAAGCACTTCTTCGCAGTCGCATCCATCTACACCGCCGGTCTTGAAGGTGAGGTTCTTGCCGTACATATCGGGCAACGGCAGTATCTGGGGTTCGTCATAAAGTGCTACTATTGTAACTATGGCGTTAGGGCGTGCGCATTGCCAAGCCAGGCGGAAGGTGTCTTTGCTTCCGGCTACCTCTATTACACGGTCGACGCCTCCGTGGTCGCTATTGTCTTTTACGAAGGCTTCGCACTCATCGGGTGTAGTGAGCAGCACTTCTGGATAGTGCTTCTTCACGAACGCGAGTCTTTCTTCCGATTTCTCACATACGATGATGCGTTTGGGCTTCTTAAGCATCGCGCAGAGCAGGGTGCAGATGCCGGTCGGTCCGGCTCCGATTATAAGCACGGTGTCTTCTTCTGTTATCTCGCTGATGCGTGCAGCCCAGAATCCTGTTGCCAATACGTCGCCTACGAAGAGGGCTTGTTCGTCGGTAACACCGTCGGGGATGCGGTTTAGCCCTTGACTAGCCAACGGAACACGTACATACTCTGTCTGACCGCCATCAATTCGGCAACCTAACGCCCATCCGCCGTGGGGCGAGGTGCAGTTGTTTACGAATCCGTGCTTGCAGTAGAAACACTCTCCGCAGAATGTTTCTACGTTTACTGTTACTCTGTCGCCAACTTTCACGCCTTTTACTTCTGTGCCTACTTCTTCTACTATGCCCACCATTTCGTGTCCTACGGTAATGCCCGGCACGGCTCTGGGTACGCTTCCGTGCTTAATGTGAAGGTCGCTGGTGCATATGCTGCCCAGTGTTACCTTTACTATGGCGTCTGTTGGTTCTTGCAACTGAGGTTTTTCTTTGTCTATCAAGGCGAATTTGCCTTTTTCGATGTAAGTGTATGCTTTCATGATTTTATTTATTAGGTTGAGTTGATGTCGATTAAAAAAAAGCGCCGCAGCATGTCGGGAATTGAAATGCTGCGGCGCGTTTTCTCCAGTTCATGCGCCTTATTTCGGGGCCTTTCTATACAGGTATATAGCTATGAACAGGTATAATATGTTTGGTATCCACACGGCGATGGCCGGCGAAAGATTTCCGTTGATGGCGAAGGTAGACGATATGGTCTGGAACAGGATGTACGAGAAGCTTAACGCCAATCCGATACCTAAATGCAGACCCATGCCTCCTTTTACCTTACGCGACGATAGCGACAGTCCGATGGCGGTAAGGATAAATGCCGCGAACGAGGTTGCTATGCGTCGGTAGTACTCTACTTCGAACTCTTTGATGTTAGCGAATCCGCGCTGCTTCTGCTTGGAGATATACTCTCTAAGTTGCGGACTTGTCATAGTTTCTTGCTGTCCGCGCGTAATCAGGAAGTCTTGCGGCTCCATATTGATAATAGAGTCAAGTTGATCGCCCGTAGTGATATGTTCGCGCATGCCTTTCATTTCGCGTATCATGTAGTCTTTGATAATCCACTTATGAAAAGCTGTAGTGTCGTAAGTGATTCGGCGAGCCGTAAGATGCGACACCAATTTATGCTTCTCGAACTTATCGAGCGAAAAGCGGTAACCGGTCTTATTGTAGTCTTCGTATCTTTCCATATACGCCACCACTCCAGAGTCTACCTCCAACTGAATGTTTCTGGCGTAACTTACTGAACGCTTCTTTTTGTACTGCCTTTCGAATTTCAGTCGCGTAACACTACCTTGCGGAATTACTTCCGTGCTCAGTACGAAAGTTACCATCGAAATGATAGCAGCCGAAATCATGTAAGGCACCATCATTCTCTTGAAGCTCATGCCGGTAGAGAACATGGCGATGATTTCCGAGTTCTCCGCCAACTTAGAGGTAAAGAAGATGACAGCGATAAATACAAACAGCGGACTGAACAGGTTTGTATAATAAGGTATAAAATTCAGATAATAATCGAATATAATGGCTTTTAACGGGGCCTTATTATTAATGAAATGGTCGATGTTCTCATTAACGTCGAATACTACTGAGATAGATATAATCAGTGCTATGGCAAAGAAATAGGTACCAAGAAACTTGGCGATGATATATCGGTCGAGCCTCTTGACCCACTTCTTTTTCAATGCTGTTTTGATGCTCTGCTTTAAAGAGTCAAACTGTATCATTTCTAATTGTTTTTATAATCGGGTAGATACTTGTTTTACCATCATTGGCTTCCATGTAGAGAAGTCGCCGGCTATGATATGCTTGCGGGCTTCTTTTACGAGCCATAAGTAGAATGCCAAGTTGTGTATGGATGCAATCTGCAGTGCGAGCAACTCTTGTGCATGAAACAGATGACGCAGGTAGGCGCGGCTGTACAGCGTGTCTACATACGATGCGCCGTCAGCTTCAATTGGCGAGTAATCTTTCTCCCATTTCTTGTTGCGCATGTTCATGATGCCGTGCTTGGTGAACAGCATTCCGTTACGCCCGTTACGTGTAGGCATTACACAGTCGAACATATCGACTCCGCGTTCTATACCTTCGAGTATGTTTACCGGAGTACCTACTCCCATCAGATAACGAGGCTTGTCGGTAGGAAGAATTTCGTTCACCACTTCTATCATCTCGTACATCTTCTCTGTAGGTTCACCCACTGCCAATCCGCCAATAGCGTTTCCTTCAGCGTTCTTTGACGCGATGTATTCTGCCGAACGCTTTCTAAGGTCGGGATATACGCATCCCTGAACGATGGGGAACAATGACTGATGGTAACCATACTTAGGCTCTGTCTCGTTGAAGCGGGTAAAGCATCGGTCGAGCCAGCGGTGGGTAAGTTCCATTGATTTCTTGGCGTACTCATAATCGGATGTACCGGGAGCACATTCGTCGAACGCCATCATGATATCCGCACCGATGGTACGCTCAATATCCATAACACGCTCTGGGGTGAAAAGATGCTTAGAGCCGTCGATGTGCGAGCGGAACTCTACGCCTTCTTCTCTCATCTTACGGATGCCCGAAAGCGAGAATACTTGGAAGCCACCACTGTCGGTAAGCATCGGACGGTCGAATCCGTTGAATTTATGCAATCCGCCCGCTCCTTCTATCACGTCCAGTCCCGGACGTAGATAGAGGTGATACGTATTACCTAATATAATCTGAGCCTTGATATCGTCCTTCAATTCAGGAAGATGTACGGCCTTTACGCTGCCCACTGTACCTACCGGCATAAAAATAGGAGTCTCTATCTGTCCGTGGTCGGTGGTTATAAGTCCGGCACGTGCGTTCGATTTAGGATCGGTATGTTGTAATTCGAATTTCATTCTTTATCTTACTGCTTGTTTTCTGAATTGCCTTTCTCGTTATCTTTTACTGTGAAATCTATCGCATCGGCTACCTTCTCGTCGGTCAGCGCCAAGTCGAGCACTTCCTTGATATCCTTCACGTAGTGGAATTCCACACCTTTAAGATAGATAGGCTGTATTTCTTCTATATCTTTTCGGTTCTCTTCACACAAGATGATGTCTTTGATGCCGGCACGCTTGGCAGCCAATATCTTTTCTCTGATACCGCCTACAGGCAATACTTTACCGCGGAGGGTAATTTCGCCAGTCATTGCCAAATTAGCTTTAACCTTGCGCTGAGTAAGTGCCGAAGCCAAAGATGTCACCATGGTAATACCTGCCGACGGTCCGTCTTTAGGAATAGCGCCTTCGGGCACATGGATATGAATATTCCAGTTGTCGAAGATACCTTCGGGCAAGTTGAGCAGATGAGAGTGCGCTTTAATGTACTCCAGAGCCAGCATAGCCGATTCTTTCATCACATCGCCCAAGTTACCAGTAAGAGTGAGACGTCCGCCTTTACCCTTGCTCAAGCTGGTTTCAACGAATAAGATTTCGCCGCCTACTGCAGTCCATGCAAGTCCTGTAACTACTCCGGCGTACTCATTTCCTTGGTATTTATCGCGAGAGTATGGAGGCATACCCAGGTACTTCTTAATGTCGGCAGGCTTCAGGTCGTGACGCTCAGTGAATTTATCGCTGGCTATCTCCAATGCAATTTTACGCATTACCTTGCTAATCTTCTTTTCCAACTCGCGCACACCGCTTTCGCGTGTATAGTTCTCGATGATATACTCTATGGCAGACGGTGTGAACTTCACGTTGTCCTTAGTAAGCCCGTTGTTCTCCAGCTCCTTCGGAATAAGGTGACGGCGAGCAATCTCTATCTTCTCTTCGGTGATGTAACCGCTAACTTCAATCAGCTCCATACGGTCGAGCAATGGGGGAGGGATGGCTCCGATATTGTTTGCCGTAGCTATAAACATCACTTTCGACAAGTCGTAGTCAATATCTACGTAGTTATCGTGGAACGAGTTGTTCTGTTCAGGGTCGAGCACTTCGAGTAACGCCGAACTTGGGTCGCCATGATGATCGCTGCCCAATTTGTCAATCTCGTCTAAGATGATAACAGGGTTAGAAGTCTCAGCTTTTATCAAACTCTTGATGATACGTCCCGGCATAGCTCCGATGTAAGTCTTGCGGTGTCCGCGGATTTCGGCTTCATCGTGCACTCCACCTAATGACATTCTGATGTACTTGCGCTTCAATGAAGTAGCTATAGAACGTCCGAGCGAAGTCTTACCAACTCCCGGAGGACCGTACAGGCAGATGATAGGCGACTTCATATCACCTTTAAGTTTCAATACGGCCAGATGCTCCAAGATGCGCTCTTTTACTTTTTCTAGGCCGTAGTGGTCTTTATTGAGCACTTTCTCGGCATTCTGTATATTGAGTGAATCTTGTGAGTATACATTCCACGGAAGCGACAACAGCACCTGCAAGTACGATAACTGTACGTTATAGTCGGGCGATTGCGGATTGAGGCGTTCCAGCTTAGCCAATTCGCGATCGAAGATTTTGCCTACCTCTTCGTTCCATTGCTTCTTGGCTGCCTTGTCTCTCAGATTTTCTACTTCTTCATCCTGTCCGGTACCCAACTCATCTTGGATGTTCTTGATCTGCTGCTGCAAGAAATATTCCTTCTGTTGCTTGTCGAGGTCCTCGCGAGTACGCAACTGAATGTCCTGCTTGATAAGCGCCAACTTAGTCTGCTTGTTAAGTACCTGAATCAGCGTGTATAGACGATCTTTCAATGTGCTTTTCGCAAGCATGTTAATCTTATCTTCTATAGGGAACGGGAAATTGGTGCAGACATAGTTGATCATCATGTGATTCTGCGGCAAGTTCTTCAGAGCGAACACCATTTCCTGAGCACCGTTTTCGCTTACTTCGATATACTTAGAGCATAAGTCCTTTGCGGTATCTAGCAGTGCGTCAAGTTCATCGTTGTTCTCTTTCATCTCCATGTCTTCAGGAAGAGCAGAAACCTTTCCTTTCAGGTACGGTTTAGCCGAAGTTACACTGTCGATGCGTACTTTTAGTGTGCTGGCTTGCAGTATGACGGTAGTGTTTCCGCCCGGGAGTTCGAATTCTCTAAGTACGCGTCCTACAACTGCGGTAGTATATAAATCGTTCAGATTCGGATCTTCGACTTCCATCACCTTCTGAGTGGCGATGACAATCGGTTTATTCCCTTTCAGAGCAGCCTTTGTCAATTTCAGAGTAGACCGTCTTCCCACGGTTACCGGCATAATGACGCTCGGAAACATAACCATGTTGCGCAAAGTCATTATAGGCAGTTCCTCATTTAGACAGTCCTCTGTTAATTCCGGTCCAGATGGGTCAATGTCCGTTACGACCGAAAATTTAGCATCTTCTTCTTCGGGATCATCAAATCTTCTTTTTCTAACCATAGTTTTTTGATTCTATTTATAATTTCTATTGTTTTCGCATAAAATGGCTACAAAGTTAAACATTTTGAGGAAACTATAAAAACGCTTTTCGATAATAATAAGGTGGTTAATTGTTTTTATTGAGCGCATACGCTTTCAAAACATTGGTACGAGCTTGCAGGATTGCGCTCAATTTGCATTATCTTTGTGCCGGAAAGACTGTGTTTTTTAATTCGGGATAGCTTTATTGCGCTTGAATTAACTATATGAAGCAGGTAGTATTTTGGAAAATATAATGTGATTTAACAGGATGGCTAATACATATTTTCAGTTTAAGAAATTTATCATTCATCATGACCGCTGCGCGATGAAGGTAGGCACGGACGGAGTGTTGCTCGGCGCATGGACGAATGCCGAAAACGCTCGGCGAATATTAGATATAGGAGCAGGTAGCGGACTTATATCATTGATGTTGGCACAGCGTTATTCGTCGGCCAGTATAGTAGGAATCGATATCGATGAAGATGCGATAGCGCAGGCTAAAGAAAACGCCGGGTTGTCACCGTGGAAGGATAGGATAGAGTTGTTTGTAGCCGATGTATGTGAATTCTCTAAAAATGAAAACATGCAGTTTGATGCCATCGTTTCTAATCCTCCGTATTTTGAAGAGAAAGTACATTGCCCTGACGGACAACGTAATGCGGCAAGACATACGCAAGGCTTGTCTTTCGCTGATTTGCTTGATAGTGCGAATCGACTCCTTGCTCCGGAAGGCGGCTTCTCGGTAGTGTTGCCAAGCAATGCTTACGATACTTTTGTTTCTTTAGCTGCCGAAAGGCATTTGTATGTGCGTCGCTGTACGAAAGTGTTTACCAAGCCCGGCATTCCTGCCAAGCGAGTGCTGGTGGAATTAGGGCATGGTATAGTGAGAGCGGAATTGCATGACTTATATATCGAGGTGGCTCCCCGAATACACAGCAATGAATACGTAGCTCTGACGAAGGAATTCTATTTGAAAATGTAAACAATATTACTTTTCTTTATCGGATGGATTCTGCTTCTTGCTGTACGACAGTCTGCGCAGCAAGTTCTGGTTAAGTTGCAACAATTCCTTATGCTTCTTCACGATAGTAGACGTGAGTGGTTTCGTATCGAGAAAGTCCGTGAAGTGCTGTAGTACGCTGAACGGCTCTTCCGCTTCCGATACTTTTTTTATGGGAGCCATTACCTTCAGTCCCTTTGGTATAATCTCTACTTCCAGGTCTTTTCCGCCCATTGTGGGGTCGCCGTCGTAATGGAATACGCCCTCTTGTGTGCGGTGGATGGTAATCTTTTTCTCCTTCAGTGTTTTGATTCGGCTGTTTTGGTCGATGGTTTTATTAAAGAGCTGGAAAGACAACGACGGAACATCGAGAACGGTGAACGGCTCTAATATAGTAATGTCCATCATTCCGTCGGTCAGTGATGCCTGAGGCGCTATGTAGGCATTGTTGCCATACTGAGAAGCGTTGGCACACGCTATAAGGAACGCTTTATACTTCATCGTGCCTTGCTCGTTCTCTATTTCGTAAGTTTCGGGTTTATACGTCAGGCTCTCGTGCAGCGTATTTTCTAAATAGGTGAGTAGTCCCCTTCTTCCCGAGTCGGCGAACTTTAGGCTAACGAAAGCGTCGAAACCCACGCCGCAGGTGCAGAAGAACGGGTGCCCGTCTATCACTCCACAGTCTATGTCCTTTATCGCACCTTCGTTAATAACATCAATCGCTCCCTTCGGACTCATCGGTATATGAAGATGACGAGCCAGCCCATTGCCAGAGCCGCAAGGGATGATACCCATCGCCGTGTCGGTATGTATCAAGGCACGTCCTATCTCATTGATAGTACCGTCTCCGCCTATCGCTATCGCCATATGCTCTCCTTTCTTTACCAGCTCGTCGGCTATCAGTGTGGCATGACCGGCATATTCCGTCTTACGGATATCGTAGTCATAGCGTGAGCGGTCAAGTTTCTTATCTATTAATTGCAGGATGGCATCTTTGTTATGGGTGCCCGATATAGGGTTTACAATAAATGTTATATGCTTTTTCAAACTCATTCGTAAAGGGGTTTGTTGATTCGGAAAGCAAAATTAGCTCATTTTTTGTAAAAGAACACGCTTTTTGTGGCGTATTTACGATATTTAGTGAGTTTTTTTATGTCTCTGTAGTTTCATTATACTAGAAATTATTACCTTTGCACATTCTTAACAGAAATGTGCCGGACGGAAGTCCGGTTTTTAGTGAAAATACAAACGTAAGCGGAGTGCTTACCAGAAAAAATAATATGGGATTATTACAAGACAAATTAAGCAAATTCAGAACGCCGCAGTACTATATGGAGAAAGGCGTTTACCCTTATTTCCGTGAAATTGACAGTGCTCAAGACACAGAAGTAATAATGGACGGAAAAAAAGTGTTGATGTTTGGTTCTAACTCTTACATGGGTTTGACTCATGACCAGAGAATCATCGAGGCGGCTATCGCTGCTACTCGTAAATATGGTACAGGATGCGCCGGATCACGCTTTCTTAACGGTACTTTAGACATTCATGTTCAGTTGGAGCATGAACTTGCCGAATTTGTAGGTAAAGAAGAAGCTTTGGTTTACTCAACCGGTTTCACTGTAAACGAAGGTGTAGTATCTTGCTTGACCGATCGTAATGACTACATCATCTGTGATGACCGCGACCACGCTTCAATCGTAGACGGTCGTCGTCTTTCTTTCTCTACACAGTTGAAGTATAAGCATAACGATATGGCGGCTCTCGAAAAAGAATTGTCAAAATGCCGTCCGGAGTCTGTTAAGCTGATTGTAGTAGACGGTGTGTTCTCTATGGAAGGAGACTTGGCTAACTTGCCCGAAATCGTTAGATTGAGCGAGAAGTATAACGCTAGCATCATGGTAGACGAAGCTCACGGCTTGGGAGTATTCGGTCGTCAGGGTAGAGGTGTGTGCGATCATTTCGGCCTTACTGATAAGGTTGACTTGATTATGGGTACATTCTCTAAATCATTGGCTTCTATCGGTGGTTTCATTGCTGCTGATAAAGACACTATTAACTGGTTGCGTCACAACTCACGTTCTTATATATTCTCTGCAAGTAACACTCCTGCTGCTACTGCAGCTGCAATGGAAGCTCTTCACATCTTGAAGACAGAGCCAGAACGTCAGGAGAACTTGTGGAAGATTACCAACTACGCTCTTAAGTGTTTCCGCGAAGTCGGTTTCGAAATCGGAGATACAGAAAGTCCTATCATCCCGCTTTACGTGCGTGATACCGACAAGACTTTCGAAGTTACAAAATTGGCGTTCGATGCCGGCGTATTTATCAACCCGGTTATTCCTCCTGCATGTGCACCTCAGGATACATTGGTTCGCTTCGCATTGATGGCTACTCATACCAAAGAACAGGTTGATTACGCTATCGACAAGTTGACTCAGTGCTTCAAGCAGTTGGATATCTTGAAATAAGAATACCACGAAGAAAAAAATAGAAGCCACACGGTTTAGCTTCTATAATATATAATAAGGAGACTATATCACATTGATTTGTTCTTTGATTTATTTGAATCAAGAAATGATTAATGAGATATAGTCTCTTTTGCTTTTACAGAAGAAATGATAAACACATAAATTCAGTGAACGTATATGATATTGAATGAAAGAGATTGTCGGCACGATGTTGTGATACAAGTTGCTCAACAGATGATTACCGCCGCCCGTACTGCACCTAAAGCAAAAGGGGTGGATATTATAGAAGCGGCCCTGATAACCGAAAGTAATATCCGTATCTTGTCGGATACAATGAAACAAATGTACGAGGAAAACGGCTTTAAGTTTTTCTTGCGTGATGCAGAGAACATTCTTGCTGCCGAGTGTGTAGTGTTGATAGGAACGCATGATCATATCCACGGCATGAATTGCGGACATTGCGGCTTTGCCACATGCGAAGAAAGGTTTGAAGGCGTGCCATGCGCCATCAATACTGTGGATGTAGGAATAGCTATCGGGTCGGCATGCGCTGTAGCCGCCGATCATAGGGTAGATACTCGTGTAATGTTCTCGGCAGGACTTGCAGCACAGCAACTCGATTGGTTGGACGGATGCACCCGAGTATTCGCTATCCCGGTAAGTGCATCGTCAAAAAATCCTTTTTTCGACAGAAAGCCGATTACTGTAGAATAAACTTTTCTACTACATGCGCCACTCCGTCTTCATCGTTCGAAAGGGTGATGAAGTCGGCGCTGTCGCGCACCACTGTCTGTGCGTTAGCCATGGCAACTCCCATGCCGGCGTAGCGTATCATTGATAGGTCGTTGAAGCCATCGCCAACGGCCATCATTTCTTCTTTCGTCATTCCTATTTCCTTCAGAAGAACTTCCAGTGAGCGAGCCTTGTCAATTCCCTTAGGCACCAACTCCAAGAAATAAGGTTCAGAGCGGAATACTCCCATCTTATCTTTCAGAGTTTCCTGCATTTCTTTTTCCAATACGGCCAAACGTTCTGGTTCACCTACAATAAGGCACTTTGCTACCGGGTGTTTTACCGCATCCAAGAAGTTGTCTACCTTCTTTATGGTCATTACATTAAGCAACGCTTCTTTAAGAACGTACTCGTCGTCGGGCTTTTCTGTAAGAACGAATTCGTTTTCGTATGTTACTATGGCAAAGTCATTATCCTTAGCGCATTTATACAGATAAGGCAGCACCGTAGGGTCGAGCAGGTTCTTATACATCATCTCTTTGGTTTTCCAGTCGATGATTTCGCCGCCGTTGTAAGAAAGAATATAGCCTTCGTACTTTTCAAGCTGAAGCTTGTTGGCCAACGGAGCCACTCCGTATGTAGGTCGGCCCGAAGCCAATACTATTTTTAATCCTTGTTCTTGCGCACGTGTCAGCGTGTCGAGCGTATGTGCAGTTATTTCTTTTTTCGAGTTGGTTAGCGTTCCGTCGAGGTCGAGTACTAGAAGTTTATATTTCATATAGGTTATTAGTGTAATAAGATATTAATGTTTGCAAAGGTAGCCAATCTCTTATTATTTTCCGTTATATTTAGGCAGAAAAAGAAAAAGGAGGACAGACTATGAATTTATTTGGCGATTTTACGTTACGCATATTCGTGGCAGGGGTTATGGGTATATTGATAGGTTTGGAGCGAGAATATCGTGCCAAGGAAGCCGGTTACCGCACTCATTTCCTTGTCGCTCTGGGCAGTGCGCTCATGATGATAGTTTCGCAATACGGATTCGAGGATGTGCTGAAAGCTGATTTGGTGCGTCTCGACCCCAGTCGTATAGCCGCACAGGTGGTAAGCGGCATCGGTTTCATTGGTGCCGGAACCATAATTTTGCAGAAGCAGATAGTGCGTGGACTGACCACAGCCGCCGGAATATGGGCTACGGCAGGAATCGGGTTGGCAGTAGGTGCCGGCATGTATGGCATAGGTATTGTTGCCACGGCATTGGTGCTTATTGGGCTCGAAGCATTGGGATTTTTCTTCGGAAGCCTTGGACTGCATGGTATGGTAGTGGAGTTTTTCGTGACCGACAAGGCGCTGATAACAAAAATCTCATCGTTACTTCAGTCTAAGGAATGCGTCATTACATCGTACGAGATGAAAGATTTTCATGACGCTAGCCGTCACGAATCCCTTGTAAGCATGACCGTCAAGGCCAAACGGATGAACGAACACGCTTTGTTACAAGCTCTTCAAGACGAGTTTCCGGAAGTCTCGGTCACTAAAATTGTGTAATCTTCTAAAAAGATAGGGAATCCCCTACATTGAAATAGGGAATTTCTGTATCCCGATAGAAAAGCAATTCTTATTTTTGTATCACGAAATAAAAGACGAAACAAGATTAAAATAATAGCGTATGAAAAGTAGATTTATAATAACAGCGTTAATAGCTTGCTTGCCGTGGCTTGCTATGGCACAGAGCAACGACGATCTCTATTTCGTTCCTAAAAAAGAGACGAAGGCAAAAAAAGAGAACGTCGCAGTGCAGCGCGAGAAAAGACAAAGTTCGGCTACTACGGTATATGCTGCTCCCGGTTCTACGGTAGTGGTAAAGGATGCGTCAGGCCGTACACGCAATATTGATGAATATAATCGCCGATACACATCGCGCGATAATACTTTCCGCACTCAGAACGATACGCTCTACATCGAAGAAAAACCTTATGGCGAGCGTGGTGAATGGGTAAACGGTTTCGAAGGTACGCAGGATGATTATGAATATGCCATGCGTATCGTCCGCTTCCGCAGTCCGCGTTACGCTATCCCCGTAAGCAGTCCGCTTTATTGGGATGTGGTGTATGGCGCTTATCCTTCATGGGATTGGAATGTGTACGATGACGGACTCTATGCTTATGTATTCCCAACCTATACTAACCCTATGTGGTGGGATTGGCGATGGAATTGGAGCATGGCAGGCCCTCGCTGGGGCTGGAGTTGGGGATGGAGCTCTCCTTATTATTATAGTTATTATAGCTGGCATTCTCCTTATTGGTATGGCGGTTGGTACGACCCGTATTGGGGACCGGGATGGGGTGGTCCGCATCACCATCATCACGGATATTACGGATGGGCTGGCAATTACCGTGTAGGACATACCGATTATCGCCCGTCTCGCTATAACCGTGGTGGAAGCAGCTTGCGCTATTCTGCTTCTAATCAGAACAGATATAACAACGGATACTCTCGCAATCCGGGTAATTCGTCTACTCGCTGGAATAACAGCCGTGGTTCTATCGGACGTGTGGTAACTCCGGGCAACAACGGAAGTGCTATCCGCGTACAGCCGGGAAGTCAGTCGTCAGTTCGTCGTGGATATGTAAATGGCGGAGCATCGGGCAGCAATAGCCGTGGCTCGTCTTTCGGTAATAACCGCGAAAGCAATACCTATATTCGTCCTAGCAGCACTGTAGACCGTTCGGGTTCATCTTACAGTCGTCCCAGCAGCACTCGCCGTAGCTATGAAAGCAACAGTCAGGGCAGTTCATTCGGACGCAGTGGCGGCAGCAGCAACAGCGGCTCATTCAGTCGTGGTGGCAATAGCGGAAGCTTCAGTCGCGGTTCGGCAACAGGCGGAAGCAGTAGCCGTGGCTCTATGGGAGGCGGAAGCAGCTCACGCAGAAGATGATGAAAAAGTAATGGACACTATTCTTAAAGATTAAGTTATGAACAGATTATATTTCCTCTTGGCTGCCGGATTTATATCATCGGCAGCCGTAGCACAAAATCAATACGACGCATTGAAGTTGATGAATAACGACCTCAACGGTACAGCCCGCTTTGTAGGTATGGGCGGTGCCATGAGTGCCTTGGGAGCAGATATCTCTACTATCGGAACCAATCCTGCCGGAATCGGTTTGTTCCGTAAGAGCGATGTCTCTGTCAGCTTTGGGTTCAATAATAATAAGGTGTCGTCCGATCACGGTGGAATGAAAGTGAGCGACGACCGCACTCGTTGGTCGTTCGATCAAGCCGGCTTCGTATGGGCAAGCAAGATAGGCAACCGTACCGACCTTCGCTACTTCAATGTAGGTTTCAACTACACCAAGCGTGCCAATTTCAACCGCCAGTTCTCTTCTAAGATGAATCTCAATGGTGAGTCGCTTACTAATCAGATGGCGATGATGGCCATGAATTCTGGAAAATTCGGAACAGTGAATGACGTAAATGCCTTGTTTGATGCCAATAACCCATATACATCCGAAACATACTATGGGGTTCCGTATTTAGCAAGTATGGGATTACGCTGCGGATTCAATAAAGATGGCGTTAGTGCCGGATTGCTTGACTATGTGACAGATGCCAACGACAACACAAAAATATCAGAAATATACGGCTGGAATGGCGAACAAGGCGAGTTCTACAGCCGCGAGGAAGGCGGTATCAATCAGTTCGATTTCAACGTGGCTTTCAATGTACAGGATAGATATTACTTCGGACTTACATTGGGCGTATACGATTTGAACTACAACCGTTATTCATCTTACGCTGAAACTATGAACCGAATTACTCAGGAAGGAGATGCAGAGTATCACGATACCGGTGATTTGACACTGAACAACTGGTATCGTGCCGACGGTACAGGTGTCGACTTGAAGTTTGGAGCCATAGTTCGTCCATTTGAGTACTCTCCGTTCCGCCTCGGTTTCTCGGTACATACACCTATATGGTATTCTATGACCGATAAGTATTCGGCAACCATCGCGTCTAATCTCAACATTCAGAATATCAATGGTGGATATACATCAGGTTCGTCGGTAGAAAATCTTTCCGACTATCTGCAGCCGCAGTACGTATTCGATTACGCCCTAACTACTCCGTGGCGCATCAATGTAAGTGCCGGAACCGTACTGGGCGGCATGGTAGCCTTAGATGCTGAGTACGAATTCGAGAAATACTCATCTGCTCGTCTGCGTGAAAGAACAGAATACGATTACGATTATGTATACGGGGGCAATGATTTAAGCGGTACCGATGCTATTAAGGAAACCTTCAAGCCTGTGCATAAGTTCCGTGTAGGTATGGAAACCAATGTAGACGGCTTCTGCATTCGTGCCGGATATAACTTCCAGTCGGCTCCAATAGAAACGGGTTCTTTCAAGAACATTGCTGCCACCGACGAAACACGTACTAATCCTGAATACATCAACCCGAAAAACCGCCAGTCGTTTTCTTTCGGTTTAGGTTATCACGGCAAGACGCTTTATGCCGACGTAGCCTATAAGTACGATATGTATAAATCAGATTTCTACGCATTCGACAGCAAGACATTTGTTCCTGCCAAGTTGGACAATGAGCGTCATCAGCTATTGTTCACCGTAGGAGCACGTTTTTAAGAGAAAGATAATTTAAATTTATTGTAAGAGCGCATACGCGTCTTTCGGTAACCCGAGAGAGCGGATGCGCTCTTTTTTTATTTGCCGAAAATGCATTAATTTTGTACCCCTCAAAGAAAAAGATTATGGCAAAACAAGAATATATTCAGAAAAACAAAGAATGGCTTGCGGCAAAAGCAGCCGAAGAAGGAGTACAGTCACTGCCTAAAGGCATCTATTACAAAGTAATAACTTCGGGCGACCCCGCAGGGAAACAACCTACGGCACGCAGCATAGTTACAGTACACTACACCGGATGGACCATCAACGGAAAGAAATTCGACAGTAGCCGTGGCGGTTGCGCAATGGCAGTACGCCTTAACGAACTTATAACCGGATGGATTATCGTCCTTCAACGTATGCGTGTAGGCGATAAGTGTGAAGTCTACATCCCCTCTGAAATGGCATACGGCAAATTCTCTCAACCCGGCATCCCCGGAGGCTCTACGCTTATATTCGAAATAGAACTGTTGGGCGTAGCATAATTTATAAATAAGAGGAAATAGCAGCCATACCATGAAGATATTGAAACAAAAGTATCGTCCGATAGCACGCATACAGCAAATTCCGCAGTTGTTTTACTTGATAAAGTGGACCGTACTCTCGGCATTGGCCGGAGGATGCATCGGCTCCGCTTCTGCATTACTGTTGGTATCGTTGCAATGGGCTAAGAGTATCGCGAGTCACACCTCTCAGGGCATACGGGCATCTATACCGCACAAGTTGTTGGCAGTCCTAAGAACATACTCTCCTGGCGAGAGAAAGGCAGCAAGTTGCACTCTTGACATAAAGCAAAAATACCGAATAGAAATACTAAAAGCTCAAATTTTTCGATATTTATTCTTCGGATAGCCTTACCTTTGCACAGAAATATATATAAATCACAGATTTATGGCACAAGCTAAGGAAATGACGTCGGGAGCCTCTTTTCCGCTCATTCTTAATTTTACACTACCACTTTTATTAGGAAACCTCTTACAGCAAACCTACTCGCTCATGGATGCCGCCATAGTGGGTAAGTATCTTGGTATAAACGCCTTGGCATCAGTAGGAGCCAGCACTTCGGTTGTCTTCCTTATCTTAGGATTCTGCACCGGTTGCTGCAGCGGCTTCTCCATTCCCGTAGCCCAGAAATTCGGAGCGCGAGATTACGTCACCATGCGTCGCTTCATATCCGTCAGCCTCAAGATATCCGGAGTGATGTCGGTTGTCTTAGCCATAATCACCAGTTTGCTATGCGCTTTCATCTTGCGAACAATGCAAACCCCGGAAAATATCTTCGACGGAGCATATACCTATCTTCTTATAACGTTTATAGGCATACCTTCTATCTTCTTTTACAACCTATTGTCCGGTATCATTCGTGCCTTGGGCGACAGCAAGACACCATTTTGGTTCCTGCTACTTTCGTCGGTGCTGAATATCATACTCGACCTCTTCTGCATAATTGTGTTAGGGTGGGGAGTAGCCGGAGCCGCCATCGCCACGGTATTTTCGCAAGGCGTTTCGTCGGTGCTGTGCTATATCTATATGAATCGTAAATATGAAATCCTTAAAACTACGCCGTCAGAGCGACGCTTCCGTTCTGATATAGCCCGCCAACTGCTTGGCATTGGCGTGCCTATGGGACTCCAGTTTTCTATCACTGCCATAGGTAGCATCATGCTGCAAAGCGCTAATAATGCATTAGGTACTGCGTGTGTAGCGGCATTTACAGCAGCCATGCGCATAAAAATGTTCTTTATGTGCGCTCTCGATAGTTTAGGTATAGCCATGGCTACATATAGCGGACAGAACTACGGAGCCGGAAAGCCCATTCGCATTTGGCAAGGAATCAAGTCGTCGTACGTTATGATGATGGTTTACGTAGCAGCGATAAACATAATAATATGGTGCTTCGCCGAGAAATTCGCCCTGCTGTTTATCGACCCATCCGAGACGGAAGTCATAAAAGATACGGCGTTGTTTTTACATATCAACTTGTCGTTCTTTCCATTGCTCGGTTCGCTCATTATTTTACGCTACACCATTCAGGGGGCAGGCTACACCAAACTGGCTATGTTCTCTGGCGTATCCGAAATGATAGCCCGTATTATGGTTAGTCTTGTAGTAGTGCCGTTGTTCGGCTATTTAGGTGTATGTTATGGCGACCCCACGGCATGGTTATTCGCCAACCTCTTCCTGACTCCGGCATTTATATACGTATACCGCCGGTTAAAACTGATAGCCCGTCCCGAGGTAGCTTAACAATAATTGTCTTATAAAGCTTTCGTTTCTCGCTGAAAATGCGTACCTTGCCATAGTAATCATAAAACCGTTAGCTTATGACAAAACTTAATGAAGTGTATCGTTGCAGCGTATGCGGCAACATAGTAGAAGTAGTAAATGCAGGCGGCGGTGAATTGCACTGCTGCGGAAAGCCCATGCAGCTGATGAAAGAGAATTCTGTTGATGCCGCAAGGGAAAAGCACGTCCCCGTGATTGAAAAAATTGCCGGAGGATACAAAGTTACTGTAGGCAGCGTAGAGCATCCAATGCTCGATAATCACTACATTCAGTGGATAGAACTATTTGATGGCGAGAAAGTGATGCGTCATCATTTGAAGCCTGGAGAAAAGCCCGAAGCTACATTCGTCACTCAGGCCGAAAATGTAAAAGCTCGCGAGTATTGTAATCTTCACGGCCTATGGATTGCCGAAGAATAAAAGTTATCAAGTTTTAAACGAAAAGAAGGAGTTGTCTATTTGTGGGCGACTCCTTCTTTTCGTTTATAAAAACTGTTCCAACTATAGCAAAAATTGAGCTATGCGCAAATAATACAACTATATGCACCATAAATGCAACGTTGTTTATGTTAATTACATCATCTTTGCAGTGTAAGAAAACAAAATACAAAAGCTACAATAATTATATATATTAAATCCTATTAATCGAAAATAGAAAAAGGTTGGTTGTTTTTATTGGGTAACATTAAAATGAAAAAAGGAGTAAGAAAGGCGACTTTCCTACTCCTTTTAATTTATACGTTTGTGATATTGTCTTTTGTTCTAATTCATTAGAAGTTGAAGAACTTCTTAGCGTTGTTGTAGCAAATATCCTCTACCATCTGCTGTACGCGAGCCATTTCTTCTGCAGGAATTTCACCATTCTCTACATCGTTGCCCAGCAAGTTACACAATGTTCGGCGGAAATATTCGTGACGCGGATAAGACAAGAATGAACGAGAGTCGGTAAGCATACCAACGAAGCGGCTCAACAAGCCAAGCAATGACAAAGCGTTCATCTGTTTCTCCATACCATCCTTCTGATCGAGGAACCACCATCCAGAGCCGAACTGAATCTTGCCCGGAACCGAACCGTCCTGGAAGTTGCCAAGCATAGTAGCGATAACCTCGTTGGCGCACGGATTCAAGTTATAAAGGATAGTCTTAGTAAGCTTGCCGTTAGAGTTCAAGCGATCGAGGAACTTAGACATAGCCTTAGCGGTAGTAAATTCACCGATTGAGTCGAAACCAGTGTCAGGACCAAGGAGCTTAAACATCTTAGAGTTGTTGTTACGGATAGCGCCATAGTGGAACTGCTGAGTCCATCCGGTTTCATAATCCATTTCGCCGAATACTACGAGCATAGCCGACTTGAACTTCAAGATTTCTTCGTGAGTCAATTCTGTACCGCCATACACCTTATTAAATATAGCGTTGATTTCAGCGTCGGTATAATCTTCAGCGTAGAACTCTTCGATACCGTGGTCTGACAACTTACATCCCTGTTCTGCGAAGAACTCATGACGTTTGCGCAAAGCAGCAACCATATCGTCGAAAGAAGAAATAGTAACACCGCTCACCTCAGCCAATTTCTCCATGTAAGCACGGAATTCAGCCGGAACTTCTACAGCCATAGCCTTGTCAGGACGCCAAGTAGGAAGCATCTTGATTTCGAAACCGCTTTCGCGAGTAGCGATGTGATATTCCAAAGAATCTACAGGATCGTCGGTAGTACAAACAGTCTCTACGTGATAACGACGCATCAAGTTGCGAGCTGAATATTCGGGAGTAGCCAATTTGGCGTTACATTCCTCGAAGATTTCGCGAGCGGTAGTAGGATTCAAGATCTTGTCGATACCGAAAGCAGTCTTAAGTTCCAAGTGAGTCCAGTGATACAGCGGGTTGCGGAAAGTATAAGGAACTGTCTCAGCCCATTTTTCGAATTTTTCCCAATCAGAAGTATCCTTGCCAGTGCAGAAACGTTCGTCTACACCGTTGCTACGCATAGCACGCCATTTATAATGGTCGCCACCCAACCAGATCTCAGTGATAGAGTTAAAGCGATAGTCATCAGCAACCATTTTAGGAATCAAGTGACAGTGATAGTCGATGATAGGCATCTTAGCTGCATGATTGTGGTACAATTCCTGTGCTGTTTCGGTCTTCAACAGGAAGTTTTCATCCATAAATTTTTTCATAATCTCAGTTTTTGTTATATAGTTAATTTGTTAGTAATTTTCGCTTAATAAACTATCAAGCTATAGATAATGCGTGAAAAATAACTCTCATTTTATGTTGTTCAACATATATAGCGATTTATTTATCGTTATCGAACACGAAAGTAGAAATTTTATTTGGAATAACAAAATAATTCGTATATTTGCAGCGTCGAATTAATAAAAAAACACTTGACCAACGAAAAACATACCTTTGGAATATAAAGATATTTTATCAGAAGTATAATTTTTGTTAGCGCAAACGATAACTTTTATAAGTAGACAGTATATTTGCAGAATACAATTAAATAAGAAACCTAAAATATTAAAAAAGAATGAAACCGTTAAACAAAGAAACAGCCAATAAGACTGTACGTCCAGAGAGAATTATTCAGTTTGGTGAAGGAAACTTCTTGCGTGCATTCGTAGATTGGATTATCTACAACATGAACGAGAAAGCAGATTTTAACAGTAGCGTAGTAGTAGTTCAGCCTATCGACAAAGGTATGGTAGACATGCTGAATTCACAGGACTGCTTGTACCACGTAAACTTGCAAGGCCTTGAAAACGGCAAGGCAGTAAACAGCCTTACTATGATCGACGTTATCAGCCGTGCCTTGAACCCATATACTCAGAACGACGAATTCATGAAGTTGGCAGAACAGCCCGAAATGAGATTCGTTATCTCTAACACTACAGAAGCCGGAATCGCTTTCGATCCTTCTTGCAAGCTCGATGACGCTCCCGCATCTTCTTATCCAGGTAAGTTGACTCAGTTGCTTTACCACCGTTTCAAAACATTCAACGGCGATATGAGCAAAGGTCTTATCATCTTCCCATGCGAGTTGATCTTCTTGAACGGTCATAAATTGAAAGAAACCATCTATCAGTATATCGAATTGTGGAACCTTGGCGACGAATTCAAGACTTGGTTCGAAAAAGCTTGTGGAGTATACGCTACATTGGTAGACCGTATCGTTCCGGGATTCCCTCGCAAAGACATCGCCGCTATCAAGGAAAAATTGCAGTACGATGATAACTTGGTAGTTCAGGCAGAAATCTTCCACTTGTGGGTAATCGAAGCTCCGCAGGAAGTAGCTAAAGAATTCCCAGCAGATAAGGCAGGATTACACGTATTGTTCGTACCGAGCGAAGAACCTTACCACGAAAGAAAGGTTACATTGCTTAACGGACCTCACACAGTATTGTCGCCTGTAGCATACCTTTCAGGCATCAATATCGTACGCGACGCTTGTCAGCACCCTATAGTAGGTAAATTCATCCATAAAGTAATGTTCGACGAACTGATGGAAACATTGAACTTGCCGAAACCGGAACTTGAGAAATTCGCACACGATGTACTCGAACGCTTCAACAACCCGTTCGTTGACCATCAGGTAACATCTATCATGCTTAACTCATTCCCTAAATTCCAGACTCGCGACCTTCCAGGCTTGAAAGTATACTTGGAACGTAAGGGCGAATTACCTAAGGGTCTTGTATTAGGATTGGCAGCCATCATCACTTATTACAAGGGTGGTAAGCGTGCTGATGGTGCTGAAATCGTTCCTAACGACGCACAAGACATCATGGACTTGCTGAAGAACCTGTGGGCTACCGGTGATACTCAGAAAGTTGCCGAAGGCGTATTGGCAGCAGAATCTATCTGGGGCGAAAACTTGAACTTGATTCCGGGTCTTACAGCAGCTGTAAAAGCTAACTTGGACAGCATCCAGGAAAAAGGAATGTTGGCTACAGTAGAATCTATCCTCTGATTTAATTGTTAGAAGTTCCAATAATACCTAAGGAGGCAAACTCTCATTTCTTGAGTTTGTCTCCTTTTTCGATTTAAACATTTTAGTTAACTTTGCACTCGTCTTTTTAACTGAAATGTAAATGAAGCCACAATTATTGATAGGTTCACCCATGTCCGGTAGCGGAAAATCCATCTTCACCATGGGAATTCTTCGCCTTTTGAAACGGAGGAATCTGAATGTACAGCCCTTTGTATGCGGGCCAGACCAGGCAGTTCCATTGTATCACGCCATAGCGTGCGGACACGATTCGGTCAACTTAGATACCTTCTTGGCTTCTAAAACCCATCTGCAGTACGTTTACAACACCTATTCCGAGAACGCTGAAATCTGTGTAGCCGAAGGCAACATGGGCTTGTTCGATGGCTACAACCGTATGCGAGGCAGTAGCGCCGAAATAGCCATGATGCTGAAGATGCCCGTGCTGATGATAGTCAACGCACGCGCCACCGGATACTCCGCCGCTCCCTTGCTGTACGGATTCAAGCATTTCAAGCACTCGCTCAATATCGTAGGCGTAATATTCAATCAAGTAACCTCATCGGCACAGTACGCCTCACTTAAAGAAGCCTGTTTCGATGCCGGAATAGCCTGTCTTGGCTACATCCCCTTTATAGAAGGACTGAAGTACAACCGCCGCATGGCCCTCACCGTAGAAAACCGTCGCGCGATAGGGGAGATGTCCGACCTCGTAGCCGACCTGATAGAGAAGCACGTAGATGTAGACCGACTGCTGAATCAAACCGTCCGCATATTCCCCTGCGAGTACACACTGCCATACACATCGGATATAGAGAACCTTTCATCTTTGCCCGCCATGCCGAAGAAAGGCAAGTTGCGCATAGCCATAGCTCGCGACCCCGCTTTTTGCATGGTTTATAAGGAAAACATCGATTGCCTGTCCACTCTTGGCACTATTAAATACTTCAGTCCCGTATTTGGCAGCGAACTTCCAGAAGCCGACCTAATCTACCTTCCCGGCGGTTTTCCCGACCTCTTCGCCCGCCAGCTACATCGCCGCAAGCAACTCTTGGAGCAACTTAAAGATTACGCCGAGAGAGGAGGGAAGATATTGGCGGAAGGAGGAGGCATGGCCCTTCTCTCACAAAGTCTGTCGAACAAACCCGGAGGCACCCCATACGAGATGGCGGGCATACTGCCGTTCCGCATCTCCGCCGACGAGCAGAAATACACCGGAGGCTACCGTTGCATACCCCTCAATAACACAGAATACAAAGGTCACGAATTCCATTTCTCGAAGATGGAAAACACCCCGTGCGAAGCCCTTGCAGAGATTCGCCTCTACACAGCTCGCGGCACCGAATCGTCCACTTCATTGTACCGCTACAAAAATGTAATAGCCGGCTACACCCATTGGTACTGGGGCGAAAGTGATATTTTGGATTTGTGGAAATAATAAGAATGCTAAACATACACTACGCACTGAAAGTGCAAAAGTAAAAACATCAAGCTTTGTGATTTTACTTTTGCATTTTCAGTGCGTTTTTTTGTAAGCAATGCAATGTGCGAAAAAAACAATGCAATGAAATAAAAAAACAATGCGAATGGC
>ULYR01073885.1_pt1 | contig 62267 bp, 44 predicted proteins | sample 1962341 | NCBI WGS metagenome assembly ULYR01 (sample SAMEA4835868, study PRJEB28245) | human gut metagenome | biome: gut microbiome; material: fecal sample | place: Denmark | collected 2008 | reverse complement strand
AGAAAAATAATGCGTGACACAGTTTATTTTACACTACCGGTTTACTTCAATTAATCAACGGCTTATTTTTATATCAACCTGCTTTATTAAAGAAATTAATTATCAACTATTGTTTAGAAACAGTTACACCATCTATCGAAAATTGCCACTCGGTATGACTCTTAAAATACGAAATCGGGTCCTGAATGATTAGAGGAACATATCCGTCTTTTCCAATATCTTCAAAAGAAACTAAATAAATAAAATAATGTTTTGACTTAAGTTTTGCAATATCCATTTCATTTGAAGACCAGTGAAAGTTTAGCTTGCCTGAATATGTTTTAACTTCAATAAATCTATCAAGTTTTTTTGAATCTAAATCATTAAATGAAGCTATATCATAACCTGCTGAGGCATCGATAACAGACACCTGTTTTATAGCCTCAATATTGTGATGACCTTGAAGTCTTTTCTTCTCATATTCAAGCACGAAGGATTCGCCAGCTTCACCTTGTTCCATTTGTCTATTTAACTGAGCAAGTAATTCCTCTTGTGAAATAACCTTTTTTTTCTTCACATGTGGTTGAATGAACTTTACAAAAGAGGGCGAAACATAATATGTATTAGAAGTTCTATTCTCAAGAACATTTAAAGTCAACAATAAATTTCTGAAGCAAGCGAATTTCATCTGGATACACTTTTTATAGATATAAAATCTATCTTTAGGTGCATCATACGAGACTGTTTCAAGATTTATTATGTTCTCCCTAAGAACAAAATCTATAATCTTCATTTCTAAAAAAGAGACAAAGCAATCAAAAGAAGATAAGTCTTTGTTTTTCAATACAATCTTATCTAATTCTATATCATAATCCAACACATCCAAAAATGTGAAAAGTAATATAGCAGCATTCAATTCAACATCTACATGACCAGGATTACGAACAACAAATTGTCTCAAAGAAGTTACCGATAAGATTCCTTCCTTAATATGCCGATATACAAAAAAAAGTCCTTCTTTCGAACCAAAATTATTATATCTGTTTATTTCTACGTTTAACATAATCTGAAATGATTGCTTGAATATCAGCATCTCCATCATCTTTAAGATTATCAAAAAGAGGTATATCCGATGCTTCAGTTAATGAAATCATTCTATTTTCTTTAATATGCAGCCTACTATCAATAGTTTCATCTATAGAGTCTTCCGAAAGCAGATAATAATATTTAGTTACAACATCCGCTTTAAGTCCATATCTATGAATACGATCTTTAGATTGTACAAAATGAGCACAATTAAATGAACGTTCCATGTATATAGCATTATGACAGACTTTATGCAAAGAAATGGATTCTGCTACGGCAAATGGATTTGCTATAATTACATTAAACGAACTATCATCCCTATGAAATTCTTTTATAATCCCTTCTCTTGTCAATTCAAAGGCTTCATCCTCTTCTGTCATTCCATCTGAAGCAACCGGAGTAGCACCATATAAGATTCGTGATTGTATACCAATAGTTTTAAGATATTCAGCTAAATCTTCTATAGTTTTAATAAAAACAGCCCATACAATAACCTTTTCTCCTGACGAAAGAATTTCTTTTATAATTTTTGCACAAACTTCAAATTTAGCAGGTGTTTCTGATTCATAAAATCCTAAAATTTCACTCATTGCAGCTGAATCATCTTCATTAATTGCAGACAAATCCATCCCTGCATATTCAGAGAACTCCGACAACTTACATTTTAATAGTTCTGGATTGGTCGCCACTTGCTGAAGACGTATCATTTTCGCCTTTACAAGTGAAGAATGCAAATCAGCATATGGTGAATTAGCTTCTTCCACAAACCTTTTTTCAATAAAATCATATAGCCTACGCTGAGATACCTTCATTGGAACATGAACAGCAGGAATCTCAATTGCAGGAGGAATACCTAGATCTTTCTTTCTAATTCGAATGAAAAATGGATCGATATTATTCATCATCAAAGGAATACGAGAATCATTATCCATCCGACTCATTTCCCTTAATTGGGATGGAGAATAACGAATAACATCTTTATTAGGCCAAATAAAATGAAATAAATTGTACAAATCCTCAAATCCGTTAGGAGCAGGTGTACCAGTCAATACAACCCGAGCAGAACAATCAGAAGCTAAATCCAAAATTGCAGCAGCTGTTACACCGCCTTTAGTATTCTTAATTTTATGAGCTTCATCAAGAACCACCATAACTTTATTATTCTTCAAAAAATATTGTATTGCAGATTTTACAGAAGCAACTGAAGCATAACTAATTAAGGTTATCTCTGAAGTTTGTCCATAAAAATATTGTTTCTTATCTTCCGCAGGTATATTGCCATTAATTCTCTTAATATCTGCGTTGACCCCGAAACATTCCTTATACTCTAATTCCCAAGGAGCAAATGCACTAAGCGGACCGATAATCAAAATCTTATCAACTGTTTTTGCAGGATTCTGAATCTGATTTTTCAAATATGCGTATGCACCATATACTATAGACGTTTTTCCTGCTCCTGGTACAGAAAAATTGCAACTATTCTGTGAAAATGCAAGATGATATGCGGACAACAATTGCAAAGGATAAAGTGTTCGGTTACACATATATTTTTCTAAAATAGCAACAAAATCTTTTAAATGTTCAGAAATATTTTGATTCTTCTTGATATTCTTTGCCTCATTAGAAAATAGTTCAAATTTATATTCTTCATCTTTAAAGTTCTGCATCTCCTCACTTACATGCTCATCATAAATTACCTCCGCTCCGATATATCTTGCAGCTAACTTTATCAGGTGAACAATCCTTTCAATAGATTCTTCAGATTCCATTTCTAAGTATCCTTTACTTTCTTTATATGCCAAATTAGAATGTAGCAACATCTTTGCTCTTCTATTTTTTAGAAGGGCAAAGATATCTCCAGATACAGTGTATTTATTTGATGTTGTAGATGATACGATGAGTCGCATACTAGTTTAAATCTTCTCTTAAGGTTTGTACAAGTTGATAAATCTCATTCATTTTATTTTTAAGTTCGTCTTTATTACCAGCACTCATAATAGTATCATGATTGATTGATGCAAGCGCACTGATAGCTTTTTTTAACAATTTAAGGGGCTCATCCCTATCTATACTATCATCTAAAGCTGTTCTTGACTCTGTATAGGCTTCTGATATAGCTGCCTTTACCTTCTTTCTCCATTCATTATCCCTAGCTCGAAGAAGTCTATCTGAGTCTTCATCTGTCACTGCAGTTTCAAGAATCTCTTCAGTCGGAATTTCTTCAGACAACTCTTCCGTCTTTTGAAAATAATTCTCTACAAAAGCATTCCAAATACCCTCATTACACAAAAAACTATTACTACCCTGCATAATTGCTCTATATTCTTCCGCATTATGCTCACCAAGACGAATAAAATCAAAACAAATCATTTTCAGATTATTGATGACTTCATCTTTTCCATCTGTTGTAATCCAAGGTATTCCCCCTTCCTTAATTTTCCGAATAGCATCATTTAACTTTAATAATCGATCTTCAGCACCAGTAGGAATTCTTGTATATATACCAGCATAATCAAACGTTTCCAAATATTCATCAATCAAACCAACCATTTGCAATGCCTGAGTAACCTCCTTTTTATTTTTAAAGCCCATATAGGTTTTTATCTCCTCTACTGTAAAATACTTACTCATGTCATGAACATGAAGGTATTTTTCTATCGGATTATAATCAACCTTGTCATCTGTTCCCATTTGGAATTGAGTTTCAAGGCGAAGAATATCGGTATCATTAGCATCCTCTGGAAGAATTGCGGCAAGAAAATATTTACTTCGCTCCCGTACTTGAAGTGACAGAGAATTATCATTTGCTATACTCGTTAAAAGTGCAACTCTTCTATTCCCATCTACAATAACTCCATCTGCAGTAACTATACCAAACTGTAATTGCCCATTGTTGATAATATTTTCTCTTGTAATTTTATTACGATCAATATGGGCGTTATACAAAAACTTAGCAATTAAATTTGCCCCCTCTTTTGTTTCTACATTTATTGCCTGATGCTCTCTAGTATATGATTTTACCAAACTAGCAATACGACCATTTTCTTTGTTAAAAACAAGGAACTCAAGTGGAATTTTGTAAACATCAAAAGTTCTAGTCTCACCCTGATATGGTAATTTTAACGCTTTTTCTGCTTCTGCTGCATGACTTTGAATGTCAGCAAGTTTAATTTTTCTTTCTTGTGAATTCATAATATTATGCCGTAAAATTCTTTTATTATTATATCAATGTTGTCTACTAATCTTAAATTAAGAAATTGGTGACAGTTATTCAAGATTTGTTTATAATCTGAATTCCTTGCTGTCCAACCTGCTCCGTCTAGCATATTTACTACTAAAACATCTGGATTGTTTCTAAGTACAGAATACATTTTTGTAAGATTTTCCTGATACTTGGTCTGACCTTGTCCAGTTGTAAGATTATATGAAGCATTTATTACAATACTTTTATTTCCAGCTTTTAGTATAAAAGCTGCAGGATAAGAGCATCCCTCCGGTATCTGTTTTTCAGAAATCTCTAGACCATACTGCTCTGCAATGGGTTTTATACGCCCCAACAGAAGATTATGATATGTATCGCGATACCGTGAAGTATAATCAACCTCAAACTTAGATTGGACCAATTGCTGAAGAAAATCCATATTACTAATTCTTGAGATTGTATCTTCATTAATTACAAACTTTTTTAATACCAACTTCGGCACACGGCCTTTCAACTTTTCACATTCGTATCCATATTTAAATAAATCACAGACATCATCTAATATTGAACTATTTGCAAGCAATTTGCCATGCATTGTAGTATCAAATTTCCATTCTCCTTCAAAGACATGGCCATAATCTGCACGAATTAAAGACACTATTCGATTAAAGCGTTCTCCTGAAATTCCAAGTAGTGTAATTAAAATAGAAAGGCTATCTTTTTCTTCCTTTATAAATCTTTTTATTCCATCTGCATCACGGAGCGTTCTGATTTTACTTGCAATTTCATTTGCTCTTTTTGAAATACCTTCTTCAAAGGAGTCTTCAACACCCATATCTTCGAAAAAGAATGTATTATTTTTAAATGCAGTTTCCCAATCAACCTTTTTCATATTAACCATATATTTGAGTTAATAACTTCTTTGCAACTTCTTTAATCACCGGCACGCAAACAGAATTACCTAACAAATCATACCCCAATCTTATCTCTTTACTAGTCTTTTCAAAAAAATCTAATGAATAAGAATTTGGATAGCCAAATAATTTAAGACCTTCTGCAAGGGTTAAGTTTCTGATTCCATCCCCATCAACTACACCTAAATGACTCATATCCATAGCAACAATTGTTGGAGCAGGCTTTTGGGGATCCAAAATACTACTTATCGGAAAAGACAACTTACCAGTAACGATATTGTATCCCTTTGGCAAAGTTGTATCAGGAATACGTTCAGAATATTGCCCGGACTCCGTAACATGCACAATTTTCTTTTTAGGATGTTCTAAACAAAGATAATGCTTTTCGACAAGATCATCAAGAAAGTTCTGAAGACTTGGATGATTATAAAAAGTTGAAATCTGCTCTGTTGTCAAAGGCATACCATCCATCCAATCTATACCAATAATTTTAGCCCACGATTTACGCCTTCTATTTTTAAAAAGGAGATTCAAAAGCTCTTTTTGCTCTGAAGAAACTGTACCCTTATACTCAAAATCCCAACTATGAATATTTAAAGAACCGCCTCTTTTATCTTTTAGAAATTTGCCAGCCAACTGCTCAGGAGAGAAATGGCTAAGCAATGCTCTAGTAAAAGGAGAATCAATAACTTGTTGCCCATAAGTCAAACAAGTACCAACTCCGACCTTATCTTTTTTATCAAACTTAAGATTAACTTTTCCATATTTCTTTTTACATCCAACAATATATACCCTTTTACGTGCTTGCGGCACACCAAAATCTGACGCATCCAACAGAATATAATCTGCATTATAACCAAGTTTCTCTCTAAGGACCTGCATTATAATCGACAAAGTATTTCCTTTTTCATGAGTTATCAGTCCTTCCACATTTTCCAAAAGAAACCCATCTACTCTTTTTAAATGATAATTAAGGATACGTTCGATTTCAAAAAAGAGTGTTCCACGCGTATCGCAAAGTCCCATTTGTTTACCTGCAAAACTAAATGCTTGACAAGGAAATCCACCAAGCAATATATTGAAAGAAGGAATGTCTTTTGCATTCACCTCTGTAATATCTGTTTTTTGTATGTTCTCTTTAAAATTATGACGCATTGCTATTAAAGCCGACTCTTTAATTTCAGAAGTAAACACACACTTAACTTGAAGATTAAGTTCTTGGGCCGCTTGTGTAAAACCAATACGAATACCACCAAGTCCCGCAAACAAATCAATAAACTCAATCATTTCTTAAATGTTATTTCTATTATTCTTTCGCATTTATATTCACTCTTCCTTCTATTGCCATCGCTTGTCTCAATAATAATCGAGTTTTATTTTAAGCCCATCAACCATTTTTAATTCATACAATAACTCAACAAAACACATTCATCAAATTATATTCAACTAAAATAATAATCTCTAATTACCTTATATGATGCAAAGATAACAAATATTATAAAGATATTATCGTTTCAAATTAAATGGAAGATTATATCAATCTCATTTTACCATCTTTATATACAACATTTACAACATACTAAAATTAATCATTATTTTTATTAAGCCCATTTCTTGAAAAAAGGTTCTCCACCACATACACCGGCTGATACTTCGTCCCCGCATTCTTCAACACCCCATCCTTCACCAGTTCCCGAATCACCCGCGTAGACTTCGACGAATTAAACCCAGTGAGCCGTTCAAAGTCGCGGCGTTGCAGGAAAGAATGCGCCTTAAAATACTCCGCTAATTTCTGTTTCACCTCTTCCTCGTCCAGCTTAGTAGAATGATGCGCCTCGTCCACCTTGCGTTCCAGATACACACTCTGAAAGCGGTCAATCAAATCCTTGTCGGGCGTAAACTTGATGCTTCTCACCTGTACATCGTCATCCTTTATATACTTCGGATTAATGTCCGGCGCACACTTCAGGCTCAGACTGAAATAGCCGATTCCTTCCAAATGCACCGCATATCCGTTGCTCAGGTTCTCATAGAGTTCATCGTTCAGGGCCGTGATGACAGCTGCCACATCGGCTGGAGAGACGGTACATTTCCTGCGTATCGCTTCACGGATTTCACGGGTGGTCACTACATCTTTGGTAACCACTTTTGCATGCAACTTCGGTACGGAAACTCCCTCCTTTACCGGATTCTCAAACAAATCAAATTTTATAGCCATAATCGTTTTAGTTATTTTGTAATTATACTTTTTTAAAAACGCTTATACAAAAATACCTCGACACGTAGCTGTCAAGGTCGCGACACGAACGTGACGAGACATCATCACGAACGTGTCAAGACCTCGTCACGTACGTGTCGAGGTAAATTTAACTCAATTTTTAGAAAAATGCAAGAAGGTGCCTAACTATATTAAAAAATAAATACATAAGCTTTCGTTTTTAAGCCGGACAACATATTGCGACAAATAAATTATCATTACCTTTACAAAAAGATAAGAATAAAACAATCATGGACGTCCTCTCCAAAGACCAGCGGCACAAAAACATGGCTGCCATTCATTCGGCTAACACCAAGCCGGAAATGATAGTCAGGAAGTATCTGTTTGCTCACGGATTCAGATACCGCCTGAACCATCCGCGTCTGCCGGGACGTCCGGACATTGTGCTGCGGAAATACCGCACCTGCATCTTTATCAACGGCTGTTTCTGGCATGGTCATGAGGGTTGCAAATATTACGTCATTCCCAAATCGAACACGGAGTTCTGGACACGAAAAATCACACGCAACATCGAACGTGACAAGCGGGTACAGCAGGAACTGGCACGAATGGGGTGGCACTGCATGACGATATGGGAATGTGAGTTGAAACCCAAGAAACGGGAACAGACGCTCCTGGCACTGGAATATACGCTCAACCATATTTACCTGAAAGACCATACCATGAGTTATTCCTTTGACGAAGAAGAGAAACCGCTTATGGCTGCGGAAGAATCAGAAGACACTTATCATACCCTAAAAAAATAAACCTCACAATATGAACTCATTCATACCCATCTTTTCAGCCTTCTTCATCCTGCTCGGACTACTCGTCTGGAGATTCCCCAAGCTCATTGCAGGATACAACACCATGACGCCCGAGCAACAGAAAAAAGTCGACGTCAAAGGGCTCAAAGCCTTCATGTGCCGTGTGTTCTGCGCAATCGGCATACTGGTTTTCGTGAGCTACCTGCTCCTGAGGCTGTTCATGGACGAAGCATCGGCCATCAACATCAGCTCCATAGTAGTACCCATAATAGGGGTAATCTATCTGCTGGCCGGTGGCCAACGGTACGACCACAACTAACGGGATGCCTGGGCGATAATCTCCTTCACTTCGCAACACTCTCCTTCCCGATGGATGCACCAAAACGGGACGGACTTGGCGTCGGTAAACTCTTTCATCCGCCAGGCTGATTCAAAACCGCTGGCCACGAAGTGCATGGGCACGAACAGGCCGGTACGGAACACGTCGAGGAACTGACGGGCTCCGCGGGTGTAGCCGTTGCCGATGCGCCCGTCTACGGGGAACATCACCACGTCGAAACGGTCGGTGAACTTGCGGATGTCTTTCAGCTCGCCCAAGAAACGCTTTTCTTCCTTGGCAGGGTTGATGTCGATGCCGAAGTCGGGGCTGTAGACCAGTCCCCCCTGATAATCGTCGGTCAGGAAACGGGCGTACCAGTTGTTCAGGTCGCCGGCATGGAAGATACGCTTGCCGTCGGTCTCTATCACCCACGACACGCCGCTGTCGTTGCTTCCGGTGGCCGTCACGCGGAGGAGTTCGTCTTCCCACGTGGCACCTTTCCCCAGCCAGGCGTCGGCTTCTTCCTTCTGCGCCCGACGGTGTTTCAGGATGTCTTTCGAAAGGATGTAGCGCACGTTCGCTTTCCGGGTCCGCCAGGAGAAGATGTCGCGGTTAAAATGGTCTTCATGGAAATGGCTGGAGAAGACATACAGGGGCTTGGGCGACTGCAACAGACGGGGCATCACGCCGGCAGGGTCCATCCAGTAGTCGAACACGAGGATGCAGCGGTCGGTTTCGAGGGAAAAGCCGCTGTGGAAGATATAGGTGAGTTGCATAGGCTGCTTGAATAATTTGTGCAAAGATAGCGTTTTTGCCGGAAAGGAGCAGCCAGCCCCGGGGATTAAGGGGCTGTGCCCTCCACTTTATAACGGATGGAGCGTTCGCTGCGTTGCAGGCAGTCGGTGAACACGCGCAGATCGTTGGTGTAGTTCATCAGTTCCCACACGAGTTGCATTTCTTCGTCGGTCCAGGCTGCTCTGTGGCGCGGATATTTTTTCCGGATTTCCTGCAAAGGTTCCGGATTGGAATCTTCCGGAAGGTTCAGCCGGCTGGCCCGTTCACGAAGATGTGTCAGCACACTGTTCCAATAGTTGTGATAGAGAGGCTGACAGAAGAAGTCTGCACAGAGAATCTTCTGCTTCGGCGGACAGTAGAAAAGAGCCTCCCTGTCAATGGCTTCCAGTTCTTGCATCAGCTGGTCGATACATGCAGCGGCGGCCGGAGCCTGCACCAGGATAGAGCATTCATGGCTAGCATCGTCCTTGTTCCGTCGGGCCGAAAGCCAGTTGAACGAGCCTTCCACCAGCAGGCGGTCGTCCACCACCAAGGTCTTGTTGTGGATGCCTTTCAACACCCGCAGACTGACATGGTGTTCTACCAGTGCGCGGCGGGCTTGCAGACTTTCGTCCTTCCACAAGCCGTTTTTCTTATCCAGGTAATGGTCGGTATACACCACCACTTCTACCCCACGTTCCACTGCTTCCTGAATGAGGGGCAGCAAGTGGTCGCTTTCAAGGGCGCGGATGGAAAGGAAGGGCGACACAATCACCACTTTCCGGCGGGCGGTCTGAAGGGCCTGACGCAAGATGTCCGTATGGGCCTCAAGGGTGGACAGACGGCAGACTGCGGCCGACTGACGGGGCACGTCGAGCGACTGGCTCAGGAGGGGTTCCTCGTCCTGGTAGAGAAAGTGGGAGGAGATTTCGCTCTGCTGACTGTCGAACAGCCACTTGGCCAGGTTGCCCGACGGGGTGTCCCGGTCGGGATGGAAGATGTTCATGTGGCCGAACACCAGGAAGTGGTATTGCGCACGCGACACGGCCACATTGAGCATATTGTACTTTCCGCCTGCTTCCATAAAGTAGGAAGTGTCGTCGGGTGAATTGACGGGCGAGAATATCACCAGCGGGTACTGAGCTCCTTGCAGCGAGTGGACGGTGCCGACGGTCATCGTGACGAAGTCTGCGGCATCGGGCAGTCCGGACAGCAGCTTGCGCAAAAGGCGTTCCTGCGCCTTGAACGGGGTAACAATGGCGGCTACCTGAGAAATGGGCTTTCCGTAGGCTTCTTCCAGCTTTCTTTTCTCGCGCGACAGCCATTTCACAATGGCAGCAGCTTCGGCTTCATTGAATCGGCTTCCGGTCTTTCCCTTCTGGCTGTATCCGTTCACATGGACATAGCCTTTGGAGGGAAGAGCCGCGTATTTCGGACGGTCGCCTTTCAAGGGAAGCAGTCGCCCGTGGTACACATAATCGTTGCAATAGGCGATAATGGAGTCCAGGCAACGGCGGTGCTCGCGCAGGAAGGCCCCGCGTTCACCGTCCACCTGATAGCTGCCACTCTTGCGGGCCATTTTCATCAGGTTTCCGGAAGAGGACAGGAAACCGTGTTCGCTCAGGAAAGCATACAACGGATCTTTTGACGAGGTAACCACCCCGGAGCGGCGGAGATTGATGAAAGAATATTGTCCGGTCACGGGCCAGATGGGTTCTATCTGTTCGATGTCGCCCACGAGGATGGCTTGCCGGGCCAGACTGAACGAGGGTACGGCCAGCTCGGGCGACACCTGCCCAGACTCATCGACGATGAGCAGGTCGATGGTATTGTAGAGGGGCACGGAGGGATTACCCTCGCTGCTGCAGGTCATATAGCGCGGAAGAGAATGGAAGGTGGAGATGAACACCGGCATCACGCAGGCCAGCCGTCTCAGACGCTCGAGGTAGACGGCACGGTCCGAACGGTTCAGGTTTCCGGAGCAACGGCTCAGACGACGGATGAACTCGGCCTCACGGTAGTGGATGGCATACCAGAACATCTGGTAGCGGTAACTGATGTCCAGGCGCACGGCCATGTCTTCCATGCAGGGCAGGTTCCTGTACTCCTCTCCTTCCGTCAGCCGGGTGTAGCGTGCCCTGAAATCGTCGTTCTCCTCCCAGCGGGCCATGGTTTCTTCGTAGGCGGAAGAAGTCTTGCGGAAGTGTTGCATCATCCGGACAAGTAGATTCTTTCCCCCATTTACACCACCGGATTCTTTCTGTGCAGCAGCCTCCATGCCCGTTTCAATCCAGTCCCTCAGCAGGGCCATCTGTCCACGAAGGTAGTGCTGACACTCTGTTTCATCCTTGCACGAGGTATGGAAGTAACGGTTGAACAGCTCCAGGTAGTACGTGCGGTACTCGTCCACCCGCTCCGGATTGTCGTACGTTTCGGGAAAGCCCTTTCCTCGGGTGTTCAGCATCATGGCATAACGTTCAGTCAGCTCTTCCTTTCCGGACAGGTACAGGCCTAACGTATCCAGTTCCGGCAACCAGCGTGCCGCCAGGCCTACCTCGGCCGTATCTGTCTCAGCGGCTTCCATCTCGAAATCCTTAAGAATGTTGGTAATGGCCTGGTTGTTGACCGAACTGGCCACAATAAGCTCAGGTTCTCCGTCCGTCAGCACGGAATGCACCAGCCGGTTGGCGATAACCGTCTGCAGGAAAGTGGTCTTTCCCGTTCCCGGAGGACCGTTGACCGCAAAAATCCGGCTGCCACGGGGATGGGTGTACATGGCGAGCGTTTCACGCTGGGAAACGGATAAGGGGAAATCACTGCTCATCTGGGCCAGGTGCCGCTTGTTGGCATAAATCTCCCGACGGGCAGGCAACGGAAGCAACGGTTCGCACTCGCAGCGCGTCAGGCACTCCAGCAGCGGGAGGTCTTCCTTGCACTCCAGCAACTTGTCGTACAACCTCAGGATGTTCTGTGCCATCCCCGTGACGGGCGCCTTCGTGATGACCATCTCTGGCTGGTCGGTGTAGTTCATTTCGGCAAACGTCATCCCGGTGGCCTTCCGGAAGAGGGCTTCGCATGCCTTCCAGTATTCCTCTTCGGTAGCCACATCGGTCTTGAACGCACTCAGCAGGCAGTCCACCTCGTCGAGGGAAGCAAGAGTACGGTCGTCCTTGGCATTGGGCGAAAGGAACTTGCGGACGAACATCGGCACACGGTCCATCGGGTTCTCGGGCAGATGCAAGGAGCCGTCGGGGCCCAGTATCGCCGTAATGAAGAAAGGGTATTCAGGAAACGTCTTACCAATAGGTTTGCCATTCTCATATTCGGGAAGCAGCACACAGGGGGCAATGCGCACCTTACACTTCTTCCCGTCTTCCCTTCCGTCGGGGAAAAGCAGTTCGATGTCTTCTTCCGGTATCGACTCCGGCATACGGTCTTCAAACGCCAGCGTCACGCGCGGCTCTTTATAGAACATGCTGTTACTCCACTCAGCATCCAGCAGGCAGTTTTTCCAGTATTTAAGCAGTTTTTTGTTCATAGGTACACAATAAGGGACAAAAATAGACGCATTCCACCACAATCGAAACAATGCGGCGGTAATAAAGCGTAATTTTACCTAAAAACAATTGAAGAGATATATCCTTCCTGCTCGTAACCCCGATGATAACGGTGAATCATCTCTACCAGCGGAATGAGGCGTACATCCTCCGGCACCAGATGGCAGAAGCGTGCATACTGGCGGTCGTACAGGGTGGCATTTCCATTCTTCAGCTTTATTTCAATATCGTCCGGCACAAAGAAAGAAGCCCGGTTGCCCAGGTATTTATAGAATTCGGTGAGATAGATATGAATGCCGGCCAGGTCGAAATCGCCAAAATGCAGGTAATCATTGGGAACCGAAAGGAGCCAGTTGCGCAAGTCATCCGACTGAGGATAACGTGACACAAGGAGTACTTTCCGGGCCTTGAACAAATGTCGCTGACGGTGAAGCAGACGAAAGTTGTCGCCGTTCTCCACACCCACCACAAGCACATCGGAGGGTATGCGGAATTTCTCCGGTTCCTGCACAAAAAAAGCCATACCTTCCAGCGGAGAGAGGGTGAAAGATTTCTCTCCCATCGTCACCTCCAATGGCTCGCAACAATTTACCAGAAAGCCGCGGAAGGTCCGCACACGAACAAGCTTGGAGTCGCCGGTTTCATTTACCAGTACACTCCGGTCCAGATCAGGGTTATGTCCATCGGTCAGTTCTATCCACCGGGACAATTCGGCCCCACCCGTATACTTGTTCTTCACATAACGGATGCTTGCCTCTACATCCAGCAACCGATAAGAGTTACGGCTTCCATGAGTGATGACAGAAAGCAACCCTTCTTCTTTCAGTTCATCGGCAAACCAGCGCGGGAAAAGGCTGGAAGGAAGTGTCTCTCCCTGTATAAGACGAAGTACCTTACGGCATATTGACGGAGTAAATTTTTTCTGTTCCATAAACTATTGCTTGCGTGTGAGTAAAGGTACCACCTGCGTAAAACTCTGAGCATCCTTACTCAAAAGATAAGTATAACGATAATCCTCCACATTGTAGGTGGTAGGAGAACTGTTGACCAGTACGATATTCCGGCAGTTGGCAAAAGCCAGAATACCCTTGACATTGTTGGGATGAAGCTTGCCGATTTCGTCCATCATGCAATGAATCCGGAAATCTCCGAACTTGCGCGAAGCTTTCTCCTTGAACACGTTAATCAGCATGATGTTAACCATGGCTTTTACCAGAATATCCGTTCCGTCCGACCCCACATTGGCTATCTTTTCGGTCCATCCGGTATCGTTATCATTCTCTTTCACACGGAACTGCAGATTGAACGTGTCAGACAATACCAGGCTCTTGCGAGACGGATTGTCTCTCAGCTGCCGGCTGAATGAATAAAGATACTTCACCGCCTTTTCGTTCACTTCCATACGCGAGTCCTGCGAGAAAAGATCAAGAGCTCCCATGTTAAACTGATGTTCTTCATTGAACTGTTTGATTTCTACCAGAAGCTGCATCAGCTTGTCATCGCTGGCCTGAGTCCGCAGCTCGATGCCACGGATGACTCCGGCAAAGTTCCGCCTTACAAAGTCTTCGTTTATGGCACGAATGGTTTTCTGTATCTCACTTTCATGCTGGGTCAAATCGCCCGTCTCCTTCGAGATTCGCTGGATAATGTTGGTGTAGCGCTCACTGATACGTGTCTGATATTCCACAATTTTGTTATCTTCCACAAACTCACAAAGATTTGCCGCAAAATCATAGAAATCAGAGTCGCTTACCAACGTTTCGGGGAAATGGAAGGTGTTCTTAGCCGTAAAATTGCCATGGAATGCATTGACCGCCCGCTTGAACTGGTCCAGCTCTCTATGAATGGAAATAATAAGCGACTTCAAGTCTCCGATAATGGTTCCACAAGACTTCCGGGTAGGACGCATTTCCGAGGTATACGACTCGGACGGACAGAGGTCTTCGTCTGCACGGAAAGCTTTCAGGCTGGCCAAATCTTTATGAATGTCTGTATGCTCTTTTCTCCTGGCTTCCAGTATCTTATCCTCCTCACTCTGCTGGCTTAGCAGACGCTCCATACGAAGCTTGTACTTATTTTCCAAATCTTCCAGCTGCGCATCGTTTGTTTTTTTCTCGTTGCGCAGTTGCGGCTCCCGGTCGAAATACTCGCGTTTGTCTTTCTCAAAATCGGATACCAAAGAACGTTTACGGACAATGTATTCCAGCTCCTGACGGATGTCGGCCATACGTTTCTCGTAACTGGTAATGACAGACATATCCGCCCCGCTTCCTTCAAGTTCCTTGGCCTGTGAGCGCCGCAGCTCTGCCTTTTTCGTTTCCATTTCAATTCGCTGACGAGTAATCTCTTCATGGATAACGCCAGTTTCCTGCCGAACGACCTCCTCTTCAGCCTTTTCCGTTTTCCGCAGTTCTTCGGCCAATTGCTTCAGACGTTTCTCCTTTTCCGCCCGTAAACGCTTGTCTTCATCTTCCCAACGCACCTGTTCCTGCGACTTCTGAGCTAACTGCAATTCTACCTGCTCTGTCTGCTCCCGTTTCCATTCGGCCTCTTTCCGCTGCCAGGAGGTAAGTTCAGCCTGCAAGTGTTTCCGTCTGGCAGGAATCTGCTGCAACTGGGCCTCCAAAAGGTGCTGTTTGTCGGCTACCTCCCGAATCTGCCGGTTATATTTCTTCTTTATCTGGCCGAGTGTTTCCTCCCGACGTCCGTTCAACTGAGCCAACTCGCGGACATACGACTCACGGGCAGCTTCCTTTTCGGCCAGTTCTTCCTTTAAACGGGCTGGCGTACGCAATTCTTTCGCCACTCCCGAAAGTTCAACCCGTACGCCGAACAGCGTATTGTCACTGTCCCCAACCAATACCGGATGCAAATCCTGTGCATACAGAATCAGCTCTTCATCTGCCACTTTCCCGATTGTTTCCTGCCACCCCGGCTTGTGCGCGTCCAGCCATTCACAGAAGGAACCTTTCCAACGGTCAAGAAGACTGGTAAGGGTCTGAATTTCTTCGTCCAATGCCGTACGACGGCGCACCAGTTCCTCAGCTTCTTGCTTGAACTGCCACTCACTCTCTTTCATCTCATCGCTACATTTCTGTCGCAACTGGTCGCACGTGAGTTTCAGACCGGCTACCTGCCAGCTTGTCTGCCTTTCTTCATCTTTCAATGCATCCAACCGTTCCTGATAGTCCCCGGTTTCTTTCTCAAAATGGCAAGTCAGCTGAATGCGAATCTTCTGCTGACGAAGTGCGGAAATTTCTTCGGTGAGCCGTATCCGGTTTTCATTCCACGTTTTTTGTCTCTCCTCATACATATTCCGCACGTGTACCTCTTGTTCCCGATAGCGGGCATACAATTCATTTCTCCAGACGTTCAATTCATTTTCACGGGCCAGCACAGCCTTTCGCCGTTCATTCTCAAATGCGGTAAAGGCCGCCTCTACCTTTCCGACCAGCAAGTCGTACTTCTGCAACACATCCCTGTAAGTAGCGGTCAATTCTGCATACGTCTGTTTCAAACTATCCTGCTCATGCAGCAAGGCTGCTTCACCTGCCACACGCCGCATCACCTCTTCTATGCCTTCTTTCTCATAATACAAGCGCTTTTCGCGGATACGCTTCAAATCGTCGGCTATCGCCCCTTCCCGGCGTACCAGCTTGTCACGTTCGGCAGAATACTTGCCTCTCTCTTCTCCTACAAGTCGCACCAACCGTGCCCGCTTCTCTTCTGCTTCCTGAATCTGTTCCTCGAGCACCGGCAACATGTCATGAGCTGCTTTCTCTGCATAATTCAATTCAGCTCTTCCTTCTTCCAGCTGTTTTTGAGAATAAAGTAAGCTCCGGTAGCGCTGAATGACCTGTTCCGCCTGCTTGCGCACCACAATCTCCCCATTCTTGTTGGGACGCAGCCATCGCATGACATCATCATATTCCTGCTCAAAAGCTTCTATCTGGCTCCGGTAATAAGTCAGGTCGATAGACACATCTTCCTCATTCATGGACTGGATGATGGTATCTTTCACAAAATCGGCATCCAAACGGGAATTCAAGAATACATGCTGAATAGTACGAGGAATGTTCTGATACTTGCTACTTTCTACAATGGCAAACTTACGATAAGACACCATATCGGGCTTGCGGTTGTTTCCAAAGATGATGTCACGAAACATTTCATAGCTCGTAACAAGCGGAGTAATCGTACAACGGGCATCCGACTCAAGAATACGTGTACGCACCTCACTCCAATCGGCAGATACCTCGTGACGGTCGTTCACAAACCATGCTTTCCGATAAGGAGCATCTATCAGGCGGAAAGCAGCCCGTCCCATAGATTTGGACACCACTACGGAATATGCGCTATTCTCACGTACCACCTCGTACACGATATACGAGTTGGCATAGGGCAAATAAAAAGCGTCGAAATTCTGCTTTTCTTTCGGAATGCCCAGATGCAGTTTGTCGGCATTATAGAAAAACAAGATGGCCCGCAGAATGGTACTCTTTCCCACTCCCTGCGTACCAATGAAATGCACATTGCCGTCCACCCGGATTTCGGCATAAGGAATATGCGCACTATTCAGGAATATGACTTTATTCAGGTATCTCATCGCTTGTATCCTCCAATATCGTGATGCAGTCCACCATTTCTTCCATATAGTGGAATGCGGTTAGTACTTTATAGGTTTCATCGTGCTCGTTCTCCAGTTCAATCATCCCAGCCTTTTCCAGCTCTGCCACCAGTTTCTCTACAACCTCTCCGAATTTCTTCTTGTCGGAAAACAAGCGGGAAGCCTTTTCCTTCAGTTCCATGTTACATCCTATCTGCACCTCAATATCTGCCCGTCGGAACAGGAATCCGGGACCAAAAGCCGAATGATACGTTTTCAGGAAGCTCAGGTAATCAATCCATTTGCCTACAGCTTCCAGCTTTCGTTCCAAATCGACCCGGGTTTCCTGACGTGTAAAAAGGTAATATCCGTTACCCGCTTCCAAATAGAAGCCGATGCCTTTATAATAATCGTAATACTCCGTAAAATCTTCTTCAAGCGCATCATAGTACCGCTTGACGGTTGACGAGACACTATTGGCGGAAATAAATCCTCCCCTGCTCAGAATATTGAATATTTCTTCCGTATATTTCATCGTTTTATCAAGTATGATTAAGGGTTTTGTCGTAAATAAATCAAAGGGTACTCCACCTCAGAGGTTGACTCATAACGGTCGGTAAAATCCAGCTCATCCGCATACTGTGAAGCCAGCTGGCAAAAAAACAGCAGCTTGTCTTCTTCCGCCACCGGCTTGCCATAGGAATAGTTCATTACGAACCGGAACAAATGTGTGCCAGAGGCAGCAAAAGCATTGAATACTTCCTGCAAATTGACCTTGTCCATTACCTCACCTGCCTGTGACAGATAACTTTCCGGAATAGCTCCAGCCACATTCCGCAGACCACGCACGTCCTTCTTCCGCCGCGACATCACCTTACGAATCAACTCCAATGCCACTTCAGAAGTATGCAGATTTGACAGAGACAACTTGATGCGATAGTTGGGCTGCGGTTCCATCCACACCGGATTCTTTTCGCCAATGACCCGACGAATATCTGTATTCTCTTCAAGCAGGAACTGATCGCGCAGGTACTTCAATCGCCTTACCTTTTCAAAAATACGATTCTGGTAGGCTATCAAGTTCAAGTAATGAATAATCTGTTTTTCTATTTCAATCAGATTATGATACGAATCGTTCAGCTGAAGCTTTACATCACTCACCACAGCCCGCATCTGTACATCCATAGCCACACGGAAAAAGGTAGGCTGCTGTGAGTCTATCACTTCTTCACTCCGAGTTATAAGCAAAGCTATGTTACGCCGTTTTTCATCCAGTTTTTTCAATTTGGCCAGTTTCACCTGATAATTTGGTTCCGTTTTATAAGTTACATCCAAATTACGTTTCAAGTCCATCACATTACGTACGGTAGCCAGTGCAATGTTTTTCAAACAACGTCTCACCTCTCGCTGATACGCATACTTCCGCTGTTCATTGTTCTCCTTCAGGAAATAATCGATGTTATCATTCAAATGATTCAGATAATCTTGCACGAACGACACATTGATTTCCTCGTTTATTTGCAGAACCTCTTCGAAAAACTTCAAGTACAAGTCTTCCATTTCCAGGAAATCACCGCTTTCTCGCAGCACACCGTATTCAATAAGAAAACGAATACGCTCTTCCTTGTATTCAGTTAATTCAAGGGCATAATCATAACGGAATGAGAGCTGTTTACGTTTGTAAAACATTTCCTTGAGCAACACTTTTTCACGCTCAAACATTTTCACAAGTTCATCTATAGAACGGAATGTATTCATCGTATCAAATATAATGTCATTAAAGCAAAGGCGTTTTTAGCAAAGATAGGGATTATCCGGAAATCTCCACCAAATATCGTTATCTTTTCATAAGACGGGATGCGGTTCAGCATCGTCTTTTCTCAAAAGCGGGCTTCGGGTTTGACACTGCATTCACCTTTTTGTATCTTTGCGCCAAACTAGCTGCTACATGAAAAGTACGAAACAAGACATAAAACGCATGCAGTGGGAAAACGACCCACTTTACCGGCTGATAAGAACCATCAAGAATGTAATGGACCGATACTACCTCGACCCTCTCATTGGATTGCTTTTTCCAACGGCGGGCGACATTTTCTCTTCGGCCATGACACTGCCCTTTCTCACGGTGTCGCTGTTCAAAATCAAGTCCATTCCCCTCACCCTGGCCATCCTCTACAACATGCTGGTGGACATGATGCTGGGTATCATTCCGCTCTGGATTGGCGACCTGCTGGATATTTTCAGCCGTTCGTACGCGAAAAACTACCGGTTGATTGTGGGTTTCGTGGAAGGTGACAAAGAGGTGATTCAAGAGGTAAACCGCAAAGCCCTGCTGACAGCCGTGGGCATCCTGGTGCTGTGCGTAATTATCTACTGGGTGGCCAAACTGGCAGTCTACCTGACTACGGCGCTATGGACATGGATAAGCGGACTGTTTTAAGTATCCCGGAAAATACGTACCTTTACGCCAAAATCATTCATAATGGGAAAGAAAGAATACATGCAGGCCAACAAGGACTGGCTGGCCGAAAAGGCAAAGGAAGAGGGAGTGATGCCGCTCCCGAAGGGTATTTACTACAAGGTGCTGGCATCGGGCAAGAACGACGGCAAGCATCCCACACCGCGGAGCATCGTCACCGCGCACTACACGGGATGGACTATTAACGGCAAGAAGTTTGACAGCAGCCGCAGCGGTGCGCCCGTAGCCTTCCGCCTGAGCGACCTGATTGAGGGATGGATTATCGCCATGCAGCAAATGTGTGTGGGCGACAAATGGGAGGTGTACATTCCGTCGGAAATGGGATACGGCAAGTTCTCACAGCCCGGCATCCCCGGCGGCTCTACCCTGATTTTTGAGATTGAACTGTTCGGAATAGCCTGAGTGCAGGCTATTCCAATACTAAAAGGGTTATCGAATATTACTTATTCTCTGAGAAGTAGGCTTTGGCAAAATCACATTCTGTCTTCGAAAAACATTACACATTTCTGCACAACTTGCCAAGCAATTCTTTATCTTGCGCAATCATTTCATTCATCTCGATATGCGTGCACGCTTCCTCACGTAAAAGTCGCGCACTGGAAGACTGTTCCGACAGATTCCACGTAAGTAACACCACGTGAATCTTCAGCGATTTCAACTTCTTGACCAGCATTTCGTGGTCGGCATCTCCCGTAATCAGCACTACATAATCAAATTCGCGGAACACGGAAAGCTCATAGGCCTCCAAAGCAAACCACACATCTATCCCCTTTTCTACGACCGTAATATCTCCATCTCTCTGTACTTCCCGCAGGTGCTTGTAATGGAAAATTACATCATTTTCAATCAGACTGTCTTCAAACTTTCGCTCGGAAAACAACAGATGTTTGCTATTGGCATCATTCACCCGATAACGCCCCCGGAAATAATGGCTTTCTGTAATGTAACAATTGGTTATTTCCAACCCACTCCGACGCGCAATCTCCGCACGAATAAAATCAAACAAGGATTTGATTTTAATATTTAAAGACAATTGATCGGACAAGGCCTCATTTATCTTTGAAAAATAGCCCCCATCTATGAAAATACCGATTGATTTTGATTCTGTTATCATTGTTGTTATATGTTTTTGATAGTAATATCGCAAGGTAGGACATCTTTCAATAGCAGGCAACTGAAAATAAAAGAAAAATCGCAGACATGTATCTAAAACATATTTTTCATGCAGTTCCTTTAAATTCCTTTCTCTTCTTTGAAAAGATTATCAGAGCAACCTGATGGGCCTGCTTCTTCGAACAGCCGTTCCATCCTTTTCCAATGGGGTTACAAGCTCATAGTCCCCGGTGTCATCATTTAATTGCAAGATGACCAGCTGACCGTTTTTAGGCGAACGCATCTGTTCAAACTCTTCCACGGTGAGATGAAACCAGCGCATGACGAACAAGCGTATGGCCAGTGAATGGGTTATCAGCACACAATTTTGTGGATAATCTTCACGCAAGAAGTCACGATGAAGCGAACCTAAGAGGTCATTGATACGGTCGTACACATCCGTGCCGGCTTCTCCTCCCGGAAAGCGGAAGTAGAAAATGCCATAGTCCCTGCGCTCTTTCTTCAACTGTTGCAACTCGGCATATGTACGAAGGTATCCCCATTCCTGTTCACGCAGACGAGGCTCCTCGCTGTATTCAAACTGGTTTCTCGGGAAGCTGAGGGCTATGTTCTCAAAGGTGGAACGAGTACGCCAAAAGGGAGAGACATAAAAATACATGGACTCCTCGCCCACCAGTTCCTTCAACTTTTGTCCGGCTTCACGGGCCTGAGCTACTCCTTTTTCTGTCAGTTCGATGGTATAGTCCGGTTCCGTGGCAAACTTGCTTTCGTCGGTATTGGCATGGCATTCTCCATGACGTATAAGAATAATTCGATGTGGTTTCATAAAAGATTTTTTATTTTATCATTCTTTTTCATCTTTCTAAATATGTACGATGTATAAAATGCAATATAGAAATTTTTTCTTACATTTGACCATAAGATGTGATGAAACGATTCATATACATATTTATCATGCTGCTTTGGATGATTTCTTATGCCACGGCACAAGAGTCTCTTCCCTGCAGGGGAACCGCAACCACCGTATTGAACGTGCGTTCCGGACCCGGCATCAGCTATGCGCGCGTCGGACAGCTCAGTCGCGGACAGGAGGTCAATGTCATTCAGAAATCAAGCAACAACTGGGTACAGATTGAGTTCGGTTCACAAAGGGGATATGCCTACTCCAAATACCTGAAATTCTCTCCTTTGCCCCAAAAGGCAAACTCTCCGCCTGCCAAATCGTCTTCCGGTTCTTCCTCATGGAGTTTCTGGTCAATAGTATGGAACATCATTACCTGGGGACTAGGTATTTATTTGGGACTGGTGGTGCTGTACTGGCTGCTGAAAATACTCATTATCTCCTATTTCATCGTATCGGCCAGCCTTACCTTTACGTTCAGGCTGTTGAGTCTTCCTTTCTTCTTTCTCAATGCCCTGCAGCGATACCTGGCAAAGCCCTGGTTTATCTTCTTCAAGAAAAACCGTTTCAGCAACGCCACCAATGAGAACCTGCGTTTCATTTTCTATTTCCTGCAATTCCCGTTCTATGTCCTGCTGTTTCCATTGAGAATTGTCAATGCTGTCTTTTTCAATCTCCTGGTACATTGTTCCTTCGAAATGTTCAATTATGTGATGGAAGTAATTTTACCCTCAGAAGACAAGGAAGGGCATGACGATTTTATCCGATGGATTTTGTTCTTACCCTACAGAATCATCAAATACGTGGTATGGCATGGCTCGCTGACCATCATTGAAAGCGCGATATGGACGGTAATAGAAGTCTTTTTACCTACTCTGACCCTCTTTCACGGTACCTCCAATGACGCAGCCGAATCCATCGTAGCGTGCCCTAACCGGGGAAGCTACCGGGGACGGGATGTAGGCATCTGGCGCGTAGGCGGAGGAAATTATGCTGGAAACGGCATTTATTTTGCACCGGCACGCAGTACGGCCCGACATTATTCCGCAGGAGCCATCATCGTCTGTCGCGTAACACTGGGAAGTACGCTCGACCTTGGCATGGCGCCTTATCATGTGTATTATCAATGCGGGAAACCCAACGCACTGGAAGCCACCCGCTGGGGACTGGAGAATAATTATGTGACGGGAGAATGGTGGCGTCCCGACGAAGGATGGTGGGAATACTGCATGTACGACTGGCAGAACCGCTACAACTACAGCTGGCGCATACGTCCGCTTTATGTAATCGATCTTGATAGCGGCTACATACAGCGCATCCCTGGTGGCATGTGCCACTGGCTTTTCCGGAAAATGGTCATTATGGACCTGCTAAATTCCATGCTCGGCGATTAAAAAAATGCGGGGAACGGCTTGTCTACCATTCCCCGCATTTTCATATTGTTTACAGTGCAGCCTTCAGAATGGAAAGGATGTCCTGCTCGTTCAGTGGAGCAAACGTGCCCGGTGCGTCCAGCCCCTCATTCACGGCAATGTGGTGTGCCATTTCTTCCAGACGGGAATCGTCGATGCCTACCTCACGCAAAGTCATCGGCATGCCCAAGCTCTTGAAGAACTGTGCGGTACGTGCGATGGTCTGCTCGGCAATTTCCGACGGAGCCTGATCGGCAGCCAGTCCGAAGACGTTCACACCAAATTTCACGATGCGTTCCTGTGTGCGCTCGTTGAGCACGTGGCGCATCCAGTGTGGTGTAATGATGGCCAGACCTTCTCCATGCGTAATGTCATAATATCCCGACAAGGCATGTTCGATGCCGTGCATGGGCCAGGGAGAACCGCCGGTACCGAGAGCCAGCAGGCCGTTGCAGCCAAAGGTGCAGGCATACATGATTTCGGCACGTGCTTCGTAATCGTCCGGTTTCTCCAGTGCAATCGGAGCATATTGCATCAGGGTTTTTACCAGTGTTTCACAGAAACCGTCGGCCACGGAATTGGAGGCATGAGTGAAATACTGTTCCATCACATGGTTGATGGCATCGGCCACTCCTGCCACCGTGTGCTTGGCATTGACCGTAAAGGTGTAGGTCGGGTCAAGGAAAGAGCAGGCCGGGAACAGATGCGGATCAATGTAGGCCACCTTGTCGTTGGTCTCTGTGCGGGAAATGACTCCTCCGGCATCGTACTCACTGCCTGTAGCGGCCAGGGTAAGGATGTCCACAATAGGCAGTGCAGCCAGCGTAGGAGCCTTGCCGATAATCAAGTCCCAGGTCTCGCCGTCGTATTTGGCACCTCCGGCAATGGCTTTCGAACAGTCGAGTACCGAACCGCCACCCACAGAAAGAATCACGTCAATCTGCTGTTCCTTGCAGATGCGTACGCCTTCCACTACACTGGTAGAGTATTTGGGGTTCGGCTCGATACCACCCAGTTCAAAAATCTCAAAGTCTTTCAACAATTCTTTCACGCGGTCGTACAGGCCGATACGCTTAATGCTTCCGCCACCGTATGTCAACAGAATGCGACGTCCGAACGGGCGCATCACCTCTGGCAGTCCAGACACTACATCCCGGCCAAAAATCAGACGGGTCGGGGTTTGATAGTCAAAGTTCTTCATTGTTTGTTCCTTTTTGTCGTTTTAATTATGGATGTGGCAAAATTACGCAAAAGAAACCATAGACAATGATACAAATTACCGATGTTTCTACCCCAATGCTCGATTTTACATTTGTTTTATATCTGCCATTCTATAACACGGATATAGGTATTCCCGAGAATAAGTATTACATTTGCCCGAAAATAAAATTGACAGATGATGAAAGAAGAAGTGATAGAACTGGACACAGTGGATAAATACAACAAATTCTTCAAAGTGGAGACGTATCATCCCATGGTTACCGTGGTAGACCTTTCAAAGATTACTCAGCCTGCACAGCCATTTACCATAAATTATGGCATCTATGCCTTGTTTCTGAAAGATACGCTCTGCGGAGACATTACCTACGGCCGGCAGCCTTACGACTACCAGGAAGGAACCATTGTCTGTTTTGCACCGGGACAGGTGGCTTCCATCCACGCACAGGAAGGAACGCGTCCCACCGGATACGGACTGCTCTTCCATCCGGACTTGATTCATGGTACCCAACTGGGACACGATATCCGGAATTATTCTTTCTTCTCTTACGAAGCCCGCGAAGCCTTGCACCTCTCGGAAGAAGAACGGCACACGGTGATAGACTGCCTGCATAAAATCGATACGGAGCTGAGACGTCCTGCCGACAAGCACAGCCGGCGGCTGATTACGGCCAACATCGGACTGCTGCTGGATTACTGCATGCGTTTCTATGAGCGGCAGTTCACCACACGCGAAGCCTCCAACAAGGACATCATCGTACGCTTTGAGCAGCTGTTGGATGAGTACTTCGACGGCCAGACACCTCAGGAAGAAGGATTGCCTACGGTGAAATATTTTGCTGAACGGGTATTCCTCTCGCCCAACTATTTCGGCGACATGATCAGTAAGCAGACGGGAAAGACGGCTTCCGAATACATCCAGTCAAAGGTAATGGAAAGAGCCAAGGACATGCTGCTTTCTACCACCAAGCCCATGAGTGAGATTGCCTACAGCCTGGGCTTCCAGTATCCGCAGCACATGAGCCGCATGTTCAAGCGGCTGGTAGGTCACAGTCCCAATGAATACAGAACGCAGCAAAGGGGCTGAACCGTCTTTTTACTTGTTCTTCTGATTATCCTCCGCATACTTGGAAGGAGACACGCCAAACATATCCGTAAAATGCTTGCGGAACGTGGGCAGATCATTGAAGCCCACGCGCTCGGCTACCTCCGTGACCGGGAGACTGGTTTCCATCAGCAGGAATGCGGCCTGCGTCATGCGGATGTGGCGAATCAGTTCCACAGCCGACAGGTCGGTGTGCTGTTTCAGTTTGCGGTAGAGCGTAGCCTGACTCATGTGGAGTTCTCCGGCCAGCACTTTGACATTAAACTCGGGATTGCTGGCATGGCCCTCGATGCACGACAGCACCTGTTGCATGAACTCACTTTCGGTGCCTTCGGGTTTCTCTGCCGATACGGAAGAAGTATGTAGCAGCGTACGGGTGTAAATCTGCTTCAAGCGACGACGCATGTCGAGCAGATGGGCCACCTTGGCCAGCAGCACTTCCGGATTGAACGGTTTACGCACATAATCGTCGGCTCCACGATAAGAAGCTTCCACACTGTCCTTATCCTCTGCCTTGGCCGTGAGCAGCAGAATGGGAATGTGAGCCGTTTCCTTCCGCTTGCGCAACTCGGCACAGCAGGTAAAGCCGTCCATCACCGGCATCATTACATCCGACAGTACCAGGTCGGGCACTTGTTCTACGGCCACCTTCACTCCCTCTTCCCCGTTCTCCGCTTCCAGTACCCGATAGTATTTCTTCATCAGGTCGCGCAGGTAACGGCGCATGTCGGTATTGTCTTCTATGATAAGCACCGTCTGGCGGGCGGCGGTACGTTCTTCCTCCGTTTTCTGTGAGGTTTCTTCCGCTTCCGGCAACAGCATCAGGTCTGAGATATTTTCTCTTCCCTTTTCTTTATCATCCGCGTCCGGAGTTTCATCCCACGTGCAGTCGTCTTCTTCGAAATGCGATTTTCCTTCGGGCAGGTACACAGCGAACGATGTTCCTTTTCCCGGTTCACTCTCCACGTTCACTCGTCCGTGATGCATCTCCACGATGTGCTTCACGATTTTCAGTCCCACTCCCATGCGGGTAGAAACTGACGGATCTGCATCGCCGGTTACGAAAGGCTCAAAAATATGCTGCAGCAATCCGGCATCTATTCCTTTTCCGGTATCCGTCACCGAAATGCAGCAGAAAGGTTTCTGATCGAACTCCTTCCGTTCTACCGAGAGACTGATTTTTCCTCCTTCGGGTGTGTATTTAAAGGCATTCGAAATCAGATTCTGAATGACTGATGAAAGTTTCTCCCTGTCGGCCCATATCGTAATATACTCCGCCCCCTGCACCCATTCATACGTTATCCGGCGTTCAGCTGCCAGTGGCTGAAAACCTTCTGCCACATCCCTCATCAGGGATAGCACGTCCACTGCAGACAGACGCAGTTTCACCATACCGGCTTCTGCTTTCTGGATATACAGCAAACGGTCGGTCAGAGTATGCAGTCCTTCGGCATACTTAAACATGACGGACAGACGACTATAAAACGGATGTGCGGGTGTAATTTTTGAGAGCAGTTCACGTAGCGGAGACAAGATAAGGGTAAGCGGAGTGCGCAGTTCATGGGCTGCCATCGTGAAGAAAGCCTCACGCTCCTTGCGAAGTTCCACTTCCTTGTTACGCTCCATATTGACCGTAAACAGTTCATGTTCCAGACGCAGTTCGTATTGTATCCGCTTTTGCTTCAATCGCACGCGATGCAGGTAAATCAGCACGATACTAATCAGCCCAGCCGCCACAAGCAGACGGAACCAAAGAGTTTCACTCCAGTGAGGAGCAATCACCACCTTCAGGGTACTGACATCCCCTTCACTCTGGTCCTGGAAAATGGTCTTCACCTGGAAAGTATAGGTACCGGCCGGCAGACGGTCGTACGAGATTTTTTCTCCTTCATCGGCCATAATCCATTCCTCCTGATAAGGATACAGGCGGAAAAGGTATTTCTGGAGTTTGGTCAGATAGAGCAGATTGGTAAACAGCAGGGAGAAACTGCGGTTCTCATGCGTCAGGTGCAGTTCAGAGGTATAAAGGAGCGACTGGGGCAACACCACCTGCCCGTTGACCTTCTGCCCGATTTGTACGGGGGTGTGGTTCACTTCCAGGTCGGTAAAAATCACCCTTCCCTTTTCTTTCGGATAATTAAAGCGAAGGTCGGAAGGACGGAAATAGGTCAGCATACTGTGGTTTCCCCAGAAAAGAAAGTCCTTGCCGAAAAAGACGGAGCGGTTACTACCCGAAATGTAATAGTTATAAAATGACTGCAAGTGACGGCTCAAACGGGAAATGCCGGAGTTGGAACCTACCCAAAGAGAGTGATCGTTGTCTTCGGACAGTGTGGTCACGAAATTGCTGCACAGCCCCTGGGCGGTAGTATAACGGGTCAGGATACTGTCTCCTTCCGGCGAACAGGCCACCAGACCGCTTCCGGCGTATCCTGCCCACAGCTTCTTGTCTGTCCCATACAGCAGGGCACGGACTTCGATTTCCGTATCCGGCATACCGGCCCTGGCTTCGTATCCGGCATGTGTCCGCAGCACCTTGGTACCGCTCATCCACAGCCGAAGCAAGCCTCTTCCGGTTCCCAGCCATAAAGTCTGATTATCACCGGCCGCCAACGCACGTATATGGATATGATCCGGGATTTGCGGATTACTCCAGCCGATGTGCGTTAAAGTTCCCCGCTGAAAATCCACCCAGTACAGGCCGTCGCTGGTACCCGCCCAGCACTGTTCGTCCGAAACCATAAGCAGGCTCCATACCACTGGAGAAGGCTGTCCGAGAGTGCCAATCCGCATGTCATCCCATTTCCGGTCTTTTCCGTAACGAAGCACCCGTCCGTCCTGCGTACCGAACCAAAAACCTCCATTCTTGTCCGGCGAACTGCAAAGCACGGTTTTCAGGCCCGGAATGCCGGTATCAAACGATTCAAACGACAGCGAATGTGATACGTCAAAAGGCTGCGTGCTCCGCAACACTCCCTTGTGAAACGTAGCCAGCCAGACGTAACCATCTTCGTCCATCTGGATGCCACAGATTTCATTGGAACGGGTCTGTGCATACTGGTGATAAAACAGCTGGCGCAAGTCGGAAAACAGCACCCCTCCTCCTTCGGTGCCAATCCACAACAATCCTTCCTCGTCGTAATAGCCCGAAATCATGCGTGTCTCGAAATATTGTTTTCCGTTATGAATGAAAGACTGAAAATCGCGCAACTTGATTGCCCGTTCCGGCGTAAGACTCAACAAAGTATATCCGTTCCATGTAACGGCCAGGTACCGGGAATTCCCTATCGGGAGCAAACGAAAGACATCGTTATGCGACAGCTGCTCCCCCATTCTTTCTGAAATATACTGCCAGTGATGCAACTTTCCGTTTGTCAGGTCGTAACCATACAATCCGTCACCCACGGTAGGAATCCAGATGAACGAATCATCGTTCAGCAAAGAAGATACCCACCTGCCGGACGACAACTGCCCGTCACAGACTTTCTTCAACTGCCTTTGTCCGGGCGTAAAACGATAGACAGTTCCATTCCGGCTTGCACAATACAGCATCTTCCCGTCTTCTCCCATACACAGCACCACAAACGGATCACTTTGTGAATTGTTCACCACATGACGCACAGAGACAAACGCTGTGTCCTGCACAAAGGAGGACGGGAAATTCACTTCCGACAATTCACCGGAAGATACGCCCCAGCAACTGCCGTCAGAATCGGCCACAAAATCGGCGAACATCACAGGCTGTTTGCTCACCGAATCGCACACGGGAAGAAAGCGTTCGTATTTCTTGTCGAACAAGAACAGGTTCTGTTCCGAACGGAGAAGCAGGTAATCCGTATCCAGCGATACTACCCTGTCTATTCTCCGGTAAGAGATTCCCGGCATCCGGAACACTTTGAAGGTACGTCCGTCGTAACGGTTCAGTCCGCTGCCGGTTCCGAACCACATGAATCCCTCCGTATCCTTTGCCACGGAATGAATGTCATTGTCCGACAATCCGTCGTTCATGTTCAATACCTGAAAATCCTTCTCGGAAAGTGTCTGTGCACCCGCCGGAAGAAGCGAGAAAATACAAAGAAAAGATACAATGAGCAGGCAGTATATATTTTTCATTTCTCAGATTAAGCTATGTAATGGTTGCGCAAAGAAACAAAAATCTTGTCTAAAAAGTCAGAATACCGGTAAAAAAAACAGTTTTTACCCCCATAAAAACGCAGATAAGAAGAATACCGACTGTTAATGCAACGTTTACCCACTGCCCTTACACCATTTATTTCGGAGATTTGCAACAGGAAAACCTGAAAACTTGTTTAACCATCTATATATAAACTTTAATCTTAAAACCATGAGTCACATGAAAACACAATTCATCTCTCTGCTCATAGCTTTGCTGGCGGGACTATTACCACTGCAAGCGCAACAGGTGAGCATCTCCGGAATTGTTACAGACAAGAAACTGAATGAGCCCATCATCGGAGCTTCAGTAGTAGTTAAAGGTACAAGCAACGGTTGTATCACCGACCTGGACGGAAACTTCCAGCTGAACAACGTTGCCTCAGGAAGTACATTAGTAGTTTCCTACATCGGTTATCAAACCCAGGAAATCCCCGTACAAAAAGGAAAGACTTCTTATCAGGTCACTTTGTCGGAAGATACTCAGACACTCGATGAAGTGGTAGTAGTAGGTTTCGGTACACAGAAGAAAGTGAACCTGACCGGTGCCGTGGCCACAGTCGACACCAAGGCTTTGGAATCAAGACCTGTGTCACAAGTGGGACAGGCATTGCAGGGTACCGTGCCGGGACTAAACTTATCAACTGCTGACCTGGGTGGACAGCTCGGACAATCCATGAAAGTAAACATCCGTGGAACAGGAACAATCGGTACCGGTTCAAAGGGTGAACCTCTTATCTTGATTGACGGTATGGAAGGAAATATGAATACTCTGAACCCGGAAGATATTGAAAGCATCTCCGTACTGAAAGACGCTGCATCTTCTTCTATCTACGGTTCACGTGCTGCCTTCGGTGTAATCTTGATCACTACCAAGAAAGGTAAAGCTGGAAAAATGACCATCAACTACAACAACAGTTTCCGTTATTCCGGTCCGACCAACCTGCCGAATCAGCTCGATTCTTACCGCTTTGCCAACTTCTTCAACGAAGCAGCCGTAAACCAGGGTGATAAAATTATTTTCGACGAAGAAACTATCGGACGTATTCAGGACTACATGGCAGGTAAAATCACTACCACTACCATTCCTAACGGCAGCAACTGGCATTTCCATGAAAAAGCCAATGACAACGTCAACTGGTACAAAACACATTTCACCTGGGCCTGGAGTCAGGAACACAACCTCAGCATGAGCGGAGGAACCGAAAAACTACAATATTATGTATCGGGAAGTTATCTGAACCAGAACGGTAACCTGCGCTACGGTAATGATAACATGAAACGTTACAATCTGAGTGCAAAAATCAACACAAAAATTAATAAATATATTGATTTCAACCTGAGCACAAAATTCATCCGCTACGACCTTGACAACCCAATTTATCTGGAAGAAGGCGGCTTGCTGTATCATGACATTGCCCGTATGTGGCCGACAATGCCATTTAAAGATCCGAACGGACACTATATGCGCAACGGAAAGCTGGCACAGCTGACTGACGGCGGTCGTTCCAAAACACACAACGATGACATCTATCTGCAAGGACAGGTGATACTCCACCCGCTCAAGAACTGGAATATCTATGCAGAAGCTGGCATGCGCGTCATTAACCAGAACAAGCAAGTGAACCTGAACAAGATTTATGAATATGACATCAACGACAATCCTGTAGAACTGGCATTCAGCGGTAGCTATGCACCGGGAGCCACTTTTGCCCGCATGAACTACCTGAATAGCAACTTCTACACCACTTCTTTCTATACTGATTATACCCTCGAGAAGAATGACCATTACCTGAAAGTAATGCTGGGTATGAACACAGAAGAATACATTGTACGTTCTCTGTCGGCACAGCGCAGTGATGTCATTTCAGGACTGATTCCGGAAATCAGCGCTTCGGTAGGTGAAGATAAAATCAACAATGACGACAATAATCCTACCCAATACAGAAACTGGGCTACCGCCGGGTTCTTCGGACGTATCAACTACTCTTATAAAGAACGCTATTTGTTTGAAGCCAACCTCCGTTACGACGGTTCTTCACGTTTCCTTCGCGACCAGCGCTGGAACCTCTTCCCGTCATTCTCTTTCGGATGGAACATGGCACACGAATCATTCTTTGCTCCGCTGACCAAAGTTATCAATACGTTCAAACCACGTGTATCATGGGGTATGCTGGGTAACCAGAACACCGATGAGTTCTATCCGTTCTATCTGACACAAAATGTAGTAGCCAATGGCGGAAGCTGGCTGATGGGCGGTGTACGTCCTACTATTTCCGGTGTGCCAGGACTGGTCAGCAGTACACTTACCTGGGAAAAGATTTACAATACCAATATTGGTTTTGACTTCGGATTGCTTAACAACCGCTTGACAGGTTCATTTGAATATTTCATCCGCCGTACCAAAGGTATGGTAGGTCCTCCGGCTGAAATCGGTGCTGCACTGGGTACTACACTGCCTAATACCAATAATGCCGAACTGGAAAACAAGGGATGGGACTTGAACATCTCCTGGAGAGACCGTATCGGACAAGTAAACTACGATTTGGGCTTCAACCTTTCCGACAATCGTGCAAAAGTGAAAAAATATCCGAATGCATCAAAAGCTATCTATCAGGCCGACGGTGTAACCTATGCTTACTACGATGGAAAGACTATCGGTGAAATCTGGGGATATGAAACTCAGGGTATTGCACAGAGCGACCAGCAGATGCAGGAATGGCAGGCTGCAAACGATCAGAGCAAACTGGGTTCTCAGTGGGGCGCTGGTGATATCATGTACAAGGATTTGAACGGTGACAAAGTGGTTGACGATGGTTCCAAGACAGTAGACGACCACGGTGATTTGAGAGTTATCGGTAACAGCGAACCTCGTTTCAACTTTGGTCTTCACCTTGGTGCCGACTGGAAAGGCTTCGATGTACAGATGTTCTTCCAGGGTGTATTGAAACGCGATCTCTGGCTCAGCGGTCCGTTATTCTGGGGAGCTGACGGAGGAGAATGGCAGTCTGTAGGTTACGAAGAACACCTCGATTACTGGCGTCCGCAAAACACAACTTCTATCTTCGGTCCGAACGCAGATGCCTACTACCCGAAAGCTTATATCGGCGACAAAGGAGATAAAAACAAACTAACACAGACCGGTTACCTGCAAAACGGAGCTTACATGCGTATGAAGAACCTGCAAGTGGGTTACACCTTCCCGAAAGCATGGACCAGCAAAGTCAATATCGAAAAAGTACGCGTGTACTTCAGTGCAGAAAACCTGTTTACCATCAGCGGTATTGCTGATATGTTCGACCCTGAGGCCATTGCAGCCAACGGATGGTCCAGCGGAAAAACTTATCCGCTTTCACAGACCTTCTCATTCGGTATCAACGTGACACTCTAACCCTTAAACATTTGAACGAACCATGAAAAAAAATATATTATTCGCCATTGGAATGACAGCCCTGGCCTGCTCCTGCAACGATTTTCTGGACAGAGAGCCAATGGATGCAGTACCTGTAGAAAAATATTTGCTCAGTGAAAATGACCTGGCAGCCTATACGGCCAACCTATATAACTCACTGCCTTCGCATAAACCCGGAGTGTACGACATCGGTGTCTTCGCAACCGATAACAACAGTGACAACCAGGCAGCTTCCAACCCGGAAAAACTGTTCGTAAAAGGTGAAAACCGTGTAGCACAATCAGGAGGTGCCTGGAACTTCAGCGAAATCCGTTCGGCCAACTACTTCATCAACCGCGTACGTCCGTTGCTTGAAGCCGGTGAGCTAGGTGGCAATGAAGCCAACAACAAACATTATCTGGGTGAAGCCTATTTCTTCCGTGCATTCTATTATGCCAACAAGCTGGACTCACTGGGCGACTTCCCCATTATCAAGACAACCATTGCCGACAATTATGAAGCAGTAAAACAAGCCAGCCAGCGCCGTCCGCGCAACGAAGTGGCCCGCTTCATCATTGAAGACCTTGACTCAGCTTACTACTTTATGTCGAACACTCCTCCGGCCAGTAACCGTCTGACCAAGGATTGTGCAGCCTTGCTGAAGAGCCGTGTAGCCCTGTTCGAAGGTACATGGGAAAAATACCATAAAGGTACGGCACGCGTTCCGGGCGGACCGGGATGGCCAGGTGCACAGAAAGACTATCTAAAAAACTTTACCATCGACATTGATGCGGAAATCAGCTATTTTCTGAACGAGGCCAAAAAAGCCGCCCAGATTGTAGCCGATAACTATCCACTTTACAATGACTATCCGGCTTTGTTCAACAGCAACTCATTGAGTTCCATGCCCGAAGTCTTACTGTGGAGAGCTTACGATGCCAACCTGACACCAGCTGTGAACCACTTCGTAGTGGGCTATCTGCAACGTAACGGAGGCGGAAACAGTGGCTACACCCGCAGCATGATTAATACCTACCTGATGCAAAACGGACTTCCTATCTATGCTGCTGGTACAGATTACAAAGGCGACCGCACTTATCAGGATGTAGCAGAAGGACGTGACCCGCGTCTGACTTACAATACCCTGATGCCGGGCGACATGCTGACTGAAAAGGCTGCCATGACCGAAGCCATCATTGACGGAGCCGGATATTACTATCGTGCCCCGATTACAGAAATGGCTGAAAACCGCAGCACAACCGGTTATTCCATTAAGAAAGGTTTGAATACCGAGCCTTCACAAGGTCCTACCTTGCCGTCTACTACCGCATGTGTCATCTTCCGCGCAGCTGAAGCTTATCTTAACTACATGGAAGCAGACTATGAACTGAACCACTCGCTTGATGCGAAAAGTAAAGGATACTGGGAAGCCATCCGCAGACGTGCCGGTATGGATACCGACTACGAAAAGACTAACCGCAATACAGATTTGACGAAAGAAATCGACCTGGCACGCTACTCAGGCAATAATCTGGTAGACGTTACGCTCTACAATATCCGTCGTGAACGCCGCGTGGAACTGGCTGCCGAAGGATTCCGCCTGCGTGACCTCCGCCGCTGGTGTGCACTCGACAAGATGCAGAACTATCAGGTAGAAGGATTCAACCTGTGGGCAGAGAACTACAAGCGCTATGCCACTCCGGATGCCGGCATCAACGGACAGAATTTCGACAAAGCACTGACTGTTATCGACTTGAAAGAAGCCGGTACAGAAGGAGCCAACGTTTCTGCCAAGAGCGATGGAGACTACCTGCTTCCGTACCGTGTCATTTCCAGCAACATTGCCTATAACGGTTACAACTGGAACCCGAACCGTTACCTCTTCCCCATTGCTTTCGATCATTTCCGTCTGACAACCGAAGTGGAAGGTTCAGGTGACTATACTTCCTCTCCTATCTATCAGAATCCGGGATGGAAGATTGAAACAAACAGTTTGCCCGAAGGCGAATAATAATATCCCAACCTTGTAAACCCCAAAGGAGAAGTTCTTATGAAGATCACTTTTTCCCCTGTAATCTTCTTAAAAACTTCTCCTTTTCCGATTTTTCTCCTACCTTTACCTCCATTGATATGAAACTGACACTACTCGTTTATACCTCTGCCTTAGGCGCCGTGCTTCCGTTCTCGGCATGTTCCCGCCCGGAATCCAAGCCCTCACGTCCTAATCTGGTCTTCATCATGGCCGACCAGTTCAGGGGCGATGCCATGGGATGCATAGAAAAGGAACCCGTACAGACTCCGAACCTCGACCGCCTGGCTTCCGAAGGAATCCTCTTCACCGATGCCGTGAGCAGCTATCCGGTATCATCGCCCGCACGGGCCATGCTGATGACGGGGATGTATCCGGCAACCAACGGTGTGACGGGCAACTGCAACTCGCAGAATACCCCCTACGGCGTGGAGCTTTCGAAAGAGGCTGTATGCTGGAGCGACGTGCTGAAGGAAGAAGGATATCGCACGGCCTACATCGGCAAGTGGCATCTCGATGCCCCGTACCGCCCCTACGTGGATACGTACAACAACAAGGGAGAAGTGGCCTGGAACGAATGGTGTCCGCCTGAACGTCGCCACGGGTTCGACAAATGGATTGCTTACGGCACGTACGACAATCACCTGAAACCGATGTACTGGGATACGAAATCCGGACGGGAGGAGTTCTACTACGTCAACCAGTGGGGACCAGCCTACGAGGCCGACCGCGCCATCGAGTTCATCCGTACGGAAGGCACAAAAACCGACCCTCCCTTTGCCATGGTGGTGTCTATGAATCCCCCACATACGGGCTACGAACTGGTGCCCGAAACCTACAAACGGCTGTACGACTCGCTCGATGTGGAAGCACTGGCCCGACAGTTGCCCTACATTCCGGAAAAGGGCACTCCTGAAGGCGACTACTTCCGCGAAAACATCCGCAACTACTACGCCTGCATCACCGGAGTGGACGAACATGTGGGACGCATCGTCCAGGCCCTGAAAGACTGCGGTGTGTACGACAATACCCTCATCGTCTTCACCTCCGACCACGGCGTCTGCATGGGCGGACACGGAGTAGAAGGCAAGAACGTGTTCTACGAAGAATCCATGCGCATCCCCATGATTTGCTGCTGGAAGGACAAGCTGCATCCGCAGAAGAGTGACCTGCCCATGGCGTTTGCCGACCTGTATCCCACCCTGCTCTCGCTCATGGGAATGGAAGCACAGATACCGGCATCCGTACAGACACACAACTGGGGGCCACTGTTGCTAAACGAGGAAATACAAACGCCTGAGGAGGCTTTCCAGCCTTATTACTTCTGCGTGCCTTCGGATTCTACTTCCGGCCGACGCGGCATCCGCACCGCACGCTACACGTATGTGACAGAGGTGGAAGAAGGCCAGCCCACGCACGTATGGCTGTATGACCGGCTTCACGACCCGAGCCAGCTGCACAACCTTGCGGAAAGCCAGCCGGCTCTTTGTGATTCACTGAAACGAACTCTTTCTTCATGGCTCGAACAGACCCATGACCCATTTGAAAAATACTTGAAACCATGAATATGAAAAAGACATTACTGACACTACTGACACTGTTCGCCCTCTGCGCGACCACTACCGCAGCCCGTAATACCGACTACGAAGGTCCCCGCCCGGCTCCTCACCAGCTTAAATGGCACGAAGCCGACCTGGGCGTGGTGTTCCACTACGACCTGCACGTATTCGACGGACTGGTGTACGGACAGGGTAACAACCGCATCAACCCGATTGAGGACTATAACATTTTCCATCCCGACCAGCTCAACACCGACCAGTGGATTCAGTCGGCCAAGGCTGCCGGAGCCAAGTTTGCCATCCTCACTGCCACCCACGAAACCGGCTTCGGACTGTGGCAGAGCGACGTGAATCCTTACTGCATGAAGGCCCTGAAATGGCGCGACGGAAAGGGTGACATCGTGCGCGACTTCGTGAACTCCTGCCGCAAGTACGGTGTGCAGCCGGGCATCTACATCGGCATCCGCTGGAACTCCCTGCTGGGTATCCACAACTTCAAGGCAGAAGGCGAAGGCGAGTTTGCCCGCAACCGCCAGGAGTGGTACAAGCGCCTGTGCGAAAAGATGGTGACGGAACTCTGCACCCGCTACGGCGAACTCTTCATGATTTGGTTTGACGGCGGTGCCGACGACCCGAAAGGAATGGGTCCCGATGTAGAACCCATCGTGAACAAGTACCAGCCCAACTGCCTGTTCTATCACAACGTGAACCGTGCCGACCTGCGCTGGGGCGGTTCAGAAAGCGGTACCGTAGGCTACCCCTGCTGGTCGAGCTTCCCCTACCCGTACAGTCACAGCAACGCCACTGACGGAGTGACCGACCACAACAAGCTGCTGGCACACGGCGATCCCAACGGCAAGTTCTGGGTGCCTGCCATGGCCGACACACCTCTGCGCGGATACAACGGACGCCACGAATGGTTCTGGGAACCGGGTGATGACAACAAGGCCGTCTATCCGTTAGCCAACCTGATGGAAATGTACGAAAAGTCAGTCGGCCGCAATGCCACGCTGATGGTGGGACTTACCCCGAATCCCGACGGATTGATTCCGGAAGGTGACGTGCGCCGCCTGCAGGAATGGGGTGCCGAAATCCACCGCCGTTTCGGCCAGCCGCTAGCAAAAACTTCAGCCACCGGCAAGAAGAAAGTATCGCTCTCGCTCGGCAAGGCACAGCCCGTCAACTATTACCAGATTCAGGAAGACATTACCGGCGGTGAACGCATCCGTGCCTATCGGATAGAAGCCCAGGTGAACGGCAAGTGGACTACCGTGGCCAAAGGTACTTCCGTGGGGCACAAGCGCATTGAATCCTTCCCTGCCGTAGAGGCTAAATCCTTCCGTCTGGTAGTAGAAGAATGCACGGCTGAGCCCCTCATCCGAAACTTTAGTGTTTATCACGTAAATCCTTAATCTAAAGAAAGATATTATGAACAAAAATCTTTTAGCACTTCTGGGGATAGCCCCTGTGCTCACCCCGTTGCATACCCTGGCTAACGACCGTCCCGACCCACGTCCGAACATCATTTTCTTCCTGGTGGACGACATGGGATGGCAGGACACTTCACTGCCTTTCTGGACAGAGAAAACCATGTACAACGAACGTTACGAAACCCCTAACATGGAGCGTCTGGCCCGTCAGGGAATGATGTTCACGCAGGCCTACGCCTCCAGCATCAGCTCGCCCACCCGCTGCAGTCTGATGACCGGAGCCAATGCGGCCCGCCACCGGGTGACCAACTGGACCTTGCAGAAGAACAAGACCACCGATGCCCAAAGCGAGGTGCTGCAACTTCCCGACTGGAACTACAACGGCATTGCGCAGGTGGAAGGTACAAACCACACCTTCGTGGCCAAGTCGTTCGTGCAATACCTGAAAGACAGCGGCTACCACACCATCCACTGCGGAAAGGCACACTGGGGAGCCATCGACACTCCGGGAGAGGATCCCTGCCACTTCGGCTTTGAAACGAACATTGCCGGCCATGCAGCAGGCGGACTGGCTACCTACCTGAGTGAACTGAACTACGGACACGACGAGAAAGGCAACCCCACCTCGCTCATGTCAATTCCGGGACTGGAGAAATACTGGAAAACAGGTACCTTCGTCACCGAGGCCCTGACACAGGAAGCCCTGAAAGCCCTCGACAAGGCCAAGGAATACAACCAGCCGTTCTACCTCTACATGGCTCACTATGCCATCCACATCCCTATCGACAAGGATATGCGTTTCTATGACAAGTACAAGAAGAAAGGCATGTCGGACAAGGAAGCGGCCTACGCCTCCCTCATCGAAGGCATGGACAAGAGTCTGGGCGACATCATGGACTGGCTGGAAAAGAACGGAGAAGCCGACAATACCATCATCCTGTTCTGTGGTGACAACGGAGGATATGCCACCGGTAAGGAATGGAGAGATGAACCGCTCTACACACAGAATGCACCGCTTACCTGCGGAAAAGGCTCGGCCTACGAAGGCGGTATCCGCGAACCGATGATTGTGAGCTGGCCGGGCGTAGCTCAACCCAATACCCGCTGCGACAAGTATGTCATCGTGGAAGACTATTTCCCCAGCATCCTCGAAATGGCCGGCATTACCGACTGGAAGGCACCGCAGACCGTGGACGGCGTAAGCTTCGTGCCCCTGCTCAAGCAGACCGGCGACCCGTCGGAAGGCAGAAGCCTTTACTGGAACTGTCCGAACCTGTGGGGCGAACAAGGCCCGGGCATCGGCGCAACCTGCACCGTACGTCAGGGAAAATGGAAGCTGATTTATTTTTACGAAACGGGCAAGAAGGAACTGTATGACATTCCGGCCGACATCAGCGAGAAGCACAACCTAGCCGAACGCTATCCGGACGTAGTAAAATCCCTCTCGGCCAACCTCGGCGAGTTCCTCCGCAGCTCCGGTGCACAGCGCCCATCGTTCAAAAAGACCGGAAAACCGTGCCCCTGGCCGGACGAAATCTGACCCTCGAAAAACGCCTTTGCGTTTCAATGATAACGCAAGGACGTTTTACTGAAAACTCCTTTACGTTTTATTTCAAGCGTAAAGGAGTTTTTTTTCGGAGTATAAACTCCGTATTTTTCAATGGTTCTCACCACATCGTAACTCCCAGCAAGCTACAGCCGAAGCAGCTGCCACATTGAGCGAATCTACCCCGTGTGCCATAGGAATACGCACCACATAGTCTGCTCCCTCGATGGCTGCTTCCGGCAGTCCGTCGCCTTCGGTACCCATCACCAGGGCCAGTCGTAGTTCCTCCTTCAGCGGCGGATAATCCAGTGGTACGGAACGGTCGGTCAGCGCCATGGCTGCCGTACGGAAACCTAATTCTTTCAATCGCTCCAGCGGACGGTCTACCCACGTCCAGGGCACCAGAAACACCGACCCCATCGACACGCGTACCGCCCGACGGTTCAGCGGATCGCACGAATCCGTGGTCAACAGTACGGCATCGATACCCAGTGCGGCTGCCGAACGGAAGATGGCCCCGATGTTGGTGGTATCCACCACCCCATGAATAACCACTACCCTGCGTGCTCCACGGCATACTTCTTCCACCGGACGCGGAGCCGGACGCCGCACGGCACACAGCACACCCCGCGTCAGCGTATAACCGGTGAGTCGGGCCAACAGTTCCCGGTCGCCCGTATAGACCGGCAGATGCGCCATGCGCTGCACAATGTCCTCCGCATCGCCCGTAAGATGCTTCCGCTCACAGAGCAAGGACACGGGTTCATAGCCGGCCTCCAGCGCCACCCGAATCACTTTCGGGCTTTCGGCGATAAAGATGCCCCGCTGCGGGTCAATGCGGTTGCGCAACTGGGCTTCGGTCAGGGTGCTGAACACTTCCACTCCGGGATGCTCCAGCGAGGTGATTTCGATAACGGGCATAACGTAGACTTTTTTGAATGAACCGCAAAGTTACGACATCTGCCGCACATTCCAAGAATCACCCCACGGGAAAATCAGGTATCCCATTCACTCGGCTGCCGTATCGAGCAACGGAGCTTCCTCTTCCTCCGGTCCACGAGGTCCCAGCCCCGGTCTCTCACCTTCCGGCATCGGAGGCAATACCTGCGGCTGCGGTTTCACGGTCTGCCAGGTGGCATACTGTTCTTCGGTGAGAATCTTACGGATTTTCTTCTCCCGCTTTTCCTGCTCCTTCTGCATCTTCTCGGCATGCTCCTTCATCCGTTCTTCCGGACTCATGCCTTCCGGAAATCCTCCCATTCCGGGGAATCCTCCACCCTGCGGTGGCATTCCACCTCCCATCGGAGGGCGTCCTCCCCCCATCGGGGGCCTTCCAGCCATGGGAGGCAGTCCGTTCATTCCTCCCGGGTGACGCTGCATCATGGCTTCCACTTTTTCCTTTTCTTCCTTCAGGAACAACTTGTAAATCTTCTTGTACTGCTTCTCCGTCAGGTTCAGTGCCTTATCCATCTCGTCGGTCCGTCGCTGAGCCGCCTTCTCCGGATTGGGCACTTCCTTCTTCTGCACTTTCTCCTGCGGGTCATCGTAGCGGACGTTCGCACTTGCACTCAAAGGTGCACACATCAAGGCCATTCCGCAGGCCATCCACACAATTTTCTTCATCTTACTTACAATTTAAATGAAAACTAATCGGAAACAAATGTAGAAGTCACCTGCAATTTTAAAAAATAGAATCCACCAAATGCGGTTTTCTGTCTACCAATTGGAAAGAAATCTCGTATCTTTGCCCTCTGTTTAACCAATCACACACGCTTTTATGGAAAAAGAAACAATACCAACCTGTGTGGACTGCGGCACACAGAACTGCAAATACAAGGACCGCACCTATCCTGATTTCTGTCCCACGGAAAATCTGAAGGAGGAAGACCGCCAGTGGGCACTGGAGCGTTACGACGAGGGACGCAACCGCGAGATTATGATTGCCAGTGCGGAAGTAGAATACGAAGGCTACTGCCAGTGGACCCGCGTGCAGGAAATCATGGAATTTGCCCGGAAAATCGGTGCGCACCGCATCGGCATTGCCAACTGCATCGGCCTCATCCGTGAAGCCCGTATCTTTGCCCGTATCCTCCGTGCCAACGGCTTCGAGGCTTACTCGGTCATCTGCAAGGTAGCCGGTCAGCCCAAAACGTCGATGGGTATCCCCGCACAATGTGAAAGCATCGGTGCCGCCATGTGCAACCCGATTCTGCAAGCCCGTCTGCTGAACGAAGCACATACCGACCTGAACGTGGTCATCGGTCTCTGCGTGGGGCACGACAGCCTGTTCTACAAATACTCGGATGCCTACGTCACCACCCTCGTGACCAAGGACCGTGTGACGGGTAATAACCCGACAGTAGTACTGTATACGGCGGATTCTTATTACCGGAAGAAGTTTTTTGGAGGGAAATAAAAGACTCTGACTAATGGTATATAAAAAAGGGAAGCAGCACATCGATACGCCGCTTCCCCTTTTTTATAATATTCTATTTCAATCACGCAACAATCCACCGCTCAATGCTTCGTGTCTCGTCACTGAAGTTTACTCCCACCTTTATCACCTTCCGGCTATCGGAAGCAAAGGCAGAGGCATAGCCCTTCTCCTCTATCTGCTGCATGGCTTCTTCAGCGGTACCGTTCAACTTAAACTCCATCACGTAGATGTAATTGGATGTCTTGAGCACTAAATCTACCCGACCACGCGATGTGCGGTATTCCACCTCGGTGTGGAAGCCCATCAGCTTGAACACGATGTAAAGAATGTTCTGGTAATGTACCTCACGATCACGGGCCAGTTCATAAGGAGTATCATCGAAGAAAGTCTGCAAACGACTCAGGAAACCATCCACATCACCCTTGCGAACCTCACCCACAAAGCACTGGATTTCATAAGGAGACTTGCTGATGCTTACAGACGCATAGTGAGGAAGCAAGAAACGGAGAAACCCCTGCTCCACCTCACGGTTCGGGAAACCGAGGGTATAGTTCTCAAACTCCGCGTTATAGTCCTTGATGGTCAGATAACCGCTTTGATAGATGACCGGTACCGGATCGGTAGAAGCCGCATCGATGGAATCCAGCACCGGACCGCTGGTTACGATGTGTTCAATCTCTTCCACCGGATAATGATGAAGTTTCATCAGTTCTACCAGGTAAGTCGGGGTACCCGTCTCAAACCAATAGCTGCCTATCTGTTTCTTAGCAAAGGTATTCAGCAGGCTGAAAGGATTGTACATGCCTACCGACTTATAGCAGAAATGATAACCGTCGTAGTTTTCCTTCAGCAGTTCACAAGCTTTGGCATAATCCACGTCCAGTGCATCGGCAAGGGCATGAATGTCCTCGTCAAAATACTGATGAAGTTCAGCATCACTGATACCGCAGAGTTCAGCATAGCGATTGTCCATGGAGATGTCCATCAGGTTATTCAAATCACTGAACACACTCACCTTGCTGAACTTCGTCACGCCCGTCAGCATAGCAAAATGAATGGAGCCGTCGCACGACTTGAGCGCGCCATAGAATGCTTTGAGCGTATTACGGAATTTTGTCTGCAGTTCCGGATTCGTGATGGCCTGAAGCATGGGCTTGTCGTACTCATCTATCAGAATCACCACCTTTTGTCCCATTTTCTTCGCAGCCCGACGAATAACTCCTTCGAAACGGGTCGCCACGGAATACTCATCCGGGTTATGGCCATACTCTGCTTCCCACTGCTTCAGCGTCAGTTCCAGCTTGTTTTCCAGACTTGCTTCCGTATCATACTTTTCCGTATTCAAATCCATGTGAAGCACCGGATGCACCGTCCAATCCTTTTCCAGACTTTCCATGGCAAGCCCTTTGAACAGCTCACGCTTTCCCAGGAAATAAGCCTCCAATGTAGAAATCATCAGACTCTTACCGAACCGTCGGGGACGGCTCAGGAAATAATACTTCCCTGTCTGTACCAGATTATATAAAAGCAAAGTCTTGTCTACATAAATATATCCCCTGCTGCGGAGATCTTCGAAATTCTGTATGCCTACCGGATAAAGTCTGTTCATGGCCGTATCGTTTTAATCCTTTCGTACACACAAAGGTAAGATTTATCTGCCGCAATTCCTAATCTGGCAGGCTGAAATCAAGGCGGCAATAGATTCCGGATGAGATTTATAGTCCCAAACAAAAAATTCCTTACCTTTGGACTAAACAACATAATATGCCATAAAACTTAAACTCTATAGTATATGAAAGCCAAACACATCGCATTCCTTTCACTCAGTGTGCTTGCAGGAACATTTGCCTCATGCACCGGCTCACACGAAATAAAGATTACAGGCTCGGTAAAAAATTTAGACGGAGGCACAATTATCTATCAGAAATCCATCGACGGAATGTTTAATTCGCAATCTCAGGATACACTGAAGCTGAATACGGACAGCACGTTCAGTCTCACACTCCCCAGCAACGGATACGAACAGATACGCCTGTTCCTGTGGGGAAAGCGTTATTTAGGTTCCTTCATTGCTGACGGCGGTAACTATCGCCTGCAAATTGATGCCGCAGCCACGCATCCCATCTCCATTCTGGAAGGCAAGAATGAAAAAAACATGGAGGTATCAAGACTAATGGATGAACTGGGCCAAGACGTGTTTGATGTGCTTTCAAGAAAAGGCGACAAGTGGGGTATTACCCAAGATACCATAGCTACTTCAGTCAGCAAAAAGTTGCAAGATGCGGTATTAGCCTTAGATGAGAAGATGAAAGGTGTGGATGAGGATTTATATGAAAAAGCCTGCCAAAATACACGCATACAGACGATGTGGGCCTTCCAGAACCAGCTTTTCGGCATTGCCTACCGCTATTCTGAAGCCACCAAGCAAAGCTGGCTCAAGGAATGGGAAAAGATGATGGAATTCTGTCGGATAAATCACCCGGCCAGCACTTTCTCGCCCGCTTTCCATGAAGTAGTCTATAACAATGCCGGCATTACTTACTACACTAAAAAAGAACCGGTAGACGAAGACTTGAAGAAAAATCCCAATAAGTTGATTTTCTATTACATTGAAAAGAACCTTACGGGTCAGGCACAGGAATCGGCCATGGCACTGCTTTTCCTGAGGGACGCAAACGAGGAAAAATACGACCCAGAAATACTTCCGCTGGAAGAACGATTCAAGCAACTGTATCCACATAGCAAATGGCAGCCGCTGATAAATGAGGCCATTGCCAAGAACAAGGCGTTCAATCAAGCTAAAATACCCGACTACATCCACTTCCCTAATATAGACAACGCCAAGACATTCAAAGACATTACCGACTTATATAAAGGAAAGGTTATTTTCATGGATATATGGGCAACTTGGTGCGGTCCCTGTCGTGCTTCTTTCGCCTATGTAAAACCTTTACAGGAGTATGCCAAAGCGAACGACATCGTACTGCTGTATCTCTCCATCGACCGCCTGGAAGAAGATGCCAAATGGCGCAAGATGGCATCACATTATGACCTGATGGGCGAGCATGTACGCGTGCAGGAAGCGTTTAAGGATGAAATATACACAACCTTCGGCAACGCACAAAAAGCACTTTCCATTCCTCGTTGCGTGATTATCGGGAAGGATGGAGAAATCAAATTCAAATCGGCAGCTTCTCCAGAAGATATGGAAAAACTAAAATCTCAATTGAAAGAGGCAGCGCAGACAGGAGCATAACCCCTATTGCTACTGAAACTCCTAATGCATAGAAAAAGAGGCTGTCTCAAAATGTACTGCACCCCAAAAGTTTTGTGTCTAACTTTTGGGGTGCAGTACATTTTGAGACAGCCTCCTATATTTTACTTCAATGCTTTCCCATCGGAGAAGGCATTACCCACCTTCTCTCCTATCACCAGATAGTGATGATGAATCGGGTCATACGTAATCGGTTTCAGACGGGCAGGGTCAATCTGTCCGTTTTCATCCAAAATCTCTTCTGCTGCCGACACGTTGACAATACGGCCTACCAGATGATTGCTCTCCTGATCGTATGAAACCAGCTCACATTCCAGTGTCATGAGTAGTTCCTCAATGACCGGCGCATTCACAAACTCCGATTTTACGGCATGGAAACCGGCTTTGGCAAATTTATCCGGCTCTTTCTTTCCCGAGACAAGCCCTACATAATCGCAGGCTGCCACATGGTCGGCTGTAGCCATGCTCACGGTAAAGGCTTTCGTGCCCAGAATATTCTGGGTCGTCTTGTGTCCTTCGGCCAGGCAGATGCCCACCATGTCATCCGTATAGATTCCTCCCCACGCCGCATTCATGGCGTTGGGGTTTCCATTCTCGTCGTACGCTGCCACAATAAATACGGGCATCGGGTACAACCATGTTTTTACTCCAAAATTCTTTCGCATAGTCTGTATATTTTAAAACAACATTTATTCAGATTCTCATTATTCCCATAATTTCTGCCAGCAATTTTCTGAATCATGATCCAAACTGCAAACGTAGGCAGAATGTAATGGCGTTTCTGACTCTCCTTCCCCTTTCAACCACTTCAGTTTCAAGTTTACAGTACAATTATCCGATAATTCTTTTGTCCTTTTCCAATCGTTGAGGTACCATTCATTACTAGTAAGAATCAAGTCAGCTACTTCCTGTCGCGAAAGGATAAAGTAATAAAATTCCATATCAAGCCCTTCGCCGATAACCTGAACGAATACCCATGGTCCTTTAATCTTTTCCAACAAGGTATCCACCTTCTGAATCGTACATCCTACATTAAAATTAGGATTCTGCCCCAGTTGAGTCTTGACCTGAACAAGGGATATTTCATCTGTTTCGGGATTTATGCACACCAAATCTATGGATTCAAAATTCGTAATAGAAGCATTAGCATTCAACACATTCCATCCCTGTTGCATCAATTTCACTGAAACCATCTGTTCTCCAATGGCTCCTATTAAAGATTTCTTCATAATTCCTTTTCAGATTCTCAGTACAAATACCTGTCCCGCAAATATTCTTTCCACTTTCTGTCTTTCTCGCAAGAGAAAAACACATAATGTCCCATTGCTTCAAACAGTCGCTCATAAGTAAGAGGAAGAAAGGTGCTCTGGCCTTTCTCTGTCAACAAACGCTCGTATTCAGGAAGCACCTTCTCATAGTGTTTGTTCCCGGAAGGATACAAATGCACCGACAAGAAATGTTGGATGTCTGAATGCTGTAGCATCGACATGCCAAGCATGTGATTACGCCACAACTGACGGTAATCATCTTCTATCAGAATCTTTGGAAAAGCCTCTTCGTCAGTAGCAGCCAAAACCGTATGATAGCATCCGCTCTGAAGAGTAACACGAAGGTATTCTTCGCTTAATTTTTCTCGAGTATGTTTGTATTCAGACGAGCCAAACTGCAACTTATAAGCCATTTCCGTGTATTTTACTTCTATACCGATTCCACAGAAAGCATCCGAATTATCCTTGTACGCAATATAACAGTCAAACGAGGTACCGTCATTCAAATAGCGCCATCCATCTGTAGTGTCTGCAGAAGAAGGAGCATATTCAACCCGGATACAGGTCACCTCCTTCACTTCCAGCCCTGTCAGTTCCCTCAAGAGTTCACCACACGCTTCTTTCGCACGAGAAGTAAGTCCCATCGGGAAAAACAAGTTCCACGGAATATGTTCACTACGGAGTAAGTTAGCCCATAACGGCTGTCTGTACGCCCCTATGGCAGACAAGATTTCTTTCCGGAAACCTTCGTAGAAATTCAATCCTTTCCGGGCATCCTTTTCCTGAAGCACATTGCCATAATAGTTCTTCGTACCATCCTGCCTGTTCAATGAATTGGCCTCACATCCCACCTGCAAACAATTCCGACGGAAATCAGATTGTTTGGTCCGAGCAATACGCTGCCAGTCCGTGTCTCCTGCATAAAGCTCGACTTTTTCAGTTATCGCCACCTTAATCACCCCATCCAGACGATTCTCGAAAATGCGGTAAGCTTCTTCTATCTCATTAAGCGGGAAGCGGTGTGTAATGAGTGGCGTAGTGTCAATCTTTCCTTCTGCTATCAGCCGGAGAATTTCGGCACAATCGCAACCGTCTACCCCGCCTGTCTTGAAGGTAAGGTTCTTGCCGTACATGTCGGGCAAGGGAAGCACCTGCGGACGATCGTACAAAGCCACGACGGTCACAATGGCATTCGGACGAGCGCACTCCCAAGCCAGCTGGAAGGTATCATCGGCTCCGGCCACTTCAATGACTACATCGGCTCCTCCATGCGCGCTGTGAGCTTTCACAAACTCCTGACACTGTTCCGGCGTAGTGACCAGTACCTCGGGATAATGGGTCTGCACGAAACGGATACGCTCTTCTGATTTCTCACATACAATGAGACGACGCGGATGTTTCAGCCGGGCACAGAGCAACGTACAGATTCCTGTAGGTCCGGCTCCAATCAGCAGCACCGTATCTTCGGGCGTAATTTCCGAGATACGGGCAGCCCAAAAGCCAGTGGCCAGGATGTCGCCCACGAAAAGTGCCTGCTCGTCCGTCACTCCGTCGGGAATACGGTTCAGTCCTTGGTCAGCATGCGGTACCCGCACGTATTCCGCTTGTCCCCCATCGATACGGCAACCCAGTGCCCATCCTCCGTCGGGGTCCTCACAATTGTTTACATATCCGTGCTGACAGAAAAAACATTCCCCACAGAAGGTCTCCACGTTGACCGTCACCCGGTCACCCGGCTTCACGGTAGTGACCTCCGCTCCTACTTGTTCCACGATGCCCACCATCTCATGCCCCACCGTAATACCCGGTACAGCACGCGGCACACTGCCGTGCTTGATGTGTAAATCGCTGGTGCAGATACTTCCCAACGTGACGCGCACCAGGGCGTCTTTCGGGTCTTTCAGTTCGGGCACAGGCTTCTCTATCAGTGAGAAACGGCCGTGCTCCATATACGTATAAGCTAACATATTCTTCTGTATTAATCGATTACTTCTATCAGGAAACTCACCGGACGGAAACCGTCGTTGCACGAAATCATAGCCGAACGTTCGTTCTTCATCCAGCCGTCATAAAAATTGCTTCCCCCATGAGCCAGTGCCATCACGAAAGGCGACATGCTCTGCCATGCACTCTCACAAAGTCCCTCAGGCTTCTCCCAGCCATTAGCAATGAACACCTGCCCTTCTTCCATGTCACACGCATGTTCGATGGGATTCTCATACTTCTCCATTAAATCCCGGTAACACGCCTTTCGCATTACGGTTATTCGGATTTTCTTCATGCCTTTTCCTCCTTTCACTCATAAAAATACGCCTTCAGCACTTCTCCGAACACCTCTCCCGGTGCAATCTTATCAAACAGCTTCATCGAAGTATGCAGTTTCAATACATCCACCTCCGACCCCATCAGTTCCCGCACCGTACGATGGCCACGATGACCTAACAAGGCATGGGAGATTTCCCGCAGGCGGACACCCAATACAGGATGTGCCAGATAAGCCCGGGCCTCTTCTTCCCCGTCCAGTCCATAAAACTCCGAGTTGTAACTATAGCCCAGCCCCTTCTGCTGAGGGAAGATATACCAAATCCAATGGCTGCGCTTACCTCCATTTCTGATTTCCTTCAATGCCACAGGATACACGCCTTCCTGCGCATCCAGAAACCGTTGCAGATTAAACTTCGTGTGCGACATATTCCTTCATTTTTTATCTTTACTCAAATGTAAGGATAATCCCTTAATGAGCCAACGGTCGCGAGGAGAATTATTTTTGCCACAAGAACGATTTTCCTCCCTAATTCTTCGTTAATTAAAGAGTTATGCTTATATTTGTTCCGAAAATGCGCACAAGGCGGTTTTCATCGCACATTGATTTAGATACAACAAATGATCGTTAAAGATGTCACACACAAAGTTTTCGTTACGTTCCGCTGAGGTCCTGACCGGATTTTTCTCAGCATAGGAATCGAATGAATTATTGCTTCCGACAAGGAGGCCGGGATTGTTGTGCTCTTTGACGTACTAGCCGCGCACCTCTCTTTCGATGGGGAAACGAGAGGGAATTTACGCTGCTACGGACCTTCAGTGTCCGTAAGCTTCTATCTTTATCTATTTCTATTTTCTCATTTTAAAATTCGTTTGTTGTATATGAAAAATGTTATGTTACGTGCTACACGCACCTTTATTGAAGATCTCTGTGCTCCCGAATATGCTCACAACCACCTCGCCGTGGAAATCTCTCATCCCGATGGTTTTACCGATGCCCAGGAACTTTCTATCCGGGTGTATTCCTGCGAATACCGCCTGTTGGGCTGTGATACCCGTTCACTGAAAGGGAAAAAGTCCCGAAAAGTACGGTTCGACATCCTCTCTGAAGAAGAATGGGAAGCCGGACTCTACCGTATCTATGTCTACCGCAACGGACGCCCGGTGGGATGGACACTCTTAGAACTCTATTCCGGCTACGAATGCTGGGACAAGACCGAGGTGGAGGATTTCCAGACCCGCCCTGAAGAAAAATACTTTGCCGAGACCTTCTGTTTCCTGCCCTTGTTCTCCTGGATGCACCAGGAACAATGTGACTCGAACCTCATCCGGCAGTTCCTCGAAACATTGTATGCGCTCGACAGCCATCAGCTTGCCGTACCTCACCTGCTTGTTTCAGGCAATCAGGCTCGCAAATATGCCGCCCGCCTGCTGGCCCTTCATTTTTGTGAAAAGCAAACCGCTCTTTGCAACCATTTCTCCCTACAAGAATTGCTGGAGGATTCCCTGCAATGGAAAGTCCTACAAGAGAAGATGGACACCCGAAAAGTGGTGCTGGTGGAAGTGCCCTACAAGGAGTACACCCGACAGGAATCCAACCTGCTCGACCTGTTAGGAAACCTGATGGAACAGAAAGTTTCTTCTGGCCCTATCTTCATCTTCTACGGCACAATGGACAGTACCTATCAGTTGCGCAGATGCAGCACAGCAATGAGCCGCATCTTTACGGAAGAGAACACCATCTATACACCCGACAAGGCGGAAACCGATGACCCAAGCGAAGCCTTTCCGGTAGATGATCTTCCTTTACCGTTTGATGAAGAACAGCCGCTTCCGCATACCGAAGAAGATAGTCCCCTGCCCGAAGACAACATGCCATCGGATGCCGAACAAGCCCTGCAGGAGATGGTAGGACTGACCCGCCTGAAGGAAGACTTGCAGGAGGCCCGGATGATGGCCGCCTTCATGAAGCGGCGTATGGAATTAGGGCTCGACACGGAACTGGACAACCGCCACCACATGCTGTTCTTAGGCAATCCCGGTACAGGAAAGACGACGGTGGCCAAACTCATCGGACAGCTGTATCACCAGATGGGGCTGCTTTCCAGCGGACATACCATAGAAACATGCCGCACAAAACTGGTGGGCGAATACATTGGTGAAACAGAAAAACACATCAGGCAAGCCATTGAGGAAGCCCGGGGAGGCGTACTCTTCATCGACGAAGCCTACACCCTGATTACCACGAAACAAGAAACGAAAGATTTCGGGAAAGAGGTGATTCACGCCCTGCTCACTGTGCTCTCAGAACCCAATCCCGACATGATTATCATCCTGGCTGGCTACGAGGACAAGATGCAGCAGATGCTCCGTACCAACCCCGGCTTGCAGGAACGTTTCCCTCTCCAGTTCTACTTTGACGATTACAATGCGGACGAGCTGATGGAAATGGCACACCGTCTCTTGCAGAAACGCAATTTCCAACTGACTTCCGAAGCGGACAAGGAACTGTATACCCTGATTGTGGAAGCCACCGCCCAGCGCGATGAGTATTTCGGCAACGGACGCTGGCTGCACAACCTGATTGAGCAGGGTATCATCAAATGCATGGCCCAGCGTATCATGTCGCAACCTTCTATTCCCGACAATACCTTCCTGTTCCGTACTATCACCCAGGAAGATGTCGTAAAGGCAGGTAATCGTCTCCGCGGCAAGCAGGTAGTGAAACTGGAACCGCAGCCCATCCGTCGCATTGGATTCAGGGCCTGAAAAACAAACCTGACTTCTTTATCGAAATAAATAAGAGTCCCCCTGCTTTCGCTGCAATGTGAAGCAGAGGGACTCTTTTATTTCCCATATCCTCTCATTTATTAAACACTAACTTGTCCGTGTCATACCCGCGCTGGCGCAACTTACCTATCAATTCCTGAAGTACTTCGTCGGGCAGGGTTTCTTCGCGGCTCATAATCCAGAGATACTTATCGCTGCTACTGCCTATCAGCACGTAGCGATAGTCCGGGTCAATATCGAGCACGTAATAATCGGCATAGAACCACAGGAAGAACGAAACTTTCAACTTGCCGGGGTCGTTCGGATCGGGCTGTTTGGCCTTTCCCTTGATTTCCTTATACTTTCCATCTTTGTATCCCGCATTCAGCACCTCAATGCGTCCGTTGGAAAGCAAGGTATATGTGGCCGTTACACGGGTCATGCCCTTTTCAAAGCGGTGGTCATAACGGGCTATTTCGTGCCACTTCCCCATAAAACGCGGTACGTCGAACGTCTGTACCGTCCGGTTGTCTATCTCAGTGCTGTTACCACTCTGGCAACTGCCCAGGCCCAGCAGGGCACACAAAAGAATCAGGATGTGTTTCATATATCTTCTATATTTAAATAAACAATGCCTCCAACAAATATACTGAAAATTATACCACTTATCTCTTGTCGTTCAAAAAAATAAGAGCCGACTATTACCGGTTTTACAAATAATGCCTATCTTTATCCACAGTCAAATCATTTTCAAAAGACATCACACACAATAAAACTGAAATCTATGATAAACACACCATCTCTTACCTGTTTCTGTACGGCACTGCTAATTTCTGTCAGTCTTTCAGCGCAAGTTTCACAAAAAGGCAACGTACGCATTTTCAACTCACAACATACCCCCTTGCCCGGAGTACAACTAATGGCCATCGGTGCACCTGCTACTGATACAGACAATAATGGGGAATTTTGCTTTCATTTTCTGAATCACAAAGCAGGCACAGCTATCAGTTCTCCACAAGCCTACAAGAAAGGGTACGAAGTCATCAACAGCGACATGCTCAACGGCTGGATTCTTTCAGAGAAGCGTTCATTGGACATTGTCATGGCCCCGGAAGGTACCATCGAAGAACAAAAGAACCACTACTACGCTATTGCCATAGCACATTTTTCCAAGTTTCGCAACAAAACGGTACAGGAAATCAACCATTTGTACGCCCAGCAGAAAATTACGCAAGCAGAAAGAGCCCAACGACTGAAAGAACTGGCAGAAGAAAACCACACTTTCATGAACATGCTGGACAAGTATGCCGAGAAATTTGCCCGAATCAACCCCGACGATATAACCCAAATAGAGAAACAAGTGCTGAAACTGGTAGAGGATGGCAAACTGACAGAGGCAATAGAATTATATAACAATTCCGGCTTGATTGTTCAGGCACGCCAAAAGTTACAGCAACGCACTCAAGCCGATGAAGACATTGATTTGCTGGCAGAACGCATGTATCGCTACGCCGACCTGTGTGCACTGGCCGGAGGAAAGGAAAATGAGCAGAAAGCTTATGACACCTACAAGTGGATTGCAGAAATATTGCCCGACCGATTTTCCTACGTCCTAAAATACGTCCTACAAAAAATCACCTTAGGAGAACAAGACCTGGAAGAATGGGCAGACCGCTGTCAGAAACTGGCATTCGATGAAAAATCGCTTATTCAGGTTCTTAATCTGAAGACACTCATTGCCACCAATATCCGAAAAGATTACTCCAAGGCCTTCGAATACAACCAGCAGGCACTCGAAATCCTGCAACAGGCACAAGAAGCCATGCCATCGGGCGACTATCTGGCCGTCATGCAAATCACGCTTCATCAGACGGCCTACCTGCTCGAAGCCATACATGAATGGGAACAGGCAGAAGAGGTATATTTGAGCAATATCAAAAACCTTGAAGAACAAATAGCCGTTAGTGACAATCAGCTGTTTATCCGGATACAGAAAGGTTCTCTTCTAAATTCCTATACTTCACTGATGAGGCTTTATTCCCAAAAGGAAGATTTGGAGAAGGCCCGTCAGACTGCAGCAAAAATCAAAGAAATCAGCCTCAACGACCCCGACCTTGACGAGGAAAAGAGAATTTCCATCGAACTGAACTACCTGGATATGCTACTGGATTTTGCTATGAATGCCGGTCAAATGAAAGATGCTTATAAAATAGCTGCTGAGGCATACACAAAAGCAGAAGTACTTTACCAGAAAAATCCGATTACCAAAGCAGCTGAGTTCCTGCAACGATACATCGTCTACCTGCAACTGAGTGTAGATTCCGAAACCGACGCATTCCCAGAAAGAGCAGAACTTTTGAGAACGAGAATCGAACAAGAGTTCACTTCTCTTTCACCCGATTTTAAAATCAACGCCTTGCACAATCTGGAGATGATGTATTCCACTTATTATTCGCGAAAAGGCAACCAGCCAGAAGAACGGCGCAGCCTGGTCAAAGCCTACCAATACACCAAGAAACTAAGTGAATCCAGCAGTTCCCAGTTTACCCAGGAAAATCTTTATGCACGAGCCAAATACATTGATGTACTGATTGCAGAATCTAAAAACCAGGAAGCCGCCCAGGAAGCTCTTGAACTCGATGCCCTCTATTCCATACAATCGGCCTGGGGATACCAAAACCTGAGTGTAGAAAGCAGCATGGGAGTCGCACTGGTATGCGGCGGATATTATGAACTCGGATTGAAATACCTGGAACGCGTAAAAGAAGGACGGGAAAAGGAACTGAAGAAATATCCCCACAACAACGAACTCAAAGCAAATACATGCAGCACCTACAACAACCTTTCCCTGGGTTATAGCAAACTGAAAAAATACAAGCAGGCACTGAAGGAACAACTAAAAGCCTACACACTGATGAAAGACCTATATGCACAAAACAAAGCACAGTTAGGAACGAACTACATGCTCATCACGATGAACGTCAGTGTGAACTACTATCAGAATGGCGATAACCAGCAGGCCCTGCACTACCTGGAAGAAGCTTCCGCCATAGCCGAGGAGATGAAAGCACTATTTCCGCAGTATTTCGCCACCTACCCTATTGTCGTCAAGCTGGCCAAGGGCGATTTGCTCAGCAAACTTTCACAACCGGGAGCACAGGAACTGCTGAAGGAAGGGCTGGAATACAAGGCAGGCTCCCAGCCGAATGATGCCCTACTGCTGTACACCCTGAAAGAATACCACAGCAACGGGCTCTATACCAAGTAACTTTTATTTGCGAAGAATGATTTTCCATGGGATTTTATCGGACACCGGACCGGTGAAATCCCATAATTCATATCCTTTCTTGAAGGCCTGTACCCGCTGCTGCACCTGCTGTTTGTCCAGAGGAACCGACAAACGGAAATTTCCCATTTCATCCGAAACAGTCTGTAAGTCGATCACCTGTATGGTCACGCCTGACAGCGGACGGTTCGCTTCATCCTTCACGGTGCCGAACACTACTGAAAGACTCTTGTCGCGACGTATGTTTACCACCAGTCTCTTTTCCAGTTCCATCACCGTGTCCACTGGTTCATATCCTTTAGCAGTGACTGAAAGCTGCACCGGAGTACCCAGATAACGGGAATGTATCTCCTTGAAAATCGCTTCATCGGTCAGTCGGTCCACGTGGCAGGTCTCGCTCTTGTCGGAATAAGTCAGCGTAATGTCCGCCCCCTCAAATGGAAGTGCGGAAACTGTCTGATCGCTCAGGCAAACCGTCGTAGTTACTGGGGTAAAATAGAAGAAAGCCTTAAATGCCAGCCACATCACAATCAGCGGAGCTACTACATACGACAAGGTAAACTTCAGTCTATACAGCATTTTCTCCTCGGTTGATGGAGCACGAATTACTCCTTCCTGCTCCAATATAGCCAACTGACGGTCAAATTTAACCCGCCAGTCTTCCGGTGTAGTGTACACATCGCAGAAGTGTCCCAGTGTATGCTCACAGTATTGCTTGAAATTGGTAAGCGCCTCATCCTCAATGCCTTCTTCCTTAAAATAAATGAAGATTTGCGGACGTTCTTTATTCTCCCGGAAAGCAGCCAAAGCCACTTCCAACTCTTCACGCGTATATTTTCCCAGGCGTGTGTGAAACAAGAAAATCACCAGGTCGCATTCACGGATGTACGCATTGTAGCGGTCCTGCAGGCGACCGTCGTTCAGCGAACTGCAGAAATCCTTCCAAGTACGGTGGTCAAACTCAATATCCTTTTTCCGGTACAGCTTGTTCTTGTCCGAAAAATACACATCAAACATCGTTTTGTCCTGATCCAACTCAGCCGACGATGCAATAAAAACCTTTACCAGCTTACTTCTCATTTTTCCAACTATTTTCTTTGATTCGAGCCCAGTTACGACGAGCTAGAATCCGTTCTTCCAGTAATTTCAGTTTCTCCTTTATTTTCTTAGGCCACTTCACATCCTGCCAACAACGTTGCAGGCTGACCTCTATTTGTTCCACCTCGGCCACCGTCTGCGCTTCCTTGACTAGCAGGCCATATCGGTCGATAGCAGCCTCTTTCTTTCCACTGTTCCACATCCACTCCGTCACGGTCAGTCGTGGAGCCATCTCCCGTGTTGCTTCCAAAATCAAGCGGGCCACCGAATCACAGCCCGCCACATCGCCCGTCTGCCGCATCAGTTCAAAACTGTGCACCAATGAAGGCAGCAAAAGCTGCACATCCGCATCGGCAGCCTGCCTTCCGGCCACACGCTGTGCCAGCACTGAATCCGTATGCATGGACTCATACAAGCGGATAGCTCCTTCCATATCACCCTTATCCAGCAACTCCAGCGCCTGCTGCTCTGTTCGTTCCAGTTCATCACGGTTCAGGCGGGCAAACCTCATGGCATATACCTCCAGTCTTCGCTTCAAGGTCACTTGCACCTGCGACAAAGAATCCACCCTCCGGACATACTCCTCGTCAGTGAGCCGTTGCAGTTTCCGGCGAGTCTCCAGTTCCACCAGCGCTGCATGATATTCCCGCTCACTAGCAGAGACACCTATCTGATAATATTTTTTCCGCAGTGCATCAATCATTTCCGTACGCCCCAAAACGATTTTCAGCACCGCATCCGACGAAAGGTTCCAATTGTCCACCTTCTCCCGGTTTACCATTTCAAAACCTTTCTTATATACCCCGTCCAGCAGCAACGGGTCGCCTGGAAAAGAAGAAACAAATGACAAGACGAACTGCCCCTCCTGGTCACTGTCGGACGAAGCCGCACCGGTCGCCCTGATTTCCACCCCTGCCAGCGGACGGTTTCCACTGTTCATTTCCAGCACCACCCCCCGCTGCACAACCTGCGCTTCGGCAAAAGGAAAAAGCATCCCTCCGCACAAACAGATTATCCATCTTTGTATAACTGCCCTCATTTCGGTCTTCAAATTTACAGTTCGTCTGTTGCAAATTTAGGAAATTCTCTGAGAAATACGACTTTACTGCATATTTCTCTTCCATTTCATGTTTAATAACTAAAAACCGTCCCCAAAATTTGGAAATCATACCTTTTATCAATAACTCCATCCCTTCCCAATTACAGAGACATTTATCAAAAATAAATCCCTTAATCGTTAGGTCAGCTACACAAGAATACCTACCTTTAAGACCGTTATTTTTTACCAGGCAATCTATCAGAAAAATATGAAAAAGACAAAACTATTTTTTGTAGGTGCTGCCATCCTGATAGGAGGAGGGACGGCCGTACATGCCCAGTCGTGGAGAAACGACGGGGCAGTTTCTTTGGATAAACAATATGCCGATTATCCTTGTGTGAATTTACTAGACAGTACCAGTGTGACGGTGGAACCCACCGGACAAGGTTCGTTTGCGGTCTGCCGGGCTGTACGGGTGCAGACAACTGCCGGAGCCTTGCAGCAACGGATACTGAAATACGATTACGACCCGCTGACGGCAGCTGCTACTTTCAAGCGAGTGACCATCTACCATGCCGACGGAACTTATACATCGGTCGATGTGAGCAAGGCGTGCGACTACGCCGCTCCGGCCAGAGCTATCTACTGGGGAGCCCGCCAGATTATGCTGGAACTGGGTGCATTGCAACCGGGCGACATCATCGACTATGAAATCGACAAGAAAGGATTCACGTATGCCCTGCTGAGTGATGCACCCCAGTCAGGCGACGACTCCCGCTTTATCCCGCCCATGCGCGGACAGTTCTACGACATCGTGCCCTTTTGGTCGGCCGATCCCACCCTGCGCAAAGTGTACCGCGTCAGTCTGCCGGCCGAAAAAGAAATGCAATTCCAGTTCTATCAGGGCAGCTGCGCTTCCTCCATGCGCTACGAAGACGGACGGAAAGTCTATACCTTTGCTAAAGATGCCATCCTACCCTTCCGTCGGGAACCAAATATGGTCGATTTCTATGACGCCGCACCGAAGCTGATGATGTCTACCACCGCCGACTGGAAAGAGAAGTCACGCTGGTTCTACGGAGTCAACGAAGACTACGGCAGTTTCACCGCCATTCCGGAAGCCCAGAAGAAAGTAGACGAACTCATTCGGGGTAAAAAAAACGAACTGGAAAAAGTGGCGGTACTCACCCACTGGGTGGCCGACAACATCCGTTATGCAGGTATCTCCATGGGAAAGGGAGAAGGATTCACCCTGCACAACCTGAAGATGAATTATACCGACCGCTGCGGGGTGTGCAAGGACATTGCCGGCACACTGATTGCGTTCCTGCGGATGGCAGGATTCGAAGCCTTTCCGGCCATGACCATGGCAGGCAGCCGGGTGGAGACCATTCCGGCCGACCATTTCAACCACTGCGTGGCCGTAGTGAAACTCAGTGACGGCACAATGATGCCGCTCGACCCCACGTGGGTACCTTTCTGCCGGGAACTGTGGAGCAGTGCCGAACAGCAGCAAAATTACCTGCCGGGCACACCGGAAGGCACCGACCTGTGCCTGACTCCTATCTCCGACCCGGAAAACCATTACGTACGTATCAAGGCACAGAACACCCTCGATGAAAAAGGCACGTTGAAAGGTACCTTCACCATCGAAGCTGAGGGACAGAGCGACAGCAACATCCGCCGCATCTTCACCACCGGATTTCAGAGCGAATGGGCACATACCATGGAACGCCAGTTGCTGAACGTATCGCCCAAAGCCCGATTGAAAAGCGTGGACTACGGACGGACACCGAAAGACTACCAGCGCGCCCCTATCCAGATTACGTTCCGCTACGAGATTCCGGAATATGCACTGAAAGGCGACCAGGGAGAAATGGTTTTCAAACCTTTCGTACTGAATAACCTCTACACGCAAGTCCTCTCCTACCTGCGGATAGATACCAGCCTGGAGAAACGGGCCTACGGCTTCAAGGACGGCTGCTCCCGTCTGGTGGAAATGGAAGAAAACCTGAAACTTCCTGCAGGATACGAATGGCAAGGAAAGGAAAAGCAGGACCAGATGGACGGGCCAGGTGCCGGATTCACCGGATACATGGGCCAAAACGGCAACCAGTTGCAGGTGAAAACATCCTTGCGCCTGAAGAAGCGGGTCTACGAAGCATCCGACTGGGAAAGTTTCCGAAATGCGGTGAACACAGCCAAGGGATATGGAGAATACATTGTGGTAAAGAAATAACCACTCATACGAGGATTTAACAAGAAACGAAGCGTAATGAAAACATTATCAATCTACATAGGAATCATAGGAATGCTTTTGCTGGCTGTACTGCCGGCCAGAGCCGCATCGGAAGCAGAATTCCGCAAACTCTCGAAAGCGTACACCCTGCGTGCCGACGGCAGTCAGGAGATGCGGGTGCAGAAGGAACTCACCCTGTTCACCCATGCCGCCATGAACGGCCTGTACGGAGAAACATTTATCGTGTATAACCCCGACTTCCAGAAGCTGGAGATTCACGCGTCCTACACCCGCCAGAAAGATGGCACCGTGGTTCAGACACCCGCCAATGCCTTCGTAGAGGTATTGCCTGCCGCAGCTGCCAACGCACCGGCCTACAACCAACTGAAAGAAATGGTCGTGGTGCACACCGGACTTGAATTAGGTGCCACCATCGTGCTGGATTACTCCATTGTAAGCAAAGCCGGTTACCTGCCGGAACTTGATGTCTGCTGTCCGGTCAAAGAACTTTCTCCCATCAAGGAATTCACCTTCCGCCTGAACGTACCAGCCGGAAAATCGGTACACTATGAACTGCTGAACGCTTCTGCCCAGCCGTCCATTGCCCAAAGAGACGGAATGAAATCCTTCACCTGGACACTAAAGGAAGTGAAGCCCCGCCCTTACGCCTATCCTTCCACAAGAGGAAATATGGGACAAGTACAAGCAGTAGCCAGCGGCATGATGCCCGTCTTCGTGGCCTCAACCTGGTCACGATACGATGAAGCCCTGAAAAGCCTGAAAGCACAATTCCAGCCCGGCAACCGCTCCGTTATCGAAGCAAAGGTAGCCGAACTAACCCGAGGCATCCAAGACAATCCACAGGCAGTCCGCAACGCCATCGCCCACTACATGACCGAACTGTATCAATTGGGCCGTTGCGGTGTATCACTGCAGGATGCCGGCTACCGTCTCCGTCCGGCATCGGAAGTTATCCGTTCGGCTTACGGCACACAGGCAGAATTAGCGAACCTGGATGTCACCCTGCAGCAGGCAGCCGGACTGGAAGCGGAAGTAGCCGTATGTGCTTTGCGTCCGTCGAAGGCTGAAAACCAAGGTTTGTCTACCATCGTATCGCTGGTAGCCCAGAGCAAGCTGATGCCCGAAAAGGTCGCCCTGACAGGCACCGAAGAAGCCAGCCTGCAACCCTTCCTGACGGTGATCAGTCTGGATGGAAAACCGCTAACAATGGAAGCTTACTTAGGAGCCAAGGAAATGCAGCAGACCGACACCCTGAGAGTGGACGAAAAGAAGTTGCAGCAGCCTGCCGAAGGATGGGGAATCGTGACACTGAACGACCCGACACCGGCCCGCACGCTCTATGCGTATGCCGCCAATACAACCATTCCCGAGAATATCCTTCTGCCGCGAACTATGAACTGCACGCTGGAGACCATTGTCTGCCTGCCGGAAGGAATGAAAGCAACTTCTCGCACCAACAAGGAAATCAGCAATGCCTGCGGAAAAGTAGTATTCAGCTACCAGCCCACGAAAGAAGGCATGAAAGTGACCCGTAGCCTGCGCATCAGCCGCCAGCTGCAAACTCCATCGAATTACAAAGAGCTGTATGCCCTCCTGGCAGAATGGAGAGATACCAATAACCATACGCTGGTGGTGAAGAAAGTAGCAGAATAAACTGAAAAATAACTCTCACGAAAAAGGAATCGCCCCTTAAATGGATCGGTTCCTTTTCTTTTTCCCCGAAGCCGCTACCACACTCAACAACATTTCCGGCCAACTTTTCCGTTTCCTGTTTCCTGCCTGTTTGAATGTTCGCTGAAAATTACTACATTCGCAGTAGAATCTAAATCCAGTGGTTATGAGCAAGCTATATCCGGTAGGAGTGCAGAACTTTGAGAAAGTGATATTGGGTGGTTATGAATACGTCGATAAGACCGCCTTGATTTATCAGTTGTTCAATACAGGAAGTTACTATTTTCTGAGTCGTCCGCGACGCTTCGGAAAAAGCCTGCTATTGTCGACCCTTGAAGCCTATGCACAAGGAAAGAAAGAGCTTTTCAAAGGACTGGCACTGGAGAAGCTGGAGAAGGACTGGACAGTATATCCGGTTCTGCACCTGGATTTGAATACGCAGAAATACGATACGCCGGAATCGCTGACCAGTATTTTGAATGACAATCTATGTACCTGGGAAAGTCGATACGGCGCACGGGAAAGCGAGACAAGCCTTTCCCTTCGTTTCCAGGGTATCATCCGCCGTGCCTGCGAACAGACAGGCCGCCGTGTGGTGATTCTCATCGATGAATATGACAAGCCCATGCTACAGGCCATCGGCAATGAAGCCTTGCAGAACGAATACCGAAGTACCCTGAAAGCTTTCTACGGAGCATTAAAATCCATGGACGGCTGTATCCGCTTTGCCCTGCTCACGGGAGTAACCAAGTTCGGCAAGGTCAGCGTGTTCAGCGATTTGAATAACCTGATGGACATCTCCATGGACGACCGCTACGTGGAAATCTGCGGCATCAGCGAGAAGGAAATCCATACGTATTTTGAGGAAGACATTCATGCGCTGGCTACAGCTACGGGCCTGACTTATGAAGAGACTTGTGCGGAGCTGAAATCCAATTATGACGGTTATCACTTCACGGAAAATGCCGTGGGCATGTACAATCCGTTCAGTCTGCTCAATACGTTTGCGAAGAAAAAGTTCGGCAGCTACTGGTTTGAGACAGGCACACCGACCTACCTCGTCGAACTGCTCAAGCTCCATCACTA
>ULYR01080385.1_pt1 | contig 63536 bp, 48 predicted proteins | sample 1962341 | NCBI WGS metagenome assembly ULYR01 (sample SAMEA4835868, study PRJEB28245) | human gut metagenome | biome: gut microbiome; material: fecal sample | place: Denmark | collected 2008 | reverse complement strand
AAAGTTCATTTTTAGACTTGACTTTTAATAGTTAGTCTTTCATTTAGACTGGTTATTATTGTAATCAATATATAGATCAAACCTATCTTTGTCAAGATTAATTATAATTATAACCAATTTGTATACAAAAACTATCTTCGATTTTTCACTTTTGTCTTTTTCTCAGCCTTCGCATATCCATTTTTATTGACTCATACATATTCAACACGCTAAAAAAAGCCAAATAAAAAATCCGACCCAAGGAAGTCTGGTCAGATTTTCTAGCTTTGTTATGTTTTGTTTTTGTTTTATGTTAGTTAGTCATAACTAACTGTTATTATAATATCCTATCCTGGATGTTTTGTCTACCTTTATTTTTGAGAAACTTTCTCAATACCAAGGATCTTTTCTGCCTTTGCTACAGCTTCTTCGCTTGGTGGATTTACGCCTTCTAATGGGTATTTTATCCCTAATTTTTCCCATTTAAAGAATCCAAGTGTATGGTATGGCAAGATTTCTACTCTCTTAACTGTTTTTAGTCCATCGATAAAATGTTTTAAGTCTGCTAGTCCTTCTTCATCGTCTGTTAAGTCTGGGACAAGCACGTGACGAATCCACAGATTTATTCCGAGGTTTGAAATTTCCTGTGCCATTGCTAAAATATTACTGTTTGGACAGCCTGTCAATTTCTTATGTTTTTCCTCGTCTATTTCTTTTAAGTCTAGAATGACAAGGTCAGTGTATTTCATTAATTCTAACCATTTGCTGTGAAATGGTTCTTCTTTTGTATATGGATTAGCAGAGGTATCAAGTGCAGTATGGATTCCTTCTTGTTTTGCCAATTTAAAAAATTCGATCAAGAACTCGATCTGTAGAAGGGGTTCTCCACCGCTGACTGTAATTCCTCCATCACTTCCCCAGTACATGCGGTAACGCAAAGCCCTCTTTAAGAGGGCTTCTGCCTGCCAGTCTTCACCACATTTTTCCTGCCAAGTCTCCGGATTGTGACAATATTTGCATCTCATCCGGCAGCCTTGCATGAAAGCGATAAACCGCACACCTGGACCATCCACGAGACCAAAAGTCTCGATGGAATGGATTTTTCCGGTTATTTTTTCATTCATAGTTTTATTCCACTAATTACATTGTTGCATGGCATGTTCTGGAAATAACGTCCATCTGCTGTTCTCTTGTTAAGTCGATGAACTTAACTGCATATCCAGATACACGGATCGTAAAGTTTGCATATTCTTCTTTTTCAGGATGTTCCATCGCATCGATCAGTTTTTCTTTACCAAATACGTTTACATTTAAGTGGTGAGCTCCCTGATCAAAGTATCCGTCCATAACATTTACAAGATTGTTGATCCTTTCGCCTTCTTCATGTCCTAATGCATCTGGGTTGATCGTCTGTGTATTAGAAATACCATCTAATGCCCATTCATATGGAAGTTTAGCTACAGAGTTTAAGGATGCTAATAATCCGTTCTGTTCTGCTCCATAACTTGGGTTTGCTCCTGGTGCTAAAGGTTCTCCTGCTTTTCTACCATCTGGCATTGTTCCTGTTGCTTTTCCGTATACAACGTTAGATGTGATCGTAAGGATAGATGTTGTAGGCTCAGAATTACGATATGTATGATGTTTTTTGATCTTCGCTAAGAATGTTCTTAACAGCCATACTGCGATATCATCAGCTCTGTCATCATCGTTTCCGTATTTAGGGAAGTCTCCTTCGATTTCATAGTCTACAACTAATCCATCTTCATCACGGATTGCTTTTACTTTTGCATATTTGATCGCACTTAAAGAGTCAACTGCATGAGAGAATCCTGCGATTCCTGTTGCAAATGTTCTTTCAAGTTCTGTATCCATTAATGCTAATTCCGCTGCTTCATAGTAATATTTGTCATGCATATACTGGATCAAGTTTAATGTGTTCACATAAAGATCTACTAACCAGTCCATCATAACATCATATTTCTCCATAACTTCGTCATAGTCTAAATATTCAGACATGATTGGTTTGTAAGAAGGTCCTACCTGCTGTTTTGATTTGCAGTCCACACCACCGTTAATCGCATATAATAAGCATTTTGCAAGGTTTGCTCTTGCTCCGAAGAACTGCATTTCTTTTCCAGTCTTAGTTGCAGATACACAGCAGCAGATCGCATAATCATCTCCCCATACTGGTTTCATAACATCATCATTTTCGTACTGTATAGAACTTGTACGAATAGAGATATCAGCTGCATATTTCTTGAAGTTTTCTGGAAGATCAGAAGAATATAATACCGTGATGTTTGGTTCTGGAGATGGTCCCATATTCTCTAATGTATGCAAGAAACGGAAGTCAGTCTTTGTAACCATGGAACGTCCATCTACGCCGATACCAGCAAGATCAAGCGTTGCCCATACTGGGTCTCCTGAGAATAACTGGTTGTAAGAAGGAATTCTTGCGAATTTTACCATTCTGAATTTCATTGTTAAATGATCGATCATTTCCTGAGCTTCTTCTTCTGTGATGATTCCTTTGTCAAGGTCACGCTGGATATAGATATCAAGGAATGTAGCGACACGTCCGATACTCATGGCAGCTCCATTCTGAGTTTTGATTGCTGCTAAGTATCCAAAGTACATCCACTGGATTGCTTCTTTTGCATTTTTTGCTGGTCTTGAAATATCAAATCCATAGATCTGAGCCATTTCTTTCATACCTTTTAATGCTTTTTTCTGTTCTGCGATCTCTTCACGAAGACGGATCACATCATCTGTCATAACACCGCATCCACAGTTTGCAAAATCATTTTCTTTTTCTTCTAATAAGTAGTCAATTCCGTATAAAGCAACACGACGATAATCACCTACAATACGACCACGTCCATAAGTATCTGGAAGACCTGTGATGATCTTGTTATGTCTTGCTTTTTTCATTTCTGGTGTGTAAGCATCGAAAACAGCTGTGTTATGAGTCTTTGAATATTTTGTAAAGATTTCATGTAATCTTTCGCTTGGCTCATAACCATAGTTACGACAAGATTCTTCTGCCATTTTGATACCACCATATGGCATAAATGCACGTTTTAATGGTTTGTCTGTCTGAAGACCAACGATCTGCTCCAAATCTTTTGTTTCTTCACTGATATAACCAGGTCCATGAGAAGTTAAAGAAGATACGATATCTGTATCCATGTCAAGAACTCCACCTTTTTTTCGTTCTTCTTTCTGAAGTCCCTGTAAGATACCCCATAGCTTATCTGTTGCTTCTGTAGATCCTGCAAGGAAGCTTTCGTCTCCATCATAAGGTGTGTAGTTTTCCTGGATGAAATCTCTTGTATTGATTTCTTCCTTCCAGATTCTACCTTTAAATCCTTCCCATTCTTCAAACTGTTTCATTTTGAAAACTCCTCCATTTCTTTTGGATTAAAATTATTATAAAAACTCCTTTGGTTAGTTCTATCTAACTCAATTACATTATAGCAAAAATAAAATTGAATACAATATACTTAACCGATAAACTTTCTCGTTAAACAAATAACAACTCCTGTTTTTCATATTTTTTTGCATACAAAAACAGTATATAGTCCAAAAAATTATACTTCAGACCATATACTGTTTTTCATGTTCAATGACTATATAAAGAAACTTTTTAGTGATGGAATAATCTGATTCCTGTAAATGCCATTGCCATGTTGTACTTATTACAACAGTCAATGACAGCGTCATCTCTTACAGATCCACCTGGCTGTGCGATGTATTTTACACCACTCTTATGTGCTCTCTCGATGTTATCGAAGAATGGAAAGAATGCATCAGATCCCAATGTAACATCTGTTAATTTATCTAACCATTCTCTCTTTTCTTCCTTTGTAAAGACTTCTGGCTTCTCAGTGAAGATGTTTTCCCATGCTCCATCTGCTAAAACATCCATGTATTCATCTCCAATGTAAAGATCGATCGCATTATCTCTGTCTGCACGGCGGATCTTTTCTTTAAATGGCAGATTCATAACTTTTGGACACTGTCTTAACCACCAGTTGTCTGCTTTCTGTCCAGCAAGTCTTGTACAATGTACACGAGACTGCTGTCCTGCTCCAATTCCAATTGCCTGTCCATCTTTTACAAAGCATACAGAATTAGACTGTGTATACTTTAATACGATCAGAGAAATCTTCATATCGATCAATGCTTCTTCAGGAATGTTTTTATTCTCTGTCACAATATTAGATAATAATTCATCATCAATTGGAAGTTCCTGTCTTCCCTGTTCAAATGTAACACCAAAGACCTGTTTATGCTCTAATGGTGCTGGTGTATAGTTCTCATCGATCTTAATGATGTTATAGTTTCCGTTTTTCTTTGCTTTTAAGATTTCCAGTGCTTCATCTGTATATCCTGGTGCGATCACTCCGTCAGATACTTCTCTCTTGATCAGACGTGCTGTGTCTGCATCACATACATCAGATAAAGAAATGAAGTCTCCGAATGATGACATACGATCTGCACCTCTTGCTCTGGCATATGCACATGCTAATGGAGATAAATCTCCCATATCGTCTACCCAGTAGATCTTCTTTAAGGTATCAGACATTGGACGTCCTACAGATGCTCCTGCAGGTGATACGTGTTTGAAAGAAGTTGCCGCAGGAAGTCCTGTCGCTTTCTTTAATTCTCTTACCAGCTGCCATCCGTTAAATGCATCCAAAAAGTTGATGTATCCTGGTTTTCCGTTTAATACTTCGATTGGAAGCTCACTTCCGTCTGCCATATAGATTCTTGATGGTTTCTGGTTTGGATTACATCCGTACTTTAATTCTAATTCCTTCATTTTTCTTCTCCTTTGATCTGCTGATTGACTGATTATTTGTTCTTATTTACGATTCTTGTCTCATATTCCCCTGTTGCAATATCAATATAACGTACAAATAGAGATACTTTGTTGTCTTCATTTAAGCTGTTCCAAAGTGTGTTTGTGAAATCATCGATATCTTCTTCGATTCCAACAAATTTAGGTTCTCCCTCGAAGCTTGGAAGTGGATTTCCATCATGCATATATGTATGGATAAAACGTCCTTCTCCTGCGATCGGATTCTCATATGTATATGTGTATCGGTTACAGGATTCTGGATTTCCATTATCACTCTTTAAAATGGACATTGCATAGTGGAATGTTCCGTCTGCAATCTTCATAAGACCTGAGATTCTTGGTGTGTAGTTTGGTCCGTCTGGTTCAAACTCACGGCTTCTTAAAGACTGCTCAAAAGTAAGTCCTTTTTCTCTTCCTTCATAAACAGTGTCTGTCTGATCTCCATTCGTAACGATCGTTTCATCCCCAAGAACACGGACAGGTGCATAGATGATAAGGCTTGGATCTTCTAACTTCGCTGGATCAAATGCCTGTGTGCGGATTCCTTCTCCATCTTCTACAAAAACACGGTTACGACTGTTCTCACTGCGTCCCATGATAAAGTATGCAGTCACCGCTTTCTTTCCATCTTTGGATCTTCCAATAACGATTCCACGTCCTGGATAAGCATTTTCCTTTAATTCCTGAGCAAGAGCTAACTTCTTCATTGGTCTTAAATCTCCTTTTTTGAAAATCTTAATTTATATTTCTTCTATTGTATATAAAAAATGGATTTAATACAAGAAAAATCTCATAATCACAAAATAAAGGACAGGTTTACCGAAATTTTAATTAATCCTGTCCTTTATTTCTATCACTTTTTACATGAACTTTCTTTTTCTACCTTATGATTTATTATAGCCTAAACAAAAAAAGAATGGAACACCCTATTCCTGATATCCCATTCTTTTCTAAATCGCATATTTAATTTAATAATTAAATTACATTCTCTTGATTCGTTCGATCGCTTCAACTGTATTCTCATAGTTACCAAACGCTGTAAGTCGGAAGTATCCTTCTCCGCTTGGTCCGAATCCTGATCCTGGTGTTCCAACGACGTTGGCATCTTCTAACAGATGATCGAAGAATTCCCAAGATGTCATGTTGTCTGGTGTCTTTAACCAGATGTATGGTGCATTAACACCACCAGATACTGTGTATCCTGCATCCTGTAATCCGTTAAAGATTACTTTTGCATTGTTCATGTAGTATCCAACCTGTTCTTTTAACTGAGCTTTTCCGGCTTCAGAGTAAACTGCTTCTCCAGCTCTCTGTACGATGTATGGAGCTCCGTTATATTTTGTTCCGTGACGTCTTGCCCATAACGCATGTAACTGTGTATCTCCACATTTTAAATCTTTAGGGATAACAGTATATCCTAAACGAACTCCTGTAAATCCTGCGTTCTTAGAGAAACTCTTTAATTCGATCGCACATGTTCTTGCACCTTCACATTCATAAATTGTGTGTGCAACGTTATCTTCTGAGATATATGCTTCGTATGCTGCATCATAAATGATCACGCATCCGTTTTTGTTTGCATAGTCTACCCATCCCTGTAACTGGTCTTTTGTGATTGTTGATCCAGTTGGATTGTTAGGGAAGCAAAGGTAAATGATATCTGGTACTTCGCTTGGGAAATCTGGTGCGAAGTTATTCTCTGCTGTACATGGCATGTAGATAACATCACTCCATGTTTCTGTTGCTTTATCATATGTTCCGGCTCTTCCTGCCATAACGTTTGTATCTACATATACTGGGTATACAGGGTCACATACGGCAATCTTGTTATCCTGTGCAAAGATTTCCTGAATATTTCCAGAATCACATTTTGCTCCATCACTTACAAAGATTTCATCTGCTTTGATATCTGCTCCACGATCCTGATAATCATTCTTTGCGATTGCATTTCTTAAAAATTCATATCCAAGGTCTGGTGCGTATCCGTGAAATGTTTCTGCATGTCCCATTTCATCTACTGCTTTGTGTAAAGAGTCAATGATCGCTGGTGCCAGAGGCTGTGTTACGTCTCCAATTCCTAAACGAATAATATTTTTGTCAGGGTTTGCCTCGGAATATGCATTTACTTTTTTCGCAATTGTAGAAAATAAATAACTTCCAGGCAGTTTCAAGTAATTGTCGTTAATTTTAAACATAAATTCCTCCTAGTTTTGATATGTTAATGATTCTTTAATCATCTTTGCCATTTCGATAAGACCCACTCCACTGTTCATGCTTCTTTGTTGTATATATGCGTGGGCTTCACTCTCTGTAATCTGATTATTCTGCATCAGTAATTCTTTGACTTCTTCCAGAAGACGGACTTCTTCTCTCGTACGTTGTTTTGGACGTTGTTTTCTTCGTCTTTGCTTCTCAGAAATTTCGGTAACGATCTCTCTCGTTTTCTCGACTAATTCATACCCTTTTAACGGCATCGAAAGTCCTATGACATTCGGATACACGCAGTCATCTAAATATTGGCGAGAAGCGATCAGCAACATCTTGACCTCTTCAGAAAGATATTCTCTTAATTCACTGTAGATCATATCGGAACATTTGTATCCGCAGACGACTAGTCCTTCTTCAACACCTTCCATACGCTGGACTACCTGTGCACCCGTTGCACATACAGCGGTCACTTCAAAACCACTTCTTACCAGAAGATTCCTAATGCTTCTGGCGACTTCTTGTTTCGGGAATAAAACGATGACGTTTACCAAGCTTCTCACCTCCCGTATCATGTATATATCAATCATTAGATCTTGTATAAATAACGATCGACTTCCCATTGTGATACGAACTTCTGATAAGACTCCCATTCAGCACTCTTAGCTTCAACATACTTGTTAAAAATATGATCTCCTAAAAGTTCTTTCATATAAGTGCTTTGTTTGAAAATCTCAAGAGCTTCTTTCATGTCTCTTGGCAGTGTATTAATCCCTGCTTCTTGTTTTTCTCCCTCAGCCATCTCATACTGATTCTTCATGGAACCTTTTCCTGGTGTTAATTTGCGCTTGATCCCATCTAATCCTGCTGCAAGGCTGACTGCCAGTGCAAGGTAAGGATTCGCAGCAGAATCAGGGCTTCTAAATTCAAGCCTTGTTCCGCTTCCACGGGCTGCTGGTACTCTGATAAGTGGACTTCTGTTCGATGGTGACCACGAAACATCCACAGGTGCCTCATATCCTGGCACGATTCTCTTATAAGAGTTTACCAGTGGATTTGTAATCAGGCACATCTCATTTGCATGTTCCATAACTCCAGCCATGAAGTGAAAAGCCTCCTCACTGATTCCAAGATTATTCTTAGAATCAGCAAAAATATTCTTTCCATTCTTCCATAAAGACATGTTAAGATGCATTCCTGAACCGTCCACTCCAGTGATCGGTTTTGGCATAAAACTTGCATAAAGTCCATGTCTTTTAGCAATATATTTTACGATGAATTTAAATGTGAGGATGTTATCGGCCGTTCTTAAGGCATTGTCATACTTAAAGTCGATCTCATGCTGTGCTGGTGCAACTTCATGATGAGATGCCTCGATCTCAAATCCCATATCTTCAAGATTCAAGATCATATCTCTTCTGGCACTTTCTCCTAAATCTAACGGAGCTACATCAAAATATCCGGCTTTCTCATGAGAAACCGTCGTTGGGCGGCCTTCTTCATCTGTGTGGAATAAGAAAAATTCACATTCCGGACCGACGTTAAATTTATAACCCATTTTCTGGCACTCAACCATCACTCGTTTTAATACATTTCTTGGATCTCCAGCAAATGGAAGTCCATCTTGTCCGTATACATCACAGATCAATCTTGCCACGCGGTTTCCTCCCGCATTCCACGGGAAGATTGCAAAGCTGTCAAGATCTGGATATAAATACATATCTGATTCTTCAATACGGACAAATCCATCTACACTAGATCCATCAAATGTACACTTATTATCCAACGCTTTCTCAAGCTGTCTTGCGGTGATCGCGACGTTCTTCATTGTTCCGAACAAGTCAGAAAATTGTAGTCTGATAAATTCGACATCATTTTCTCTGACGAGGTCTATCACATCCTGTTTTGTGTATCGACCCATAACATCACTCCTTCTTACTTCTTAATTAAATCTGTGCGATATCAACTACGCTGAGCTGATCTCTGTTTCCTGTTTCCAAACTAGTCAGTAGAGCATCTGCCGTATCAAGACTTGTAAGGCATGTTACTCCTGTTTCAATCGCGTAACGGCGGATCAGGAATCCATCTCTGCTTCGACCTACACCCTGAGATGGTGTATCAATGACTAAGTCAATTTTATCATCTAAAATAAGATCTAGCAAGTTTGGAGATTCTTCTTCTAATTTATTAATCTGTTTTGCATGAACTCCAGCTTCATTTAAGACTCTGCAAGTGCTCTTTGTTGAGAAAATCTCATATCCTAATGCTTCAAATCTGCGTCCAATATCAATCGCATCAATCTTATCGGAGTCTTTCACTGTTAAGATCATCTTCTTGTATTTTGGAAGATTTACTCCAGCTCCTAAGAATGCTTTGTATAACGCTTCATGGAAGTTCTTAGAAATTCCAAGACATTCACCTGTGGATTTCATTTCAGGCCCAAGGCTGATCTCTGCTCCTCTTAATTTTTCAAAAGAGAATACTGGTTTCTTCACTGCATAGTATTCAGATTCTTTCTGAAGTCCTGGTTCATATCCAAGATCTCTGATCTTAGCTCCAGTGATCACTTTCGCTGCTAACGCTACGATTGGAATACCTGTAACTTTACTGATGTAAGGCACTGTACGGCTGGATCTTGGGTTTACTTCGATAACATATACTTCATCATCTGCTACGATAAACTGAATGTTGATCAGTCCGATAACATGTAATGATTTTGCAAGTTTTCTTGTATATTCTGCGATGATTCGTTTAATCCTGTCTGTTAAATTAATAGATGGATATACGGAAATGCTGTCTCCTGAATGGATTCCGGCACGTTCCACATGTTCCATGATTCCTGGGATCAGAATATCTGTTCCATCACAAACAGCATCAACTTCGACTTCTTTACCAACCAGATATTTATCGATCAAGATTGGATGTTCCTGCTCGTAACGGTTGATAACTTCCATAAATGCTGTAATATCTTCATCAGATACCGCAATCTGCATTCCCTGTCCACCAAGTACATAAGAAGGTCTTACAAGCACTGGATATCCAAGTTCATGTGCAACTTTGATTGCTTCTTCGCATGTAAAGACTGTTGTTCCTTTTGGTCTTGGGATACAGCATTCTTCTAAGATCTCGTCAAATAATTCTCTATCTTCAGCTGCATCTACATTTTCAGCACTTGTTCCAAGGATTGGTACTCCCATCTTCATCAGTGCTTCTGTTAATTTGATCGCTGTCTGTCCACCGAACTGTACGACTGCACCGTCTGGTTTCTCAAGATCTACGATACTTTCTACATCTTCTGCTGTTAATGGTTCAAAATAAAGTTTATCAGCAACATCAAAGTCTGTAGAAACTGTTTCAGGGTTGTTGTTTACGATGATTGTTTCGTATCCTTCTTTGCTTAATGCCCATACACTGTGTACAGAACAGAAGTCGAATTCGATACCCTGTCCGATACGGATTGGTCCAGAACCAAGTACCATGACTTTTTTCTTTCCTGATGTTTCTTCGACTTCATTTTCTCCGTCATAGCAAGAATAGTAGTAAGGTGTTGCTGCATCAAACTCAGCTGCACATGTATCTACCATCTTGTAAGATGCATGAATATTATATTCATTTCTTAATTCTTTGATCTCACGTTCTGTCTTACCTGTTAAGCTTCCGATCACTTTATCTGGGAATTCTAAACGTTTTGCTTCCTGTAATAAAGCTTTATCTAATGTATCGGCTTGTGCTAATTTCTTTTCCATCTCAACTAAGACTGCGATCTTATCTAAGAACCAGCGGTCAATCTTTGTGATGTTAAAGATCGTATCATAGTCAAATCCACGACGAATTGCTTCTGCGATCACATAGATACGAAGGTCGTCGATCTTTTCAAGTTCTTTTAATAATTCATCATCTGTTAATTTATCGTAATCACCGAAAATTAAGCTGTCTACATGCTGCTCTAAGGAACGGATGGCTTTCATTAACGCCCCTTCAAAGTTTGTTCCGATACTCATAACTTCTCCAGTTGCTTTCATCTGAGTTGTCAGAGTACGTTTTGCATGAATAAACTTATCGAATGGAAGTCTAGGCATTTTAACAACACAGTAGTCAAGCATTGGCTCAAAACTTGCATATGTTTTCTTCGTTACTGCATTTTCAATCTCATCTAATGTATATCCGATTGCGATCTTTGCTGTTACTTTCGCAATTGGGTATCCTGTTGCTTTGGAAGCTAAGGCTGAAGAACGGCTGACACGAGGGTTTACCTCAATAACGCAGTATTCAAAGCTGTCTGGATTCAATGCGTACTGTACGTTACATCCACCATGAACATCTAATTCTGTGATGATGTTTAATGCAGATGTACGAAGCATCTGGTATTCTTTATCTCCTAAAGTCTGAGATGGAGCTACTACGATACTGTCTCCTGTATGAACACCAACTGGGTCGATGTTTTCCATGTTACAGATTGTAATACATGTTCCATTTTCATCACGCATTACTTCGTATTCGATTTCCTTCCATCCACCGATGTAACGTTCTACTAATACTTCACCTACACGGCTTAGACGAAGACCATTCTCAAGGATCGTCTCTAATTCTTCCTGGTTATGGGCGATTCCTCCACCACTTCCTCCAAGTGTATATGCTGGACGAAGTACTGCTGGATATCCGATCACTTTAGCGAATTCCACACCATCTTCTACTGTTTTAACAACCTGTCCTGCGGCGATCGGTTCCCCGATCTTTTCCATTGTCTGCTGGAATTCTAAACGGTCTTCTGCTTTTTTGATCGTAGATGGAGATGTACCGATCAATTTCACTCCGGATTTTTCAAGGTATCCGCTCTCTACTAATTCCATGGCCAGATTTAAGGCTGCCTGTCCACCAAGTGTTGGAAGGATGCTGTCTGGTTTTTCTTTTTCAATGATCTTTTCGATGACAGAAGCTGTTAATGGCTCGATATATACTTTATCTGCAATGTCTTTATCTGTCATGATCGTTGCAGGGTTTGAGTTTACTAAGACTACTTCCACTCCCTCTTCCTGAAGTGCTCTACAAGCCTGTGTTCCTGCATAGTCAAATTCTGCTGCCTGTCCAATAACGATCGGTCCTGATCCGATTACAAGTACTTTCTTTATATCTTCTCTCTTAGGCATTTTTTGCTCCTTTCATTCTATCCATAAATTCATCAAATAAGTAAGCTGTATCCTGTGGTCCAGGGCATGCTTCTGGATGGAACTGAACTGTTCGAATGTTTTTATTTTTATAGTCTAATCCTTCGATTGTTTTATCATTTACATTAATAAAGGAAACTTCTGCAACATCTGGATCAATTGTTTCTTCCTTGATCACATATCCGTGGTTCTGAGAAGAAATATAAACTCTTCCGCTCTTTAAGTCTTTCACCGGATGATTTCCTCCACGATGTCCCCAACGCATTTTTTCTGTGTCTGCACCTGTTGCAAGTGCCATCAACTGATGTCCTAAACAGATTGCAAAGATAGGTACCTCGCTGTCATATAATTTCTTGATCTCTTTGATGATCTGTACACATTCTTTTGGATCTCCAGGTCCGTTTGATAACATGATACCGTCTGGCTGATCTCCTAAGATTTCTTCTGCTGTTGTATCTGCTGGATAAACTGTTACATCACATCCACGTTTTTCTAAAGAACGAATAATGTTATTCTTTGTTCCAAGGTCTAATAATGCAACTTTAAATCCATCTCCATTGAAATGTTCTTTTTCTGTTCTGGAAACAGTTTTTACTGCATCTGTTACTGTATATTCTTTTAATTTTGGAAGGATTTCATCTAAATTGAAATCAGGATTTGTGGTGATCATTCCACCCATGCATCCATGTTCTCTTAAGATCTTTGTGATAGCTCTTGTGTCAACACCACAAATACCTGGAATGTCATGTTCTTTCAGATAATCTTCTAAGTCTTCTTCTCTTCTGAAGTTGCTTGAAGTTCTTGAGATTTCTCTTACGATAAAGGCTGAGTGCCAAGGTTTTTCAGATTCGATGTCCTCTAGACATACTCCATAATTTCCAATCAGTGGGTAAGTCATTACGACTCCCTGTCCCTGATAGGAAGGGTCTGTTAATACTTCTAAATAACCTGTCATGGAAGTATTAAATACGACTTCACAGATCACTTCTTTTTGGGCTCCAAAACTTTTTCCCTCAAATACGTGTCCGTCTTCCAATATCAAAAATGCGTTCATGTAATTTTTCCTCCTAAAAAGTCTCTTTCATAGGGTTGTATTTTGTCAGGAAGAACTAACTTCCTATTTATAAAATAAGAGTTTTGCCAAAACCCTTGATTTTATATAAAAAAAAGAAATACCCTAAAATAAAAATTACAAAGCTAAGTATTGGAAATTCAGCGATCTTGCCCTTCCAATACCCAAGTTATTTTTTATTTCAGAAATATTTCTCTACAAATTGTAAAAATTTTATCATATATTTTTTGTCGTTGCAAGTACTTTTTTGTATTTTTATATGTTTTTTTCTTTATGCATCCGCTCTTCACTCTCTCTTTTAGAAAAAACACATCCGCAGAAATTCTGACGATACAAATTATATTCTTTCGATAATTGAATAGATCTCTGATAACCACCTTTCTTTTTAAAATCAGATGGAAGAAATCTGACTCCTGCTAATTCTCCTGCTTTCTGTCCAAGTTCATTCAGCCATGTAGCATTCTTTAATGGACTAATCGTAAGGGTTGTTGTGAAATAATCATATCCACCTTCTTGGGCAAGTTTTGCCGCCTGATCCAATCTTAATTTGTAACAACGATAACATCTCTTACCACCTTCTGGTTCCTGTTCATAGCCCTTTGCCATATCAAAAAAAGTCTGCGGGGCATATCCAGCATCGATCACTTTAATAGGAAGATTCATTTCACTGACCAGACGCTGTTGTTCGTGGACTCTTTTTTCATACTCTTCTTTGGAGTCGATATTTGGATTGTAGTAGTCAATGGTGATATCAAAATATTGGGAGAGATATTCCATGACATAGCTGCTACATGGCGCACAGCAACTGTGGAGTAATAGGGTTGGTTTGGTTTCTCCTAAGTTTTCGATTACTTTATCTAATTGTTTTTGGTAGTTTATTTTGTTCATTGGTTGTCTCTTTCTGATTTTGTTTTTTACTGTTTTCTTTCTATTATACTAGTATTTATATAAAAAGAAAACACCGGCAGTTAATTGTTAGCACTCTTTTTTCGTGAGTGCTAATTTTTACTTGACTTTTATCAACTTTGGTTCTACAATACTCTTTGTAAAAGTTCTATTTGACATAGAACACTTGATTAAGATCATAATATTTTTAGATAAAGGAGTGTACAAATTATGGCAGAAAAAAAGGGAACTCTTTCCATTAACAGCGATAATATTTTCCCAATCATTAAGAAATGGCTTTATTCCGATCACGATATTTTCTTCCGTGAATTAATCTCTAACGGATGTGATGCCATCACAAAATTAAAGAAATTAGATATGATGGGAGAATACAATTTCCCAGAAGGACATAAAAACAAAGTTGAAGTTATCCTTGATCCTGAGAAGAAAACTTTAAAATTCATTGATACTGGTCTTGGTATGACTGCTGATGAAGTTGAAAAATACATCACTCAGATCGCATTTTCTGGTGCAACTCAGTTCTTAGAACAGTACAAAGACAAAACAGAAGGTGACCAGATCATCGGACATTTTGGTCTTGGTTTCTATTCTGCATTTATGGTAGCGGACGAAGTTACGATTGACACTCTTTCTTATAAAGAAGGAGCAGAACCTGTTCACTGGACTTGTGATGGTGGTACAGAATACACAATGGCAACAGGTACAAAAGAAACGGTTGGTACAGAGATCACTTTATTCTTAAATGAAGAAAGCACAGAATTCGCAAATGAATACCGTGCAAGAGAGATCATCGAGAAATACTGTTCTTTCATGCCAACAGAGATTTTCTTATCTGTAGAAGGTGCCGAACAAGAATTTGAGACAATCCCAGAAGATCAGGTAAAAGACGATGATGTCGTTGTAGAACACATCCATGAAGATGCAAAAACTGAAGAAAAAGAAAACGAAGACGGTACAAAAGAAACTATAGAAGTTTCCCCTGCAAAAGATCTTGTTAAGATCAATAAACGACCTGTTTCTTTAAGTGATACACATCCTCTTTGGAATAAACGTCCAAATGAATGTACTGATGAAGAATACAAAAACTTCTATCACAAAGTCTTCCATGACTTTAAAGAACCATTATTCTGGATCCACCTAAACATGGATTACCCATTTAACTTAAAAGGTATCCTTTACTTCCCTCAGATCAATACAGAATATGATTCTATCGAAGGAACAATTAAATTATATAACAATCAGGTATTTATCGCCGATAACATCAAAGAAGTCATTCCTGAATTCTTAATGTTATTAAAAGGTGTGATCGATTGTCCTGACCTTCCACTGAACGTATCAAGAAGTGCTCTTCAGAACGATGGATTCGTGAAGAAAATTTCTGATTACATCACAAAGAAAGTTGCTGATAAGTTAACTGGTATGTGCAAGACAGACCGTGAATCTTATGAAAAATACTGGGATGATATCAGTCCATTTATCAAATTTGGATTCATCCGTGACCAGAAATTCGCAGATAAGATCAAAGATTACATCTTATTTAAGAATATGGAACATAAATATGTAACATTAAGCGACCTGGTTCCAGCTCCTGCAAACGATGATGATGTGACAACTTTATACTATATCACAGATGAAGTTCAGCAAAGCCAGTATATCAATATGTTCAAAGAACAGGATATGGATGCTGTCATTTTAAATCATAACATTGATTCTGCATTTATCACACAGATCGAACAGCAGAATCAGCATATCAAATTTAAACGTATCGATGCGGATGTCGAAGATGCCCTTAAAGAAGATGTAGATGAAAAAGAATTAGATGAAATCAAGACTTCTTTAACTGACCTGTTTAGAAAGACTTTAAACAAAGAAAACCTTGAAGTTCACGTTGAAAAATTAAAAGATGCAAAGATTTCTTCTATCATCACTTTATCTGAAGAAAGCAGACGTATGCAGGATATGATGAAGATGTATGCAATGCCTGGTATGGACCCTAATATGTTTGGTGCTCCTGCACAGGTTCTGACTCTAAATGCAAATAATACACTTGTGAAATATCTGTTTGAGCATGGAGATGCCCAAAATGCAAAGATTATTTGCGAACAGCTGTATGATCTTGCCATGTTAAGTCATACAACATTAGCTCCTGAAGAAATGACAAAATTTGTTCAGAGAAGTAATGAAATCATGGAAATGATCACGAAATTTTAATTTGCTAGTTTGATGACGAAAATTATTGGTGGAATATTATAAAAAGGGTTATCTGTCTGCGACACGCTCTCGCTCGACTCAGGCAGATAACCCTTTTTATAATATTCAAATAATTTACGTAATCGAAACCACTACCGTCTTCAGTTAGTGAATGCAAGCCTACATACAAATCATAACTTTACAATTCTTCTGGATGGATATATAATATTTTGGAAATATTTTTAAGAAAGCTGGTTTTTTCATGTGTAGTAGGGATATGGATCGTTGGATCCATTTTAATATGGCAATCGTTGGGGGATTTCTTGGTGGTTTTGCGATTCTTAATCATCATGAACTCTTTGGTTCTGCGCAGACTTCGAATCTGATCTCTGTATTTGCAGATCTTGCTGGACACCCGGATGCGAATTTCTTTGTGCGACTTCTTGGTGTTTTTATTTATATGTTTGCATTATCACTGACGGTGATCTTACCAAAGTTTACAAGGCTGCATCTTCCTTATGTCAGTCTTTTTATAGATGCAATGGCAGCCTTGATCGTTGCTTTTCTTCCATCGGATCTGAATGATTTCATTGCCCTCTATCCGTTGTATTTTGCAATGGCAATTCAGTGGTGTTCCTTTAAGGGTGGGGATGGATTTACCTGCTCTACAATTTTTTCTACGAATAACCTGCGTCAGTTTACGACATCTATAACAGAATATCTTTGCAGTAAAGATCCCGACGCCTTAAGAAAATGGAAATTTTTCGCTTCTGTTTTGCTTTGTTTCCATTTTGGTGTTATCGTTTCTTATCTATCTTGCAAAAACTTTGGACATACTGGTTCTCTTGTATGTTTTCTGCCTGTTTTCAGTGGTTTTTGTCTTGTTTGGACGAGAAAACATTTTGTTGCAGTGAAACATTTTGTCTACCACTATCTGATCACACCAAAGAAAAGTTCAGCTTATACTACAGAAAGTGAGTAATTATGGAAAATTTAATCTTTAGCTTAAACGCTACTGTTCCTGTCTTTTTGATGATGATCTTAGGACTTGTCTTTAAAAAGATTGGATGGATTGATGATATTTTTGCTTCGAAAATGAATAAGTTTGTTTTTATGGTTCCTTTGCCTGTCTTGGTGTTTGAGGATCTTGCAACGGTTGATTTTTCAAAAGTCTGGGATGTTAAGTTTGTCCTGTTTTGTTTTATCGTTACCATGATCAGTATTACGATTTCTTTTCTGATTTCTTGTCTGCTAGGTGATAAAACGATCCGTGGAGAATTTATTCAGGCGGCTTACCGAAGCAGTGCTGCTCTCCTTGGAATCGCATTTATCCAAAACATTTATGGAAATGCCGGAATGGCTCCTTTGATGATCATTGGAAGTGTACCATTATATAATATGATGGCTGTTGTTGTCTTATCTGTATTTAAACCTGGACAGAGTGGGCTTGACCATACTGTTGTGAAAAAAACGGTCAAAGGAATCGTGACAAACCCAATCCTTATCGGAATTGTTGCTGGACTTGTCTGGTCTGCATTAAAAATTCCAATGCCTGCAATCCCTAAAAAGGTTATTTCAAGCATTGGAAATGTCGCCACTCCAATGGGACTCATGGCGATGGGCGCTACCTTCGATATCAAAAAAGCTTTTGGAAAGATCAAACCATCTGCCATTGCTGCTTTTATGAAACTTATTGGTCTTTGTGCCATTTTCCTGCCAATTGCAGTGAAACTTGGATTCCGTACCGATAAGTTGGTTGCCATCCTTATCATGCTTGGTTCCGCAACAACAGTAAGTAGTTTTGTTATGGCGAAAAATATGGGACATGAGGGAACTCTTTCTTCCAGTGTTGTCATGTTAACAACGATGTTTAGTGCATTTACAGTTACGGGATGGCTATATATTTTAAGACATTTTATGTTAATCTAGCTAACTTAGATCCAATGTGATCTGGTATTTTTCCAGCCAGTAATTGACTTGCAGAAGGTAAGCGATCATCTGAGGACCTGCCATCAACTGTCCATACCATGGTTTACCATAGTCTTTCGGACTGTCTAAGAATCTGCTTAGTTTATATGCATCGATCAGTTCTTTGATCGGTGCTCCTTTTTTTGCCATAACTTTCAGAAGTTCTTTGGATAAGATTTTTTCATAGTTTGGATCATAAGTCTTTGGATATGGACTTTTTCTTCGATACAATACCTCATCTGGCAGGATTCCTTTCCCTGCTGCTCTTAGCAATCCTTTTACCACACCATTTAAACATTTTAACTCCCACGGAACATTATAAAGATATTCCACGATCCTATGATCAGCAAACGGCACTCGTGCTTCTAACCCACAATGCATGCTCGTGCGATCCATGCGATCCATTAAGGTTACCATAAACCATCTTAGATTCAGATAAGAAATCTGCCTTCTTCTAGCTTCGATCTGATCTTCTCCATAAAGTTTTGGCGTCTCATTGATCGTCTTTTGATAAGCTGTTCTTGCATAAGATTCTAAATCCACTTTCTGTATGATATCATCATTTAACAGCATTTTTCTTGGCTGCATATCCATAGACCATGGGAAAATCTCTGCCTTGAAGCATTCCTCTTTATGAAACCATGGATAACCGCCAAAAATTTCATCTGCACACTCCCCTGTTAATGTTACTTTGTTATATTTTACAACTTTCGAACAAAAATATAGCATCGAAGACTCCACATCTGCCATACATGGAAGATCTCTGGCATCAACTGCTTTGTATAGATTTTCGATCATGTTTTCATTGTCGCATTCCAAATATCTGTGATCTGTCTTTGCATGATCAACCATCTTATCAACCCATGGGCGGTCTTCGCTTGGCTGGAAAGCGTTTGATTTAAAATATTTATGATTATTTACAAAATCAAAGGAAAATGTGTTTAAATTTTTTCCTTCTTTTTGAAGCTTTTTCGCACAGATTGCTGTGACAAGACTACTGTCAACTCCACCGGATAAAAATGTACTGATTGGAATATCAGATAACATCTGCATTTCCACGGCATCTTTTACTAGCCACCTTGTATGCTCTATCGTATCTTTTTCGCTGTCTGTGTGTTCTTTCGCTTTCAATTCCCAATATGCACGATCTTTCAGCCCTTCACGATCGTATTCCAGGAAATGCCCTGGAAGGACTTCATAAATATCTTTGAACACTCCTTTTCCATATGACTTTGCAGGTCCCAACCCAAAGATTTCACAAAGTCCTTCTCTGTTGATCACTGGTTTGACTCCTGGATAGGCAAACAAGCCTTTGATCTCAGATGCAAAGATTAATGTATCTCCCCGTTTTGTATAGAATAATGGCTTCACACCAACACGATCTCTGATCAAATATAATTTCTTCCGTTTTCCATCCCACAGAGCAATAGAAAAAATTCCATTCAACTCTTCAATATAAGAAATCCCATACCTGATATACCCGGTTAATACAACTTCCGTGTCACTCGTTGTCGAAAACATTTCTCCTTCTTTGATCAGTTGTTCTTTTAACGTTTTCATGTTATAAATCTCGCCATTTAAGATGATTGCGTAGGTATTTCCTTCTTTCTTTTTACACATTGGCTGATGTCCCCTGTAAAGGTCAAGGATTGACAATCGTACATGCCCTAATGCACAGCCATTTTCCAAAAATATCCCTTCATCATCTGGACCTCGATGTCTTTGAACTTCATTCATTTTCTTTAAGATCTGATATATTTCTTTCTCTGTTTTTTTATCATTGTTTCTAGGATTTAGAAATCCTGCAATTCCACACATACACGCTACCTCTTTTTATTTTTTATGATCAATGAGAACCGGCTGGTATTGTCTGCCTTTTAATGCCTGCAAAATTGTCGGAATGAGCAGTCTTGTATCCGCGATCATGGAGTTTGGCTTCTTTACCGGATCATCCTGTCCGAATGGTACAAAATAAATATGCTTATGATTTAAAAGATTCCCGATATTCTTAAGATTCATACCTAAGGCATCATTGCTCGCCATAGAGATAACGACTGGTTTTTCATTCCGCAGCTGCGCTTTAGCTGCCATTAAAACCGGGGTATCTGTAATTCCATTGGCAAGTTTCGCCATGGTATTTCCTGTACATGGCATTAAAATCAGGATATCCAGACACCCTGTCGGACCGATGATTTCTGCTTCTTCAATCGTTTTCATCGGTTCATTTCCTGTCATATCGTGTGCTCTTTTTACAAATTCCTCACCTTTTCCAAACCTGCATTTGATATGCTGGGATATGTCAGAAAAGATCGTCTGCAGGATCGCACCTTCTTCTAGTAAGCGATCGATCTGTTCAAAGGCTTTTGTGTAAGTGCAAAAGGAACCTGTCATTGCTACTCCGATTCTTTTATTTTTCAATACCATGTTTGATCTCTCCACTGATTTCTAAAACTTTTTTTGCAAGCATGATCCCAGAAGATTTCGGGGAATAAATGCCTGGAAGACTTGGGCATAGTTTTGCACAGATTCCTAGTTTTTCCGCCATTTGATGGTTTGTTCCACCAGGATAAGAAGCAATATCTATGATACAGGATTCTTTGGAGATCTTCCTGAGGATATCTTCTTTTAGGATCTGTTTTGGAACGGTATTAAAAATATGATCATACTGACAGATCCGCCGTTTTAGTTCCGTAAAATCCATAACCTCAAGTCCAAAAGATTTTGCAAGACTTCTTGCTGTTTTATTTCTGGCACAGACTGTTACCTGAGCATCCATTCCTTTTAGTTTCGCTGCAAGAACTTTTGCACATCTTCCATAGCCAAGGACCAGACAACGACTTTTGTGAAGATTGATCGGCTGCATCTTGATCGCTTCCATGATAGCACCTTCTGCAGTTGCGATCGCATTGTAGATAGCGACATCATCCATTTTCATGAAGTCAAATGCTTTGATTTCTTTTTGTTCACATTCATGTCGAATTTCTTCATTGATACATCCCCCAAATAAAATCTGTTCTTTCGTCATTTCTTGAAACAGTGTTTCTACTGACATTTTTTTGTTACTAGAACTTCCTGTGATTTCCCCGTTTTTTGAAAAAACGACGGGTCCAATAATGCACTTTGCTTCTCTTATGACATTTTCAAAAGATTTACCTTCCTTGCATTCTGAGCCTTCTTTTTTGGTTGCATATGTGATAACCTGATATCTTTGATTTTTTAGATAGTTGGCTAAATATACCTGTCTCATATCACCGCCGATAACGGCAAAATCATAAATCACAGTCTTTTTTCCTTTCTTTTTTCTTCTATTTAATATATGTGATTTTTATTCATTTTGTTCTTTTAAAAATACATCAATTTTACCCCTTTAAAAATTAAAAAGTAGTGATATAATAAACTCAAGTGCATAGAAACACCTACAATACAGCAAGAGCTTCCACTACACTGGGAGCTCTTTTTGTGTATTTATATATTTTATACACAAAGTACTTCCGGTGTTATACCATAACATGCATAATATCTTAATGTTTTTTCAAGGAGGAACTTTTTATGAACACATTAACTGCAGAAAAAAGAGATTTGAAAACAAAGGCTAAAAAATTAAGAAAAGAAGGTTATGTTATCGGAAATCTGTTTGGCAGAGATATCGAAAATTCCATTCCATTGAAAGTTGATTCCCGTGAAGCCGCTAAATTCTTAAAGGATAACAAAAAAGGAGCTCATATTACTTTACTTGTTGACGGAGAAAATGTAGACGCCATCGTAAAAGAAATCGACTACAATGCCATGAAAAACGAAACAATGTTTATTAACTTCCAGGCATTAGTTGCTGACGAAAAGATCCACACAACTGCCGCGATCGAATTATTAAACGAAGATGCTGTACAGAATGGTATCGTTGAACAGTCCTTATCTGAAATCGAATACAAAGCATTCCCAGCTGATATCGTTGAAAAGGTTGAGATTGATTTAACACAGTACAATGTTGGTGATATGATCCATGTCAAAGACTTGCCATTAGCTGCTAACAGCAAAATCTCTCTTGTTACACCAGAAGATACTCTGGTCGTTAACATCGCAGAACCTGAAGCTGTTCCTGAAGATGAAGACGAAGAAGCGGCTGAAGAATAAATAAATCAGTGAAAGAAAAGACTCGATTTTCATAATTAAAAATCGAGTCTTTTTATTTTGCCTTTTCTTTGATATCCTTTAAAAAATCCAGCATTTTTTCTCGGATGTTTTTCTCTGCATTCTGAGATCATCAACTGAATCTTAAATTTAAAATCTTCAGATTCCAAGATCGTAAATGGATGTTCTTCTGTTACACAAACCGATAAATGTTCACTCTCATATTGTGGATAAGTTCCTGTAAATCCTTGTTCTTTCAGTTTTTTATCAACCTGTTCCCTGTATCGTTGAATCTTCTGATCGATTCTTTCTCCATAATTCCTTGCTGGATATGGATCAGAAGCATTGCAGACTTTCTCGCAGATCAATTCATATAAATCTTGTCTCTTTGGATCTTGCAGTTTCTTTGCAAGCGTCATCTCCATTCGTTTGGTTGGGTGCTTCTCATATTTATCGATCCATTTTAAATAATCTTTATCACCTGCCTGCATAGCAAGATTTCTCATACATTCTAATCCTTCTTCGGTTTTGTCATACCATTCTTCTGGATCTTCATTGATCGGAAAATAGTAATAAAATGGTGCAAATTCGATCAGTGACATGATCTCCATCTCTTGATCATTACACACTTCTTCCCCTAAAAAGCGATATTTCTCACGGATCGTTCCAATCATATAGACTAGCTGGCGCCACTGCTCAGCTCCATCTCTCCAGAAATGTCCGATCTCATGATACCGGTAACAGTTCGTATGTTCTATGATCTCATCAAACCACATTGTAAAAACACTTTCTTCTCCCTGATGAACGATCAACCCATAACGACCTTCTCGTTCTTCCAGTTGTGCCCACATCTCTCCTTCATAGTCTTTGTCATATTTTCCAGAGATACGAAGTCCATGGAAACTTAGATAACACTCAATTGCATCGTTCATCATATATGGAACATATCCTGTTTGATTTCCATCTTTTTCTTCGACTTGAAGTTCAAACACCTGATATTCAAATATCTGCGCAAGCAACTGTATGGATCTTGATATTTCTTCTAAATTTGTTTCAAAATAGTTCATACGGAATTCCTTTTCCTATTATCTATATATTTTATTTATATTTCTGAATTTCATTTAAAAAACGTTCGCCATATTTCTGAAGCTTATGTTCTCCGACTCCATTGACTTCTAACATTTCCTCATCATTAGAAGGTTTCATCGTACTCATATGTACTAGTGTCTTATCGGAAAATACCATATATGGCGGGATTTTCTGTTCGGATGCGATCATTCTTCGAAGTACACGTAATGCTTCGAACAATTCTGTATCTTCCTCAGCAAGTGCTGCCACAGCCCCTGCTTTCTTACGTTTCTTCGTCTGAATCTTGCGTTCTTCTTTCTCTTTTTCGACTTCTTTTGGAATCTTGATCTCAAAGTTCCAGTTATCATCAATCTTAGTAATATCTGCAACGCTTAAAACCGGATATTCATCATCTGTCATTTCCAGATATCCATAGACTAACATTTCATTGATGATCTGTCGTATCCTTGCAATGCTTTCTGATGCCAATGCTCCATATTGTGAATTCTCATCTAAATGACGGCTTAATACTTTCTGGCTCTTTGAACCTTTTAAAATATCAACGATCGTGGATAGTCCGAAATCTCGATAACAATCTCTAATACATTGGATGATAGCTTTCGCTTCCATTGTTGCATCAACCGTTTCAAACTCGGTCAGACAGTTTAAGCAGTTTCCACAGTATCCGCTTGTCTGTTCTCCAAAATAATTTAAAATATAATGACGTAAACATTCCTTCGTATAGCAGTAAAATGTCATCTGACGAAGTCTTTCCCAGTCTCTTTCCATCACGATCTGCTTTGTGATCGCATCTAATTCCTCATTCTCCTCTCCATTTTCGATCAGAAAACGATTGGTTCGGTTATCAATCGGAGCATAATATAAGATACATTCCGCAGGTTCTCCGTCACGTCCTGCTCTTCCTGCTTCCTGATAATAACTTTCCATGTTCTTCGGCATATTATAATGAACAACAAAACGAACATCCGGCTTGTCGATTCCCATTCCAAAGGCATTTGTCGCTACCATGATCTGCTTTCTGTCATAGATAAAATCTTCCTGATTTTCCTTTCGTTCTTCATCCGATAATCCTGCATGGTATCTTGTCACGGAGAATCCATCTTCTCTTAACTGATAGCAGACTTCCTCAACATTTTTCCTAGATAAACAGTAAATGATCCCGCTGCTTCCTGGCATCTTTTCTTCTTTTTCTTTTAAATAACTTAGTAATTCTCTATACTTATCCCGTGGGCGTTTTACTGCATAGTAAAGATTCTCCCGGTCAAACCCTGTCGTTAATACAAATGGATCTCTCAGGTTCAAAATATCCATAATATCATCCCTGACTTCTGCTGTCGCTGTTGCTGTATATGCAGTCAGTACAGGACGATACGGAAGTTTCTTTAAAAATTCCAGAATTTTTAGATAACTTGGTCTGAAATCCTGCCCCCACTGAGACACACAATGTGCCTCATCAACTGCCAACATTGATATCTTCACTCCACTATTTAGCGCAAAATTGATAAAACCTTCTGTTTCCAAGCGTTCTGGTGCCACATAGATGATCTTGTATCTTCCCTGCATCGCATATTTTAATGCGGTATGATACTGTCCCTGTGTCAGAGAACTATTTAAAAATGCCGCATGAATTCCGGCTTGATTCAGTGTCCCAACCTGATCTTTCATCAGCGAGATCAGTGGTGAGATCACGAGTGTGATCCCATCCATCATCAACGCCGGAATCTGAAAACAAAGAGACTTTCCTGCTCCTGTCGGCATGATTCCTAAGACATCCTGCCCATTTAATGCTGCCTCGATCAATTGTTCCTGACCTTGGCGGAATTCATCATATCCAAAGTATTGTTTTAATAGTTTCTTCGCTTCTTGTATCTTACTCAAATCTATCACTTCCTATTGTTTTATTTATACTTTTACCACTCTCATCGTTTATATTCCCATTTTTTATTTCATAGGGGATTTCATTGAAATTTCCTATGAAATGAAAAAGCTTCCAATCACATTTAGCACACCCGCAAGCAGCATAACAATGATCGGGTCTTTTTTCTTTCTCAATAAAAGGTACATACAAATGATAAAAATACCACCCTGTATCCAGTTGATCTGTTGAAACTCTATATGACTTCCCTGAAAAAATGCCTGTGCAAGGATCGTAATTCCAGAAGTCAAGATCAGTGCGATCACCGCAGGATGTAAAGTATTTAACACCATTTGTAGTCCTTCCATATGACGATATTTTACATAAAAATACGCAATTGCTGTCACGATCACACACGCAGGGAATACACATCCCATCGTTGCACATAATGCTCCTTGCCACCCTGCGACTCTTATGCCCACGAAAGTCGCCGCATTAATTGCGATCGGTCCCGGTGTCATCTGCGAAATCGTTACGAGATCTCCAAATTCAGAGACAGACAGCCAGTGATATACGTCTACCATCTGCTGCTGTATCATTGGCATTGCTGCATATCCGCCTCCGAAACTAAATGCTCCAATCTTTAAGAAACTTAAAAATAATTGCAGATAGATCATTTTCTACCTCCTGTCTTCTTTCTTGAAATACCATATTGTACGATTCCAACTCCAATACATGCAAGAATAATATAGATCACACTAATATCAAAGACATAACTTGCCATAAATGCCACAACCATAATGATCGCAAGTTCCATTCTGTTTTCCTTCTTACTTTGCCCTTTTGCCATCTCGTACACAACACTGATGATCACCGCGCCAACACCCGTCTGCATACCAGAAAGCATCGCTGCAACAATCCTGTTATCCCGAAATATTTCATAAAAAACAGAGACTACAGATATAATCAAAAATGGCGGTAGAACAGCTCCGAATACACTTACGATCACACCACTGATACCTGCTACTTTATAGCCAACAACGATTGCTCCATTCACTGCGATCGCTCCTGGGGCTGATTGTGCGATCGCCACCAGATCAAGCATCTCGTCTTCTTCGATCCAATGATATTCATTCACAAACTTCTTCTGCATCAAAGATACGATCATATAGCCGCCACCAAAGGTAAATGCACTTAAATATAATGTTTCTATAAACAACCGCAATAATTTTTTCTTTTTTTCCATTTCTTTTTCTTCCATATGACATCTCCAATCAAAAATCTTACCATTTATACTGGTGCAAACTGGCTGTTATATAATCTGGCATACGCACCATTTTTCGCTAAAAGTTCTTCATGTGTTCCCTGCTCCAAAATATGTCCATTTTCCATAACAAGTATCACATCCGCATTCTGAATCGTTGAAAGTCGGTGGGCTACGATAAAACTTGTTCTTCCTCTCATCATCGTTTCAAATGCCTTCTGAATTCGGATCTCTGTCATCGTATCAATGGATGATGTCGCTTCATCTAAGATCAGCATTGGAGGAAGGCTTAACATGATCCTTGCAATACAAAGCAGCTGTTTCTGTCCCTGTGACAGATTTCCGCCACCTTCTGTGATGATCGTGTCATACCCATCTGGCATTCGCTCAATAAATCCATGTGCATTGGCTTCTTTTGCTGCCATGATCATCTCTTCCTCAGTTGCATCTGGTTTTCCATAGCAGATATTTTCACGGATCGTTCCGGTTTTCAACCATGTCTCCTGAAGTACCATTCCATAGCTGGATCGTAGACTTTCTCTCGTGACATCCCGGATATCATTCCCTTCCACCTTGATCATTCCTGCATTCACATCATAAAAACGCATTAAAAGATTGATCAACGTTGTTTTCCCACATCCTGTCGGTCCAACAATTGCAATCCGCTGTCCTGGTTCCACTTTCAGATTAAAATCCTGGATCAAAGGTACTTCTTTCACATAAGAAAAGTCCACATGCTCTAATTCTACATTTCCTTTCACATCCTGTAACGCCGTCGCATCTTTGGCATCAGGAATCATCGGCTCCTCATCTAATAATTCAAAAACTCTTGCCGCAGAAGCTAAAGAATTCTGAAATTCTGTGATAACCCCTGTGATCTCATTAAATGGCTTTGTATACTGGTTTGTATAACTTAAAAAACTTGATAACTGACCAACACTGATACTTCCACGAATAACGCTCATACATCCTGCGATTGCAACCCCTGCATAGATTCCTGAATACATAAATCTGGTTGCCGGATTTGTGATAGATGAGAAAAATGTCGCTCTTAAGGAGTAATATGCAAGATCATCATTGATCTGATCAAACTCTTCCTGTGCTTTTTCTCCATGATCAAACACTTTGACTACTTTAATATTTCCAAGCATTTCATTGACAAATCCTGTCATATTTCCTCTAGTCTGTGATTGTTTCTGGAACATATTAAAACTTCGCTTTGAGATAAAACTTGCGATAAAAAACGAAAACGGACTCAAAATAACAACGACTAATGTGATCCATGGATTGATTCCTAACATAAAACAAATGGTTCCAATGATCGTGATCACTCCGGTAAATAACTGTGTAAATCCAAGCAGCAATCCATCCGTAAACTGGTCAATATCCGTTACGATCCGGCTGATCAAGTCTCCTGAGGAGTGTGCATCTACATAAGATAATGGCAGTTTCTGTAAATGCTCAAATGCCTGAATCCTTAAATCTTTTCCAATCTTATATGTAATCTGATTATTGACATGATTCATCAGCCACTGCGCTGCTGCCGTCAACACAATGCAGACCACGATCGTTTTTATAATACTTATCAATCTTGCAAAATCAACATTTCCTTTTGCTATAAGGCAGTCCACACCTTGTCCTGTCAAAATTGGAACATAAAGTGTCAGCGCCACACTGATCACCGCCAATATTAAAGACGCAAAGATCAAAAATCGATAAGGCTTCATATATTCCATGATTCTTTGTAATGTCTTTTGTTTTTTGTCTTTCTTCATGGTCTTATGCCTCCTCTCCTGCCATCTGTGATTCACAGATCTCTTTATATACCTGATTCTCTTTTAATAGCTGTAGATGAGTCCCGATTCCAGCAATCTTTCCATCATCTAACACTAAAATATGGTCAGCATTACGGATCGTTGATACTCTTTGGGATACAAGAAATACTGTCATATTATCTGTATTTTCTTTGATCGCTTTTCGAAGCCTTGCATCTGTTGCAAAGTCAAGTGCAGATGCACTATCATCAAGAATTAAGATCTCAGGTTTACGTACTAATGCCCTTGCGATCGTTAGTCTCTGTTTTTGTCCGCCAGATAAGTTTCCTCCATTTTGTTCGATCCTAAGGTCTAATCCCTTCTCTTTCTGATCAACAAATTCTCTTGCCTGTGCGATATCCAGTGCTTGATAGATTTCTTCATCTGTAGCATCTTCTTTTCCCCATTTCATATTATCTCTTAGGCTTCCTTCAAATAAAGACGCTTTCTGCGGAACAAATCCGATCTTTCCTCGGACAAATTCTGGTTTTAATTCTTTCTCATCAACTCCACGGTATAGAATTCTTCCTGATGTCACATCATATAATCTTGCGATCAAAGATACCAATGTACTCTTTCCTGACCCTGTACCTCCGATCACCCCGATCGTTTCACCTTCTTTCACCGCAAAATCAAATGGATGGATCGTCTCTTTTCTTGCACCATGATAGACAAACGACGTATCTTTAAACTCAAGAATTGGTGTATCTTTCTTCTCTTCCGTATCTGTTTTTCCAGTTTCCTTCATAGATGGCTCTAATGCAAAAATCTGATTCACACGGTCAAGACTTGCAAGAGCTCTAGATAAGATGATCAGAAGATTCGCAAGTTTTACAAGTTCTACAAGGATCTGTGACATATAATTGATCAAGGCAATGATCTGTCCTTGTGTTAAATAACCCAGATCAACCTGTTTTCCACCAGACCATAGGATTGCAATGATCCCCAAATTAATGATCATGTAAGTCAGAGGATTTAGTAACGCTGAAATCTTTCCAACGTGGATCTGTTTGTTATAAAGCTGTCCACTTTGTAATCTGAAATTCTCTTCCTCGCTTCTTTGTCTGTTAAATGCACGGATCACACGAATTCCAAGAAGATTTTCCCTTGTACTTTTTAATACTCCATCGACCTGTTTTTGTACTTTCTTATACATTGGCATCGTGATCCATAAGATTAGTCCGACAACTACTGCCAATGCTGTGATCGTAAATACAAAGGAAACTGCTGCCTTATGATCCACCGTAAATGCCATGAACATCGCACCAAATACGACAAATGGTGACCTTAAAAACAAACGCAGGAACATGTTAACTCCATTTTGCACCTGATTGATATCATTACTCATGCGGTTGATCAACGTTGATGTCCCAACCTGATCGATCTCCTGATAAGAAAACTGATTCATATGTGCAAACAAATCACTTCTCATTGACTTTCCTGTATACACAGCCGATCTTGCCGCAAAATACTGTGCTGTGATAGAAAATGAAAATCCAATGATTCCAAGTAAGATCAATAACCCTCCCATCTTCCACAAATATCCAATATCGTGATGTCCGATTCCTACATCGATCATGCTGGCAACGACCAATGGTACAAATAGTTCAAAACTAGCTTCCAGCATCTTAAATAATGGTGCAAGGATCGTAACACAAAGATGCTCCTTTAAATATCCTAGTAACCGTTTCATCGATTCGTACTCCTTCTTTTATCTTACTATTTTCTTTAGTATACACCATTTTATTTTTTATTTGAACATAGTACCAGATATTTTACGAAAACAAAAAAGTACCGCTTAGAGCCAGGTAACATGCTCTAAACGGTACGGGGATGATTTATGGTTCAAAAAGAGTTATTTGTCTTCCTTTTGAACAGAACAATATCCTTGTGGGTGACTGCTGTGCCATTTCCATGCGGATGCAATGATTTCTTCAAGATCTGCATGTTCTGGCTTCCAGCCAAGGATATTCTTCGCTTTTTCACTGGAAGCGATCAAGACAGCCGGATCTCCAGCTCTTCTTCCTTCTTCCACAGCCTTGATCGGCTTTCCTGTCACTTTTCTGGCTGTTTCGATGACTTCTTTTACAGTAAATCCAACACCATTTCCAAGATTGAAGATGTTGCTTTCATTACCTTCCATTAAGTATTTCACTGCCAGAATATGTGCTTGTGCAAGATCTGTTACATGAATATAGTCTCTTACACAAGTTCCATCTTTTGTATCATAATCAGTTCCAAAGATACTGATTGCTTCTCTTTTGCCATTTGGCACCTGTAAGATCAATGGGATCAAATGTGTTTCTGGATTATGATCTTCTCCGATCTGTCCACTTACATGTGCTCCGCAGGCGTTAAAGTATCTTAAAGATACATAACGAAGTCCGTGAGCGCGTCCAACCCATTTAAACATTTTTTCCATAGAAAGTTTTGTCTCTCCATAAGTGTTGGTAGGTTCTGTGCGGTCTGTCTCCACGATCGGTACCTTTTCTGGTTCTCCATAAGTTGCTGCTGTTGAAGAAAATACGATCTTATCGATGCCATGTTCTACTAAAGACTGCACCATTGTTTTTGTTCCACAAAGGTTGTTATCGTAATATTTTAATGGGTCAACCATACTTTCTCCAACTAAGGAATTTGCTGCGAAATGAATGACTGCATCAATATCTTTTTCCTGATTTAGTACACTGTCTACAAAGTCTTTATCTCTTAAATCTCCTTTATAAAACTTCGCCTGTGGATGAACTGCCTCGATATGTCCTGTTTCCAGATTATCGATGATCACGACTTCTTCTCCAGCATCGATCAGTTCGTATACTGTATGAGAACCTATGTATCCAGCTCCACCTAATACTAATATTTTCATTGTCTTGCTTTCCTTTCTATGACCTTGTCATTATAAAACTGCAATAAATCGGTCGAATGCTTTTCTTCCTTCTTCATTATATTTATAAACTCCGGCGTCTTCAAGAACTTTAACAAATACCTGTCCGATCTCTTCTTTTAAGATATCCATGACATTTCCTTTATTGATATCTGTATATTTTCCTTTGATTTCTTCAACCCATGCTGCATGCTTCTTTAAATCTTCCTTAGAAACAATATCTTCTCCTTTGATCAGACACTGGCTTAAATGTTCCATCTCTGCCTTTAATCTAGATGGCAGAACAGCAAGTCCCATAACCTCGATCAGCCCGATATTTTCTTTCTTGATATGATGATACTCATTGTGTGGATGGTAAAGTCCTAATGGGCACTCTTCAGTTGTGATATTATTACGAAGTGTCAGATCCAGCTCATACATATCACCTTTTTTACGTGCGATCGGTGTGATCGTATTATGTGGTTCTCCTTCTGTCTCAGCAAAAATATATGCTTCTTCATCCGTGTATCCACGCCATTTTTTCAAAATATGATCAGCAAGATCAATGAGGCGTTTTTCATCTTTACTCTGAATACGAATCACAGATAATGGCCAGTGAACGATTCCTGCTTTGACATCTTCATATCCTGGGATTGTAAATTCTTTTTCAATCTCTGCTCGTTCCATAGCAAATTCATAATGACCGCCTTGGAAATGATCGTGTGTTAAGATAGAACCTCCAACGATCGGAAGATCGGCATTCGATCCAAGGAAATAATGAGGAAACTGTTTTACAAAATCAAATAGTTTTGTAAATGCTGCCCGATTGATCTTCATTGGTACATGCTGTCCATTAAATACGATACAATGCTCATTGTAGTATACATATGGAGAATACTGAAATCCCCATTTTCTGTCATTGATCGTAAGCGGTATAATCCTGTGATTCTGTCTTGCAGGGTGATTCATTCTTCCTGCATATCCTTCATTTTCCATGCAAAGCTGACACTTTGGATAAGAACTTTGCTTTGCATTTTTCGCTGCTGCGATTGCTTTCGGATCTTTCTCTGGTTTGGAGAGATTGATCGTGATATCAATATCTCCATATGGACTATTTACTTTCCATTTCATATCTTTTTTGACGCGGTCTCTTCGGATATAGTTGGTATCCTGGCTGAATTCATAGAAAAACTCTGTTGCTTTCTTTGGACTCTCTTCGTAATAGGTACGGAATTCTTTGATGACCTGGCTTGGTTTTGGTGTCAGGATTCCCATTAATTTTGTGTCAAATAAATCTCTTGTCACGATATCATCACTTTTGATGATATAGCGGTCATAAGCTGTATCTGTCAGACGATCTAAAATCTCTGGCAGGATGATTTCTTCTCCTTCAATATCAGGATCTTCATATTCATCTAATCGAAACACTTCCAGATATTGATTGATCGTATAGATTTCATCTTCTGGCATGATCAGTTTTTTATCAAGTCCATATGTTACAAGTTTTTTGATATCTTTTTGTAAATCCATCTTATTCCACCTCAAATCGATATGTTGTTACTGCTTCGTATTCTTCGCCTTTTCTTAAAATTACCTTTGGTTCTTTTTCTATATGTATGGAGTTTGGTAAGAACTGGGCTTCTAAGGCAACACCATCTCTGTTTTCGTATGGTTTCCCACCTTTTCCATTACATCCGCCAGACAGGAAGTTTCCTGTGTATACCTGAATGCATGGAAGTGTTGTTGTCATCGTCATTTTTCTTCCAGTTTCTTTGTCATATAGAACTAACTGGTCATCTTCATCTTTTACCATGAAAGAATGATCATAACCTCCGGCAAGTTTTAACTGTTCATGATCATTGTTGATCCGCTCTCCGATCTCATGAAATTCTTTAAAGTCAAATGGTGTGTTTTCTATCTTTAAAAATGTTCCATTGGCAAGACAGTTTTCATCAACACATGCAATCTCATCCGCTTTTACCTTTAACTGATGATGATAAATTTTATCTTTTCCAGCAGATAAATTAAAGTAAGAATGATTTGTGATATTGATCAGTGTATCCTGATCGGATACTGCTTCATATTCCATTTTTAATGTATTATCGCATAAACGATACACAACTTTCAGGTAAAGACTTCCCGGATATCCTTCTTCCATATCTGGTGAGAGATAGATAAAACGGATTCCATCTTCCAGCAATTCATATTTAAATATCTTTTGATTAAATCCTTTGATTCCTCCATGGAGAGAATTCTTTCCATTGTTTGCTGCCAATTCATATGTCTTTCCATTTAATTCAAACTTTGCATCTCCGATACGATTTGCAACACGTCCGACGATCGCTCCCATGTAACTTCCATCTCCATGCCAGCAATCTTCCACATTCTCAAATCCAAGAACAACATCCCCAAAGTTTCCTTCTCTGTCTTTTGTAAATACAGATAACACATGACATCCAAGATTACTTGTGATCACCTTGATCTCATCATTTTTTAATTCGAATAAGCAGACTCCGTTATCTCTTTGTTCTATCATTCTTACTTTCATCATCTTATAATACCTTCATTCCTCCGTATGGGCGTACTTTTAAGACATGACATGCTCCTTCACCAAATACATGTTCCATGTTCTTTTTGTACATACTAACAATATCATTTGGTACAAATGCCTGAATCGTTCCTGCAAATCCTCCACCATGAACTCGGCTGACTCCTTTATCTCCTAAGGAAATATCACTGATCGCCAATCCGATCGATACACTCTGATTTGTCAGGTCATGGCTTGAATATACATTTTGTAAATATTTAAAGGATGAATCACCAGATTCTTTGATCAATTTCTTAAATGTATCAAAATCTCCTTCTTCTAAAGCTTTTACCTGCTGATCTACACGTTTATTTTCCTCAAATAAATGCATTGCACGAAGAACTGCTCTATCTCCTAAGATTTCTCTGATCTTTGGTAGATTTAAGTAAAATTCATCTTTATCAACTTCTCTTAATGCTTCCTGATTAAAGTAATTGGCAACTTTCTTCATTTCGTATGGAATTGCTGCATAATCATCTGTTAAATCTGCATGAGATCCTTTTGTATCCACAATGCATAAGCTGTGTCCATATTCTTCAAAATCCACTTCAACCTTTTTGATCTTTGGACTTTGAGGATCTTCAAAATCAATATTGATCAGACCTCCAATGGAAGATGCCATCTGATCCATCAATCCACATGGTTTTCCAAAGTATACATTCTCTGCATACTGTCCGGCCTGCGCCAAAAATACAGGATCGATCTTCATATCGTTATATAACCCAGATAAAATATTTCCGATCAATACTTCAAATGCAGCAGAAGATGACATTCCAGCCCCATTTAATACATCACTTGTCACATAAGCTTCAAATCCACCGATTTTATATCCTTCTTCTTTTAATTTAGAAGCAACTCCCTGAATCAGTGCCTGTGATGTTCCTTTTTCTGCTTTGGCTGGGTCAAAAGAACTAAGACTTACTATGATTCTTTCATATCCTTCTGATTTCAGATCGATCACATCGTCGTCTCTTTTTGCAACGATCGCGATCGCATCCAAGTTAATGGAAGTTGCAAGAACTTTTCCAAACTGATGGTCTGTATGGTTTCCTCCTACTTCACTTCTTCCTGGAGCACTATAGATTTCTACTTCTTTTTCTCCATAAATCTTTTCAAAGGATTCTAATGCTTTGATGTAGCGTTCCTGCTGATATTCAATCACTGCTTCATCTACATAAATATCTTTTAATAACTGATCATATTTTCCTTCTTTAAAAGCTTCTTCTAATTTTTTAATACTGTTCGGCATTGCGGTTTGCTCTCCTTTCTTCGATCGTCTGAATAACTTTCTTCATAAAACTGTCATCCAGATGATATGCTTTTTTATAAACTACATAGGCTACAAGCATGGACACCGCTGGGATCGCACACATTAAAAATCTGATAGAATTCAATGTCAGTGCTGACTGTACAGCGTTTGGATTTGGAATATATCCTGTACGTTCCAGTGCAAATCCAATGAAAAGTGATGTTAAAGCCGCTGTAAATTTTACGATCAATGTCTGTAAAGAGAATACAACGGATTCATTTCTTGTTCCCAGTTTGTACTCACCATAGTCAACAACATCAGATAAGAATACTGTCGCACATCCAAGTTCTAATCCTGTTCCTGTCTTTACGATCACTCCTGAAATTGCTGTTAATACAATGTTCTGTGGGCATACAAATCCAACAACTAATAATAATGCTAAACCAATAAATGGTAAAATACATGCCAGTAAAAATGATGTATGTCTTGATAATTTCTTTGCTACTTCTGGGAAGATGATCAATCCAACAACTTCTGCGATAGATGCACTGATCATAAAAGCTGATAACATGTTGGCATTTCCACATACATATGTAAAGTAGTAAACTGCAACACCCATGATAAACTGAATTCCTACATTATATAGAAGGATCAGTCCTACTGCTGACTGTAACTGGTCATTTCTCTTAATGATTGAGAATACATCTTTAAAAGAAATCTTCTCACTTGGTGCATTGTTTTCTTTTACTTTTAAGTTGCAGACTGCAACTCCGATCGTAAGAATAAATGTTCCTGCAATGATCATAGCAAAACGATGATATCCGATATATCCTCCACCTAAGGCTGCAATGATCTGAACACCGAATCCTGCGATGACTAATGACTGTCCAATACTTGCAAAAATTCTAGGTAAAACGGAAACAACTTCTCGTTCGTGTGGATCTGATGTAAGGTTTGGAATTACGGACCAGTATGGAATATCCATGATCGTATAAGTCATTCCCCATAATACATAGATCACTGCAACGAAGATGCAAAGTGAAGTTCCTGTTAATTTAAAGTCAGTAAATAATACGACAAAGACAACGGAATTGACTAAAGTTCCGATCACTAGCCATGGTACGAATTTTCCAAAGCGTGATCTTGTGTTATCTACGATCATTCCCATAAACAGATCGTTAAATGCATCCCAAAGTTTTGCTACGAAGAAAACGATTCCTACAAAACCCGGTGATACTTTCAACACATCCGTAAAGTAGATCATAGCGAATGTCGCCATCATTCCATAAATTAAATCTTTTCCCAATGCTCCAAATGCAAAAGTATATTTTACTCTGCCTGGAACCTTTCCATTAGTTGTTTTCATTTTTCTTTCCTCCTGTTTTTAGTGGCTGTCTTTGATACTTGTATAGTAAAACTTTTTAGTAAAATTGTCAATATATTTTTACTAAATTTTTTACTTTTATTTTACTAAATTTACTTTTGTGCTTTTCTCTGTTATAATGAGATAGATTAATATTTATGAGAAAGGATTTTATCTCCATGGCAACAATCAAAGACATTGCACAGAAAGCATCTGTTTCTGCTGCAACTGTATCAAGAATTTTAAACCAAGACGATACCCTGAGTGTAACCGACGAAACAAAACAGCGCGTTTTAAAGGTTGCCCAGGAATTAAATTATACAAAGCATCTAAAAAATACCGTTGAAAAATCGATTTCTATCGGTATCTTTCAATGGTATTCTGTCTTTCAGGAACTGGAAGATCCTTATTATCAGGCAATCCGTGTCGGTATTGAAAAATATTGTGCCGATCATAATATCCACGTTGTCCGTGCTTTCCAGAGCGATTGCAATTATCCTGACACACTCAAGGATCTTCAAGGTCTGATTTGTATTGGTAAATTTAATAAATCTCAGATTAAGTCTTTTCAAAAACTTAATTCCAACACTATTTTTGTTGATATGAAGACACCAAAGATTTATTGTGATACGATCAATCTTGATTTCCAACAGGCAGTTACTGAAGCACTAGATTATTTGTATGATCTTGGTCATCGAAAGATTGCTTATCTTGGTGGGAAGGAAGTTCTCGCTGATAACAGTGTATATTTTGAAGAACGTAAAGATACCTTCATCAACTTCTGCCAGGAACATTCCATTGACCATGAATCTTTTATTTATGAGGGAGATTATTCTGCTGAATCCGGATATAACATGACAAAACAAATGATTGCTGACGGCGACCTTCCAACCGCTATTTTCTCTGCCAGTGATCCTCTTGCAATCGGTGCAATGCGTGCTTTATATGAGAATGGTTATAAAATTCCAGATGATATATCCATCATTGGTTTTGATGATATCAGCGTTGCAAGTTTTTCAAACCCTCCGCTGACAACGATTCATACACCGGCTGAATTTATGGGAGAATATGCTGCTCATTATATTTTACTTCGGACAAAAGAAGATTCTCTGGAGCAGCAGACTCCGATTCGTCTGACACTTCCATGTAATCTTATTGTTCGTAACTCTTGTGCTGCTCCGCGCAAACAGTCATAATATTTAGTAATATTTTTACTTGCTTTTCTAAGCATAGAAAAAACTGCATGCGGTCAGCATGCAGTTTTTCCCAAGAAGGAGTAAAAAGTTAATAGGTAAAATTTATTTATGAAAATGGATTCTCAGTCTTATAAAGCATATTCTTTGGCTGATTAAATCCAATCTCATCGACATCAACACCAATGTATTTGAATACTTCATATAAAGTTTTTCCAAAATGACCAAAAGCAACAGCTCCATGGTGTGGGAAATTCTTTTCGATCAGTACATGGCGGTAAAATCTTCCCATTTCTGGGATAGCAAATACACCAATAGATCCGAAGGATCTTGTTGCTACTGGAAGGATTTCTCCTTGTGCAACGTACGCTCTTAATTTTGTATCTGCTGTACTTTGTAAACGGAAGAATGTAATATCTCCTGGTGCGATATCACCTTCTAATGTTCCCTGTGTCACTTCTTCCGGTAATGTTCTTGCCATGATCTTCTGATATTTCATCTCACAGAAAGATAATTTAGATTTTGCTGTGTTTCCACAATGGAATCCCATAAATGTATCTTTTTGTGTATAGTCATAGTTATCTTTAATTTCTTCATTATACATATCTGCTGGTACGGAGTTGTTGATATCTAATAATGTCACAGCATCCTGACTTACAACCGTTCCAATAAATTCGCTTAATGCACCATAGATATCTACTTCACAGGATACTGGAATTCCCTGTGCTGCCAAACGACTGTTTACATAACATGGTACAAATCCAAACTGAGTCTGGAATGCTGGCCAGCATTTTCCGGCAATTGTTACATATTTTCTGTAACCTTTATGATCCCTGATCCAGTCTTTTAATGTCAGTTCATACTGTGCAAGCTTGGAAAGAATCTCTGGTTTTTTATTTCCTGCACCCAGTTCTTCTTCCATTTCTTTTATGATTGCAAGAATTCTTTCATCCCCTTCATGCTGATTAAATGCTTCAAATAAATCTAATTCTGAGTTTTCTTCAATTTCGATTCCAAGATCATATAATGGTTTGATCGGTGCATTACATGCAAGGAAGTTCAGTGGTCTTGGTCCAAAACTTATGATCTTCAATTCACTTAATGCTTTTACTGTTCTTGCGATTGGCAAAAATTCATGGATCATATCTGCACATTCTTCTGCTGTTCCTACTGGATATTCAGGAATATATGCTTTTATATTTCTTAATTTCAGATTATAACTTGCATTTAACATTCCACAATATGCATCTCCTCTTCCATCTAAGAGGTTATCACCACTTTCCTCAGCTGCTGCCACAAACATCTTTGGTCCATCAAAGTGTTTTGCAAGAAGTGTTTCTGAGATTTCTGGTCCAAAGTTTCCAAGATAAACAACTAATGCATCACATCCTGCTTTTTTAATATCTTCTAATGCCTGTACCATGTGAATCTCACTCTCCACGATACAGACTGGACATTCATAAATGTCCTCAGGATCATATTTTTCTTTATATGCTTTTATCAATGCTTCTCTTCTTGTAACTGATAAACTTTCTGGGAAGCAGTCACGACTGACTGCTACGATCCCGATCTTTGTTTTTGGCATATTATTCATATTGTTTTCCTCCTTTAATACATCAACCAAATATAACTATCTACTTTTCATTACCTTGTGCAAGACGCTTCTCACGAATTGATTTAAATACACTCTGTAAGATTACGAAGAAGCAAAGAAGTAATGCGATCACGATTCTTGTCCACCAGGATGATAATGTTCCCTGGAATGTAATGATCGTTTCAATGATACCCTTGATCAGTGATCCAAATAGTGATCCTACGACAGTTCCAACACCTCCTGTTAAAAGTGTTCCACCAATAACTGCTGCTGCGATCGCATCCATCTCAAATCCTCTGGCCTGCTCTACGAATCCACCACAAGAGTTTAAGCAGAAAGCAAATCCAGCTAATGATGCTAAAAATCCATTTAACACATAAACTTTTAATTTTGTAACTTTAGGATTTAATCCCATTAATAATGCAGACTGTTCATTTCCACCTACTGCAAATACGGCACGTCCAAATTTTGTGTATCGAAGGATCACAAAGGAAATCGCTACAACCAATAATGCAATGACAACACTTAGGTAGATATAAGGATGCATTGCAACTCCTCGATTGTTGTAATATGTAATAAATCCAAAATAAATTCGATAGTTTGCAAGACTTAAAAATGTTGGATTTTCAATACTGATCATATCGGAACTGATCAATGCTGTAAGACCTCTGGCAAAGAACATTCCTCCAAGTGTTACGATGAATGGCTGTATTTTTAAATAAGCTACTAAAAATCCTTGAACCAATCCGAAGATCACACCAAATGCTAATACCAGAATAATTGCAACGACTGCGCTCATATGCTTCACTTCCATCATCCATGCAAGCATCATACAAACAACACCGATGACGGAACCAATCGAAATATCGATTCCTCCTGTGATCAGTACAAATGTCATACCAACGGCTGCAATGATCAATCCAGCATTACTAATGAACAAGTTTAAAAACACCTGTGGGCTTGTAAAGTTTCGATCTCCGTAAAGGATCGCACCTGCAATATAGAGTACGAAGAATAATACGATCGTAACTGCAAGCAAAAATCCATTTCCTCTAAGTTTATTTTTAATTTTCTCTACCATTGCCATTATGCCACCTTCTCTCCAGCAGTTTTTGCTGCACGTTTTGCTTTAATACGATTTAAGTATTTCTTAAATTCTGGAGACTGTAATGTCACGATTATGATAACCACGATCGCTTTATAAAGTGGAAGCTGATCTCCAGTTACTTTCATTGCATATAATGTTGTAGATAATGCCTGGATCGTGATCGCTCCAATAACACTTCCTGCGACTGAGAATTTACCACCTGCAAGAGAGTTTCCTCCAAGTGCTACTGCTAAGATCGCATCTAATTCCATCAAGTTTCCTACGTTATTTGCATCAATGGATGTGATTCTTGATGTTGCGATCATTCCTGCGATTCCTGCACAAAGTCCGCAGGCTGCATATGTGATAAAGATGATCTTTGTAGAATTCAGTCCAAACAAACGACTGGCTCTTGGGTTGATACCTACACTTTCAATATACAATTTTGTTGCTGTCTTATTTAAGAATAATGTTGCTAAAATGACTACGATGATCGCTACCAGAATCGGTGTTGGAACTGGAATATGTGGCAGAAATCCTCCTAAATACTTAAAGCTGTCCACCTTGACATATAAGTTATTTCCACCTGTGATCAACTGTGCCATTCCTCGTCCTGCGGTAAATAAGATCAAGGTTGCTACCATTGGCTGGATCTTCATATTCGCAACTAAGAATCCGTTCCACATACCACATAATACAGATACCACAAGCCCGATCAGGATTGCTGCGATCCAAGGAATTGCATATGTTTCTCCACTTCCAAGAAGATAAACAGATACAGCTCCTGATAATGCCATGATCGCTCCGACAGAGATATCAGTTCCTGCACTGGATGCTACACAAAGTGTCATACCAACTGCTAAGATGATCAATTCACTGGATCGGTTGAAAATATCGACCAGATATCCATATAACACACCATTTTTAATTGAGATTTCAAAAAATGATGGGGATTTTATAAGGTTAAATAATAATACAAGTGCCAGACATACAATTGGCCAGAAGAGGCGATATGATGTCATCTTTTTTAATTTATCCATAATTATTTGTCACCTCCTGCGATTGCTTTCATTACATTTTCCTGTGATAATTCACTTTCTTCCAATTCTCCGACTTTCTCACCATCTCGTAAGATTCCCATGTGAGTCACGGTACGAAGCATTTCTTCTACTTCGGATGAAATAAATACAACAGACATTCCTTCATTTGCAAGTTTTACGACTAATTTCTGAATCTCTGTCTTTGTTCCAACATCAATACCTCTGGTTGGTTCATCAAGAATCAGGAAATCTGGTTCTGTCATCAGCCATCTTCCGAGGATTACTTTCTGCTGATTACCACCACTTAATGATTTGATCGGTGTTTCTCTGCTTGCTGTCTTAACCTGCAGCATCTTAATATACTTATCTGTCAACTCTTCCTGTTCTTTTCTGCTCATCAGTTTGAACATTCCTCGTTTTGCCTGAAGTGCCAAGATCATGTTTTCTCTTACAGAAAGATCTGCAATGATTCCTTCTACTTTACGATCTTCCGGACAATATGCCATTCCTTTATGCATTGCATCAATTGGTGCTTTGACATCTAATTTTTCTCCTTTGACATATAATTCTCCTCCATCTGGTTTATCTGCTCCATAAATCGCTCTTACAAGTTCGGAACGTCCAGATCCTAATAATCCAGATAATCCAACAACTTCTCCTTTATGGATCTTAATGTCAAATGGTTTGATCGTTCCTTTATGATAAAGACCTTTTGCTTCGATCACAACTTCGTCGCTTTGTTTCTTTGATGATGTTCCACTTCCTTTGATGTCTGCCAGATCATCAAATTCTTTTCCCATCATTGTTGCAACTAATTTAAATCTTGGAAGCTCTTCTGTCTTATATTCGCCTACAAAATGTCCATTTCTAAGTACTGTGATCCTGTCACAGACTGCATAGACCTGTTCCAAAAAGTGTGTTACGAATACGATCGCTGTTCCGCGTTTCTTTAGCATATTCATAACCTTAAATAATTTCTCAACTTCTCCTTCATCAAGACTTGATGTTGGTTCATCAAGGATCAATACTTTTGACTGAATGTCAACTGCTCTTGCGATCGCCACCATCTGCTGAATCGCTACGGAATAGTTTTCCAATTCCTGTGTGGCATCAATTTCTAATTCCAGATTATCAAGGATCTTCTGTGCCTGTGTATTCATCGTCTTCCAGTCGATCCTCCCCATTTTCATTGGTTCTCTTCCGATAAAAATATTTTCTGCTACCGTTAGATTCGGACACAGGTTTACTTCCTGATAAACGGTGCTGATTCCATTGTTTCCCGCTTCTTGAGGGGATGTGTTAATAATACTTTTTCCATCCATGATGATCTCACCTGTCTCAAATTCCTCAACTCCTGTAAGAACTTTGATCAGTGTAGATTTTCCTGCACCATTTTCTCCCATTAAGGCATGAATCTCTCCTTCTCTCAATGTAAGCTGTGCATCGGACAGTGCTTTCACTCCTGGGAATGTTTTATTAATATGTCGCATGGATAGAACTGTCTTCTTTTCATCACTCATGACAATTCTCCTTTCTTTTCATGATTTTTGAGCCGATTTTAATGAAAATGCCCTGATTTTTGGCATAAAAATTACAGGATAAGTCAGATTGTCCTGACCCAGAGCCTGCAATCTTTATTTGTAGTGCGATTGTTAATAGTTACATGTGTGTACTTAAGGGGATTTTCAACAATGTTTATTAATATGCACGTTTGTTAATAACTTCTTTTGTAGTATTATCTTTTGTAAATACCTGCTCATCTACATACTGGATCTTATCTACTTTTTCACCTTTCATGATCTTCTTAGCTAATTCAGCTACACGAGGTCCATGAAGTGGGTTACATTCAAATTCAGCATTAATCTCTCCAGACTGAACTTTCTTTAATGCTGCTTTGATCGCATCGAAAGAAATGATCGTTACGTCTTTACCAGGTGTTTTTCCTGCTGCTTTTAATGCATCGATTGCTCCGAATGCCATGTTATCATTCTGTGCTACTACAACATCAATGTCTTTGTTCTGTTTTAAGAAAGATTCCATAACTTCCTGACCTTTTGCCTGTGTAAATTCTCCTGTCTGAGAAGCAATGATCTTGAAGTTTTTCTGATCTTTGATTCCTTCTTTAAATCCTTTTGTACGTCCGATTTCTGCAGAAGAACCAATCGTTCCCTGTAATACAGCGATGTTTACGTCACCTTTTTCTTTTCCCTTTTCTTTAATTAACCATTCAGCCGCTTTCACACCTTCTTTTTTGAAGTCTGATCCAACCCATGCTGTGATCAGTGAATCATCAGAAGTTTTGATCTGACGGTCAACTGTGATAACTGGGATGTCAGCTTTCTTTGCTTCTTTTAAAACTGTTTCCCAACCTGTTTCTGTTACAGGTGCGATTGCGATCACATCAACACCCTGTGTGATAAATTCTCTGACCGCTTTTGTCTGATTTTCCTGTTTCTGCTGAGCATCTGCAAATGATAATTTAAATCCGTTCTTTGCTGTTAATGCAGATTTCATAGACTTTGTATTCGCTACACGCCAATCACTCTCAGCTCCAACCTGTGAAAATCCGATGTTGATCTCTGAAGTTTCCTTCTTTGAAGAACCACTGTCTTTCTTGTTTCCTCCACCACAACCAGTAAGCATTGTTCCGATCATCATTGTTGCAAGTAAACCTGCAGCCACCTTCTTAATACTTCTTCTCATTATGATTTCCTCCTTTTTCTTTTTTGATTTTTTCGTTTTCCTTAATTACAAGTTATATTTTACTTGAAATTGTATTTCTTTCAATGCAATTTCTTTTGCATTCGGTGGATTATTTTATGAAATTTTTATCTTGTCTGTTTAAAGTTTGATTTTTTTTGATAATGGTTTGAATTTTTTTGATTTTTGATTATTTTTTCTCTGCTTGTCTAGTCTTCGGTACAACTACGATCACCTTAGTTCCAATATCTGGTTCACTTTCAAGGATCAACCCATATTCTTCTCCATAATATAATTTAATCCGCCGATTTACATTTGCAATTCCAAACCCTGTTGTCCTGTTTACCCATATATCTTCATACATTTCTTTATTAATCTGAACTACCTGCTCAGGCTGCATACCAACTCCATTATCTTCAACGATCAGGAATATATTATTTTCATCATCTACACTGGAAATCTTTATCATTCCTTTTTCTCTTTGTTTTTTCAATCCATGATATAATGCATTTTCTACTAATGGCTGTAAAGTGATCTTTACAATATCATTTTTCTTGATCTCATCTGGGACATCAATAGAATATTCCATAATATCCCCGTATCTTAATTGTTGTATCTTTAAATAATTTTCAACATGCTCTAATTCTTCCCTGATCGTTATCTTATCTTCTCCGTGACTTAAACTTGTACGGAAAAAGCCAGACAAGGCAGCTACCATTTCTACCACTTTGTCATCCTGATGATCAATGGCAAGCCACATGATCGTGTCCAATGTATTATAAAGGAAATGTGGATTAATCTGCTCTTGTAGTAACTGCAGCTCTTTTTTTCGAAGATTTTGTTGTTCTACTTTTACATCTTCGATCAATCTCTCTACCTTTTGTGCCATATGTTCGAAATTATTTGTTAAGATCTGCAGCTCTTCTGTTGTATTTTGAGGTCCATGTACATCAAAATTTCCCTGCGCCACTTCCTTTGTCATCTCACATAATTGTCTGACTGGATAACTAATGCTTTGCGAAATCAATTTCGATAATTTCCATGTTATCAGAGACAAAAACAGTACAGCGATCAATGTGATCGTGATCGTATGCATGATTTCTTTTTCCAGTTTTACACGCATACTCTCCATATTCCCAATCTCATAGTAAATGTATTCGGATACTTTTTCTTTAATGATTTCTGTAAATACATTCACATTTAATCTTAATCTCTGATTATTTTCCATATAATCGTTTTTTAGATCTGAGTGTTCAATTTCTTCAATGGAAATCTTCAGATTATCCAACAGTTTTCCTATCTGTCTCGTTCTTAATTTACTTTCATCTGTTACCGCATTTTTATTCAGTTCCTTTACCAGCTCCTTCGCTTCCTTAATCTCCTCATATGGTTTCATCGTATCAAAACTCTCTGCACCGATAACAATACGATACATTTTATAATCCATATCTTCTGAAAATGAGAAATTAAACTTGCTGGCTACTGATACGTTTTTTACTGCCTCATTATAGCTTTCATTAAAATTTATCATGATAACAAGAAGCGTGATAATCCCCACTAACGCAGGAATTATCACGACCATCCTTAACCATTTTAGTTTTTTTTCTATTGAGAACTGCCGAAATCGAGCAATAGATTCTCTCACATATTTTTTCATTACATCCTCCTTGATCTATATTCACTTGGAGTACATCCTTGCGTTTTTTTAAACAGGTAGCTAAAGTAATGTGGATCCTTATATCCCACTTCATAGCTGATCTGTGATGCCTTCATATCTGTAAAACAAAGCATTTCTCTTGCTTTATCCATTCTGACTGATGTCAAAAATTCCACAAAAGATTTCCCTGTTTCTTGTTTAAACGTTGTACTAAAATGACTGCTGCTTAATCCAACCTGATCTGCAACATCACTCAACGATAATGTTTCTTCTTGATAATTTTTCACAATAAATTCTTTTGCCTCCGTTATCAATGAAGAATGTTTCTTCCCTAATCTTTCATTTCGCATTCTGATCGCTTGTATGATAAGTTCTTCGATATACTCCGCTGCTTTCTCTCCTGTTGAAACTGCAGCGATCTGTTGTTTGTAATCCTTAAACGTGCGATCGATATTTGCTTTCTCAACTCCCATTTTCTCAACGAATTTCATAACACCTACCTGTATATTGATCAGCATATACTGACAAAACATAAAAGAATCCATATTAGATTTTCCTAATGTCTTGGTATAATCCTCTACAAATAAATGTACAGCTTCTTCTTTTCCATTTTTCAAAAACTCTTCCAGCGATTCTGAATTTACTTTGGTAAAATCTACTTGCTGCAGATCTTCTGCTCTTTCTATCTTTTCATTATCTAATTTATCAAAAAACACCGCTTCATTCCCAGAAGACTGATACTGGTATGCAAAAGCCTTGCTTGCACTGTCGTAAGATTCCGAAAGGTTATGTAATCGTTCCACTGCATGTCCAATCCCTGCAAACCATTGTAGTTCTTTCTCTTTTTTCATACGCTTTGTCAATGCTGCAACATAATCTTTTGCCACTTGTATGGTTTCCTCTGTATTCTGTGCCTTGATCATTAAAACATAGCCCTCTGTTACACGGTGAAAAACAATCATATTTTCAAACTGGCTGCTTACTTCTTCTACGATCGCATCTTCTTTGGTACGAAGATCATATACTGCCTCTGTATCATTCTCATTCTTTGAAAATATTTTAAATAACATAAAATTGTATGCCGGTGCCATAAGATCTATTCCAAGTTCATTCCCTTGTTCCATTAATTTAGATACAGATATCTTTCCACGGATCAGATTCCCGAAAAATTGATATCTCATATTTTTCATTTGTGTTTTTATATTTTTTTGTAATTTTTTTATATCTTCTTCCTGTCTTTTTTTCTTATCAAGCTTTTGTTTTACTTTATTTAGTGCTTCTAATAACTGCTCACCGGTTACTGGTTTGGTCAGATAATCTGTTACACCGATCTTGATCGCTTCTTTTGCATAGTCAAACTCCCCATATCCAGAAAGTATGATGATCTGTATTTTGGGCATTTTTTTCTTTAAGATATCACTTAATTCAAGTCCATCCATAAATGGCATCTTGATATCTGTGATCACGATATCTGGATGTAGTTTTTCGATCATTGGAAGAGCCATCTCACCATCTGGTGCTTCTCCCGCAAATTCAAAACCATTTTCTTCCCATTTTACGTTATTCTTTATACTCTTACGAATGATCTTTTCATCTTCTACTAAAAATACTTTGATCATATTACCTTCCTCTTTTCTAAAATATTATTATACTCTCTTATAGAATTATATTCCAGAAATAAACAAGAATATATCCATACAAATAAAAAGGGGAAGGGGATATTGTATGGATATGATTCTTATTTTTTAATTTCAATCTATATTATTCTGTTTCAAATCGGTATGTTGTCACTGCTTCATACTCTTCGCCTTTTCTTAAGATAACTCTTGGCTTTTTCTCTATATTCATAGAATTAGGCAAGAATTGTGGTTCTAATGCAACACCATCTCTGTTCTCATATGGTTTTCCAAATTTACCATCACTTCCTCCTGCCAGAAAGTTTCCTGCATATAACTGCATGCATGGAAGTGTTGTTGTGATCGTTAATTTTCGTCCACTTTCTTTATCATATAAGACTGCATGATCTTTCTCATCCTTTAACATAAAACAATGATCATAGCCTCCAACGAATCTCAACTGTTCATCATCATCATGAATCCGTTCTCCAATCTCATGAAAACTTTTAAAATCAAATGGTGTATTCTCTACATCCAAAAACTCACCTGTTGGAAGACCATTCTCATCTGCACATGCAATCTGATCTGATTTGATCATCAATTGATGATCATAGATCTTACTGTCTTTTGCTGAAAGATTAAAATAGGAATGATTGGCTATATTGATCAGTGTGTCTTGATCTGTCATTGCTTCATATTCCATCTTTAATTCATTTCCAGATAGACGATATACTATCTTTAAACAAAGACTTCCTGGAAATCCTTCTTCCATATCTGGAGAAAGATAGATAAAACGGATTCCATCTTCTAAAATCTCATAGTTAAAAATCTTCTGATTAAATCCATTTATACCACCATGAAGCGTATTCGGTCCGGAATTTACTGCAAGTTTATAGGTCTTTCCATTCAACTGAAACTCTCCATTTGCAATTCTGTTTGCAACACGTCCGATGATACATCCTAAAAATTTATCATCTTTATGACAATCTTCCACATCTTGATATCCAAGAACGACATCTCCATAATTTCCATCTCTGTCTTTTGTGAACACAGATAAAATATGACAACCAAGGTTACTCGTGATCACTTTTATCTCATCATTTTGTAATTCAAATAAGCAGACTCCATTTTGTCTTTTTTCGATCATTTTTACTTTCATCATTTTACAACACTTTCTTTTAAATTTTATCTGATATCTTTATTGATCCATTTTCATTATTTGCCTTGGCCATAGTAAGCATTTGCCCCATGTTTTCTGAAGAAATGTTTATCCTGCAGATATTGTGGTGCTGGCTTTGCTTCTGGATTTAAATGCTCGCAACGGTATGCCATCTTTGCGACTTCTTCTAAGACAACGGCATTATGAACTGCCTCGGCTGCATCAGCTCCCCATGTAAATGGTCCATGATTTGTACAAAGCACTCCTGGAACATAAACTGGATTCTTATCTTTAAATATCTCAATGATCACCAATCCTGTATTCTTCTCATAGGCTTCTTCAATTTCTTCTTTTGTGAGGCTTCTTGCACATGGAATTTCTCCATAGAAGTAATCTGCATGTGTTGTTCCATAGCATGGAATACTTCTCCCCGCCTGTGCCCATGATGTTGCCCATGGGGAATGTGTATGTACAATTCCTCCTAAATCTTTGAATGCTTTATATAATTCAATATGCGTTGGTGTATCAGAAGATGGATTTAAATCTCCTTCCACTCTGTTTCCATCAAGATCCATGACAACCATATCTTCTGGAGAAAGTTTATCATAATCCACACCACTTGGTTTAATAACAAATAAACCACTTTCTCTATCAATTCCACTGACATTTCCCCATGTATATGTGATCAGACCTCTTTTAGGAAGTTCCATATTTGCTTCATAGACTTCTTTTTTTAATTGTTCTAACATCTTTCGTCTCCTTTTTACATGACATCAATTGCAACTCGTTCAAGTGCAAGACCTTTTTGATATTGTTTGATAAATTCATCAAATCCTTCCACATCTTTTTCATCTGGAGCGATCGTTGTACCTTCTTCCCCTGCAAATACTTTGTCAGAAAGATAGGTATCAAGCGTCTCATCTTCTGCTTTATCCAGCATATAGGCTGCAAGGATCGCCATTCCCCATGCACCACCTTCTCCAGCTGTTTTCATAACTGATACTGGTGCATTCACAGCTGCTGCCATGATCTTTTGTCCAACACCTTCTGTTTTGAATAATCCACCATGTCCCAGCATTTTATCAACTTTGACATCTTCTTCTTTCATCAAGATATCAAGCCCCGTCTTCAAAGCTCCAAGTGCTGTGTATAGATGAACTCTCATAAAGTTTGCAAGATTAAAATTACTATCTGGTTTTCTTACAAATAATGGCCTTCCTTCTTCAAATCCTGTGATATGTTCTCCTGAGAAATAGTTGTATGCAAGTAATCCACCACAATCCTTGTCACCTTCTAATGCTTTATTGTAAAGAGTTCCATAAAGCTGATCCATATCTACATCTTCCACACCAAAGTTCTGTGCAAATTCTTTAAATAAGTTGACCCATGCATTCAAATCTGATGTACAGTTATTACAATGTACCATACCCACAAGATCACCTGATGGCGTTGTGACAAGATCGATCTCATCATAAACTTTCTTTAATTCTTTCTCTAAAACGATCATTGCAAAAACACTTGTTCCTGCAGATACATTTCCTGTTTTTCTTGTCACGCTGTTTGTCGCAACCATTCCAGTTCCTGCATCTCCTTCTGGAGGACATAAAGGAATTCCAGCTTCCAGATTACCAGATGGATCTAATAATTTTGCTCCTTCTTCGCTTAAGATACCCGCTTTATCTCCAGCTATTAAAACTTTTGGTAAGATATTTTCTAATTTCCATCCAAATTTTTTATCTTTGATCAGGTCGTCAAATGTCTTGATCATCGTCTGGTTATAATCTTTTGTTTCGATATCGATTGGGAACATTCCAGACGCTTCTCCAACACCGAGCACCTTTTCACCTGTTAATTTCCAATGGACATATCCTGCCAGTGTTGTCAGATAATCAATATCTTTTACATGTTCTTCTTCTTTTAAAATTGCCTGATACAGATGTGCGATACTCCATCTTTGAGGAATGTGATAAGAAAATGCTTCCGTTAATTTCTCAGAAGCTTCTTCTGTCATTGTATTTCTCCATGTTCGGAATGGCACTAACAATTCTCCATCTTTATCAAATGCCATATATCCATGCATCATCGCACTAAATCCGATACTTCCAACCTTAGTTAGTGTAATATCATATTTTTCTTTCACGTCGTTTACCAAGTTTTGGTAACTGTCTTGTAGTCCACTCCAGATGTCTTCTAATGTATAAGTCCATATATTATTCTCCAGACGATTTTCCCAGTCATGGCTTCCGGATGCGATCGGATGATGATCTTTGTCGATCAGTACAACTTTGATCCTTGTTGATCCAAATTCGATTCCCAATGCTGTTTTTCCATCTGCGATCATTTGCTTTGTTTCCATGATACTACCTCCATTTTCTAACGATAAACTACTTCATTCCATCTTAATTCATTCTTTAATATTCTGATATCTGTATTCTCATCAATGACAACACTCTCAATTCCCATAGCCTCTGCCCATGCAACCATCTGATCTACGCTAAGATCATAAGAAAATGCTGTATGATGTGCTCCACCAGCTAAGATCCATGCCTCTGCTCCTTTATAAAGATCTGGTTTTGGTGTCCAGAATGCCGTCGCTACTGGAAGCTCTGGCATTGGTTTTTCTGTCTTTTTACAATCCACTTTATTAATGATCAGACGGAAACGATGTCCAAGATCGATCAAAGAAGTGGCTATTCCTTCTCCTTCTTTTGCTGTAAATACAAGTCTTGCAGGATCTTCACGATCTCCCATAGATAATGGATTTACTTTGATTGAAACAGGACCATCCGCGATCGTTGGGCATACTTCCAACATATGAGCTTCTAAGATACCCTCTTTTCCCGGAACAAAATTGTATGTATAATCTTCCATAAATGATGTTCCTTTGGCATCTTTCTTTCCTGCTGTCATAACTTTCATCAGTCGTACCATTGCTGCTGTCTTCCAGTCACCTTCTGCACCAAATCCATAACCTTTTTCCATTAATCTCTGAATCGCAAGTCCTGGAAGCTGTTTTAATCCACCAAGATCGCCAAAGTGTGTAACAACTGCTTGATAATCATGGTCTTTTAAGAATTTTTCCAGTCCGATCTCGATTCCAGCCTGTACCTCTACATGTTTCTTAAATTCGATCGGATCTCTGCCCTCTAATAAAAGATTGTATTTTTCATAATATAACTGTGTCAGTGCATCAATATCACCTTTGCTGACTGCATTGACATAATCTACAACTTCATTGACTGGATATGCATCGATCTCCCATCCAAATTTAATCTGTGCTTCGACTTTATCACCTTCTGTAACCGCAACATTTCTCATATTATCCGCAATCCTTACCACACGGATATTTTTACTTTCCACCATTCCGATTGCACTTCTCATCCAAGATGCGATCTTTTCTTTCACTTCTTTTGATTCATAATATCCAACAACAACTTCTCTTGGGATTCCCATTCTTGTTACGATATGTCCAAATTCCCTGTCACCATGTGCTGACTGGTTTTCATTCATAAAATCCATATCAATCGTGTCATATGGGATTTCTTCATTAAACTGTGTGTGAAGATGTAATAATGGTTTCTTAAATGCCTGTAATCCTGCGATCCATGATTTTGCTGGGGAGAATGTGTGCATCCATGTGATGACACCGGCACATTCTTCATCTGCATTTGCTTCTTCAAATGTTCTTCTGATCGAAGTACTATCAATTAATGTCGGTTTCCATACAACTTCAAATGGTAAGATGCCACTTTCATTGAAATTCTGCACAATGATCTGTGCATGTTTTGCCACATGGCTTAAACATTCATCTCCATATAAATCCTGTGATCCTGTTGCAAACCAAAATTTGTAATTTTTTTTAAGTTCCATTTTTTGCCTCCCAGTTTTATATCTATTCTTGATTCCTATTTTTACATGAGTTTCCGATCACCAATTTCGGTTCGATCAAATACTCTGTTTTCATGTCTTTATCTGATCCACCTTGTATCTTTTCTAGCAACAACTGTCCTGCCATCTCGCCAAGTTTTTCCTGTGGATGAGCAATAGTCGTTAAAGACAGTGGATGCTGATGTGCAAGCATTGAATTATCATATCCTGTGATCGACAAGTCTTCTGGAATTGAAACACCAATCTGATGCAATCCTCCAATGATTGAAAATGCGATCTGGTCATTGTAACAGACAACTGCATCCATCTTTCTTTGATCCTTTATCATCTGAACAACCGATGTTACTGGTTTCGTCTGACGATCTTCTGTATGAAACCAGACAACCATATCTGGATCATATTGATATCCTGCTTCCTGAAGTGCCATCACATAACCTTTATGTCGTTCTCTTCCTTGATGATCATCTGCTTTAAAAACTCCTACGATATATTGATGTCCCATATCGATCAGATATTTTGTAAGCAGATAACCTCCTTTACAGTCGTCCATAAGAATGTGGGGTTTGTCTTTCATCTCCTCATAGACTCCGTGAATAAAAATGTAGGGAATTTCATATTTATCAAGATTCTCATAAAGTTTTGGATGTCTGCATACAATCTCACTTTTACTTGGCTCAATGATCAAGCCATCAATATCTTTTGTAAGAATATCTTCAAGACATGCTGTCTCTCCTCGTCTGCTATTTTCTGTTGTCTTAAAAATAATGCTGTATCCATCTTTGGAAAGGACACTGTTGATCCCCTGGATCAATCTAGGGAATATATAATCAGAAATATAGGTTGTAACCACTGCAATATTCTTTGATTCCTTTTTATGAAGTGCCCGTTCTGTACAAAACGTTCCCTTTCCATGAACTGCAATGATATAACCTTCTTCTTCCAGAATTGACAGCGCCTTACGTACGGTATGGCGGCTAAGATCATATTCCTGTACTAGTTGATTCTCTGACGGCATCTTATCTCCCGGTTGATAGACACCAGATAAAATATCATTCTTCAGTGATTCCTTTAATGTGTGATATTTCATTTCTCCTTTGTTCTTTCCCATGCTTGACATCCTCCTTCCTTATGGTTCTTATTTTAAAACTTGTACGGTCCTCTTTACAAGTTGTTGTTTATGGTCGATATTAACAATATTTTCACTTTATTTCTATGCACTTTTAACAAAAACTATTTTTTCTATCATTCTGCTTTTCCTTTTCTACTATCTCATGCTATACTGACTATCAAGAAGGAGTAACATACGATTGGAGGATTTCATGAAAATTTTGTGTGTAACAAAATGCCCAACTGGAATGGTTCAAACCTATGTTGCGGCAGAGAAACTAGAACAGGCAGGTAAGAAACTTGGCGTTGACCTTTCTGTGGAAACACAGGGAGCTATGGGAATTCAAAATCAGTTTTCCCCTGAACAGATCGATGAAGCTGATTATATTGTGATTGCTGCTGATGTTGCGATCGACGAAGCTTCCCGCTTCGGTAATAAAAAGCTTTATGTCACATCTTTAGAAGATGCCATTGTTCATCCTGAGCAGATTTTAGAATCTCTGACAACCAAGTCATATTCTTATCAGGATGCAGCTGTATTGAATAAGAAGATTCTTGGTTAGAAAAAGCCATCACATTTATGATCTTAATGGTCACTAATGTGGTGGTTTTTTTCAAATATATGTGATGATCAGATCAAAATACAATTTGTAAATTACGTTTATTTATGTTAAACTAGAACATATATTCGAAAGGAGCTGTTTCATATGGAAATCTCATCAAAAGATTTATCTTTAAATGAAAAATTGAAGATTTTAGCTGATGCAGCAAAATACGATGTCGCCTGTACTTCCAGTGGTTCTTCCCGCCGTGGAAAGAAAGGAATGCTCGGGAATACAGAGGCTGCTGGAATCTGTCATAGTTTTTCTTCGGATGGGCGCTGTGTGTCTTTGCTTAAGATCTTACTTAGCAATGAATGTATTTATGATTGTAAGTATTGTCTAAACCGAGTAAGTAATGACAGGGTTCGTACAACATTTACTCCGGACGAGATCTGTACACTTGTTGTGGAATTTTATCGAAGAAATTATATTGAAGGGTTATTTTTAAGCTCTGGAATCGTAAAGAGTCCGACTTATACGATGGAATTGATGTATCAGGCGATTTATCTGCTTCGTACAAAGTACCATTTTAATGGATATATCCATGTGAAAGCGATTCCTGGCACTTCGGATGAATTGATCACGAATATGGGATATCTTGTCGATCGTATGAGTGTGAATCTAGAACTTTCTACGATTGACGGGCTTAAGAAGCTGGCTCCTCATAAGAATCCGAAGAAACTTGTTGCTCCAATTCGTCAGATTCAGAATGGAATCGTGGATCATCGGTTGATGATCGGAAAAGATGCCTCTATGGAACGTTCTCAAAGTAATAAGTATTTGAAGCATACGATCTTTCAAGAGAATCCTTATCAGCGGATTCAGACTGGTTCTTCCCCATTGACACTTGCAGATCCTTCTCTTAAGAATACTTTACGTTTGCAAAATAATGGGAAACCAGCTTCTTTTGTTCCTGCCGGTCAAAGTACACAGATGATCATTGGTGCAACTGGGGAGAGTGATCTGCAGCTTTTATCGACAACGCAGAAATTATATCAGCAGTATGACTTGAAACGTGTGTTTTATTCTGCCTATGTTCCTTTGAATGAGGATTCTAATCTGCCAGCGCTTGGAACCGCACCGCCGCTTCTTCGGGAACACCGTCTGTATCAGGCAGATTGGCTGCTACGGTTTTACGGATTTAAGGCAGATGAATTACTTTCTGTAGACCGGCCGAATTTTAATACGATGCTTGATCCAAAGTGTGACTGGGCGTTACGTCACCTTGATACTTATCCAGTTGAGATCAATCATGCTTCTTATGATGTGTTGCTTCGTGTTCCTGGAATTGGGACAAAGTCTGCATTTCGTATTGTTAAGGCACGCAAACATGGAACTCTTAATTTTGAGCATTTGAAGAAGATGGGGATTGTATTAAAACGTGCGAAGTATTTTATCACCTGCAGTGGGAAGATGATGTATCGGATACCGATTGAAGAAGATTTTATTACCAGGCAGCTGATTGGTGAGGATGGAAAGCAAAATTGGGAGATCGATCATCCACAGACCTATCGACAGCTTTCTTTATTTGATGATTTTAATTTTCAATCTGAAGTCACTTTAGAAGATTCTTCGAAAACTTTGTTTGGACAGATGTAATTTTCGTTATTTTTTGTATTCTGGAGGCTATTATGACTGTTTTTACCTGTGAAGATAATTTTGATGCGATGATGACTTGTGTTTATGAGGCCTGGGCATCAAGACTTGGTCATTCCAATATTAAATTGAAGACAGAACCGATTGGAAATCTGGAATTATTCTGTGATTATCGGCATGTGGATGCTGATCCGGAGAAAACTGCCAGTGTCGTTCGTTCTATCAAGAGTAAGATTTCTTATCAGGCTTATATTATGATCTATGAAGCTGCAATGTCTGATGCCGAGGATAAATTAGATACGATTTATCGTTTTATGGTTGCTGGATTCCATTATGGTGCTCATGTTGTGGATTTTCTTCAGGAACCTGTGATTATGCGGATGTTTGAATTGAAACGTAAAGTTGGAAATGAAGCTCATTTTCATGTGGAATTTATCCGATTTGCGAATATGCCTGGAGATGTGTTGGTAAGTCATATTGAGCCAAAGAGTAATGTATTAACTCTAGTTGCAACACATTTTTCTGATCGTCTGCCTTCTGAAAACTGGATGATCATTGATGATAAACGCTTCATCGCTGTCGTTCATCCTGCAGATCAAGATTATTATTTAACAATACTTTCAAAAGAAGAAATGGACCGGCTGTCCATTCAGACAGACGATCCGTTTATTGATCTATGGAAAGACTTTTTCAATACGATCGGGATTAAAGAACGAGAAAATCATCAGTGTCAGAGGAATCTGATGCCATTGTGGTATCGGAAACATATGACAGAATTTCAGTGATTTTCAGTTTTATAATTGTTCTTCCCTTAAATATTTCATGAACGCTTCACATCCCTCGACTACATCTCTGTATGTATCGTCAAAATTCCCTGTATACCATGGATCTGCGATGTCTCTTGGATGTTTGGAATAGTCTAATAACAGATGGATCTTTCCATCTGGGTCACCACCTGTAATACGATTCATATTTCTTAGATTCCATGCATCCATACCGATAATGTAATCGTATTCTTTGTAATCTTGTTTTGTCATCTGGATGGCACGGTGTTTTAGGACTGGGATTCCTTCCTGTCTTAGTTTATTTACCGTTCCATAATGTGGTGGATTACCGATTTCTTCTCTGCTCGTTGCAGCAGAGTCGATGTAAAATTTGTCTTTTAGTCCTTGATTGTTTACCATGTGTTGGAAAACAAATTGGGCCATTGTGCTTCGGCAGATATTGCCGTGGCAAATGAATAGTATTTTTATCATTATCAAAACTCCTTCAAAAATGAAATATTATTACGCGTTTTGCCACCGATTTTACGGACCTCTGCACTACCGCTGACTAGTACAGAAATAGTCAAATACGGCAAAATGCTTCAAAGTGTAGACGTCAAAAGTAGTAAAAAAATAGTAAAAAAGTAGTAAAGTAGTCAGTGTTTTACTACCACCCGTTTGGAACAACCAGGCCTTCCTTCAATCCCAGATAGTTACCTATTTGTATTGCCAACTTTTCAAGTTGCGCATAAATAGATTCTTTTACAACCCTATATTCTGCTCCAAGGATATGTTCTGTTAGTCCAAACATGATGTCGTCATGTAGCAAGTCCTTATTTTTCAGCGCAACCCCCAGTTTGTAATGCGCCATTGCATTTCTAAACTTATCATTCTTCCATTGGTCATCTAGAATAAAACAGGTACCTAACTTATCATTAATTTGAGGAATAACATTAAGTAATGAATAATACAGCAAATATGCGAATCGCAATTTAGTAGGCATCTCTTCTTTTATCCATCGATCAATGCAAAATATCAAAAAATTGATTTGGCATAGTATCGAGAAAAGCACAAACCTATCACTAAAATCATTGCCCACTGGAGATTTAACAAATCCTCCGTAATCACACACATCAAAGTTTAATGTGTCATCTACCTGATATTCTCTTAATGCATTAAACAACACAATGTATTCACCGCCAATTTTAGCCATAGATTTTACATATTCACCGTTGTTGCCATCATATTGAAAGAAAGGTGAATAATATCTGCATAATATCGTATTTCCACACAGAACCCCATTCACAGTATCAACACCATAAATATCATATAAATGTAGCTTTTGGGCTATCGGTTTACATATGCTTCCAAAATAGTGATCGCTTTCAGAATACGCTTGCTCTAATAAATCGTATATCGCATCATAATCTTGCTGCCATAGCTTAACGCTAATTCTAATTTGCTCATAAAACTTTTCTTCATTCCTAGTGAACTGCGGAATTGGCAACTTATTTTTACATGAATTATTTACAGCCTTTACCCAATCTTCTGCTCCATCAATAACAACTCCAAGGTATGGTAACAAGGATGGTATATAGTTTGATTTACTAGGATCGATATGGCGTGTCACTGTATATAAAAATCTCAAATCGCTTTGGATCATAGATCTAGCAGCCTGCTGCACTTGATTTAAAGACGAAAAATCTATCAAATGAAATCACCTCTTTTTATTCATTTGTTTTTCTCTACACACAAATAGAATATATACATACTATCATATTTTTGCGTTTTTCTCCACTAAAATAAAGTTCCAGACTTATCATCTGAAACTTTATAATGAATCTTTTTATATTCTTTCACCTTTTCCTTAAATATGCTCACATAATCTTTATCTCTCTGATTAATATACTTTGTTCCGTATAACATGCAATTAGTAATTTTCTTGTTGCCTTATTACTTCTGATAATATCGACAACATCTTGTCAACTTGGATTGGCTTTGCTATATGTCCATTCATTCCGACTGCAATAGCATCTCTCTTATCTTCTTCAAATGCATTTGCTGTCATTGCAACAATCGGTATACTCGCTTTATCCTTATCTGGTAAATTTCTAATTGCCTGTGTTGCTTTATAACCATCCATTTGGGGCATCTGGATATCCATAAGGATCATATCATATGTGTCTGCTGGCATCTTTTCTATCCTGTTTACACACTGAATGCCATCCTCCACGCGCTCTATCTTAAGGCCTGCACTCTCAAGGATTGCCTCTGCGATCTCTGCATTTAAATCATTATCCTCCGCCAAAAGGATATTCCTGCCTTCAAGGATTTCACTTCCTGTTTCAGACTCTTCAATATACTTTTTTACATAATAGCTTTCATCCGCTATCCTGTGCTTTAATGTAACTGTAAAGGTGCTGCCTTTTCCAAGTTCACTTTCTACATTTATTGTTCCTCCCAACAGATCAACATATTTCTTGACGATTGACATCCCAAGTCCGGTTCCTGCGATTTTGCTCTTTGTGGTGTTCTGCTCACGTGTGAATGCCTCAAAAATATTTGTCAGATACTCCTGACTCATACCAATTCCTGTATCACTCACCCTGGTCCTTACCATCATATATCCATCCTCATCACATGGCAATTCATCTATGCTTACCTTAACAGAACCACCGGATGAAGTATACTTTATGGCATTGCTCAGGATGTTGACAAATATTTCTTTTACCTTAGTAGTATCTGTCAGTATATTTTCATGTTCTACGTTTATTGTGTATTGAAGTACAAGATTCTTTTTCTTTGCTACATCACCAAATATTTCAAATAAGTTCTGCCGGATGTCTTCAATCCGACCATAGTTCTCATCAATTTCCATCCTTCCACTTTCAATCTGAGCCATATCAAGTACATTATTTATGATTGACAGAAGAAGATTTCCTGACTGTTGTAGTTTTTTTAAGTATTCTGAAATTTCAGGCAGATTCTTTCCTTTTAGCTCATTCACCATAAGCTGTGCATAACCCAGAATCGCATTCATAGGAGTACGAATGTCATGAGACATATTGTTAAGAAAACGAGTCTTTGCGAGACTGGCATCCTCTGCTTTTTTCAGAGCGATTTCCAATTTGTCATTAAGTTTTTGTGTATCACTTGCAGCAAGCTTTGCGACAGCTTCTGCTTTTCTTGCCTTCCGTAAAAGTACAAGGATAATTCCAATGATAGTGAGTACAAAAAATCCTGCCGTGACAAAAAAAGCAAACATATTGTCTTTTACAAAATCATAAAAAGTCACCTTATCTGCCGTACTATCATAAATAGCAAGTGCACTTGTAAGCATATCAGATGGCATGTCCTTCAAAGTTTTATTCAGTATCGACAAAAGAGTTCCCTCTCCATTTCTTACTGCAAAGCATGCCTCCATTGTTTTTGTAAGTGGAACACTCTTGAAATCTCGATTGTTATCATATTTCAGAGCCTGACTGGTTCCCATGAGAAAACAATCTGCTTTTTCATTCATGATCATATCTGCCGCATCAGCAAGCGAATCGTAATCTACCAGTTTCCACTGGGGATAACTAAATACAATATGCTGTTTTAAGGCTTCTTGTTCTTTTGGCACAGCTACTGTATACGACTTATCCTCATCGAAATATTTCTCATCAGTTACCGCCATCAGACTGTAGGTCCAAGCTGTGTTAGTAAGTGTATAGCCTTTTTTTTCTGCAAGATCAGGATTTCTGCCAGCATAAAAAATCATGTCAATTTCATGATCCTGCAGTGCCTGAAGCATTTCGTTGTAATCATCATATCCCCGGATATTAAATTCCAGCGTTTGATTTCCCAGACAATCTTTGGCATAGGAAATATATTCTGCCAGCATACCAGTAAGTTTTCCTGTCTCTTGATCCATGGAAAATATTGCCTGATCATTGTTCAAAAATCCTATCTTGATACCCCCATGTTCTTCCACCCAGGACTTTTCTTTGCCTGTAAGACTCTGTTTATAATCAAGTGTAAAATACTTCTTATACAGATCTGACTTAAAGAAAGGACTATCTTGTTCCAGCTGACGCATAGCATAATCCATCTTCGTCTTGATATCACTGCGCTCTTTATTTATTGCAAAATATATGCCTGATTTACCAATAGTTGTAACGGATGATATTCCCTGTTCAGACCAGATAGATTCCTCCAGAGATACAAAACAATCGATCTCATGATTTGCTAATTTCTTTTCGACATCATCATCATTATTCACATTTACATGTTTTGTATGTATGCCATTCTTCTTTTCCCATTCTGTCAGCATGATTTCAGGTTCTGTACCCATGAGCACACCTACGCGTTTTCCATCCATAGCCTTGAAATCAGACGTCCCAATATCCGTATGTGATAAATCAGCATAAAGAATATATTTTTCCTCACCCATGGGTTCATCCGAAAAAAGCATCTTTTGTGCACGTTCATCAGTGTAAGAGATATCGCCCATGATATCTATCTCACCATTTTCAAGCTTATCAAAGCAGTTAGACCAGTCACATTTCACATACTCAAATTTCCATCCGGTATAGCCTGACAAAGCCTGCATGAGTTCATAGCCATATCCTCGTCTGACACCGTTTTTATCAACATAATTAAAAGTATCCTCAAATGAGCCGACACGAATGGTCTGTGGCTGTTTTTCATCATTATTCGTTTCAGCTGCCTGACAGTGTACTGATAACATCATCCATATTCCCAGGATCACAAATATATATGCAAATAGTACAGCTGTTTTTTTTCTACTTTTATTCATTCTTCTTTCCTGATTCTTTTGTATTTTCCTGTTTTACAGTATCAAAATATTCAACGATTCCGATGTGTCCATTCTTCTTTAAAGGAGACTACAATGTATGCAGTTTCAGTTTATACATCTGACTGTCATTTCCCACCGTCGCTTTTACCTGCATAGAAATAACAGCATAAAAAAAACTGTCCTGCAGACAGTACACATCATTTCATGCAACTGGCTGCCATTTTACAGGCCCTATAGCTTTGCGTCCCAGATTTTCATCTGGTTTGCCAATTTCCTTATTACAGATTTTAAACGTATGCAAAAAAACTGGTTTTATCATACTTTAATGCTCTACTGTACATAATAAAAACATTACCACTTTAGCACGTGAAAATAAAGAAAAGAACAGCCGATATATACATTCAAACTGTTCTCCTACTTCCGAAGTCCACGTAGCATTGACATTACTGTTTCCTACTATACCTCATTTTTGCTTATATCATTTTTATAATATCATAGGTTATTATGTTTGTCACATAAAACTTTGAAGAATAAATCAACAATTATAGATTAATCATTCAAAGATTTCTTTTTTGATTTATGAACCGGCAATTCTGTCTCGATAATATATGATATATTCTCCCATCATTGCACGATAATGAATTTCTTCTAAATCAGATAACTGTTCTAATATAAATTGTAAATATTCTTTGCTTGAAGCCATTTTTTTATCCTTTCAAATACCCGCATTTTCAAATTCTTTACATAAAGTGTAACATCTGTACAATTCTTGCAATCTCCATAACTACAATCTTTAGCATCACTCCACCGGACATCACATAAAACCATATCTCTCGCATATGTTGTGATTTTGCGATTGGTGTTGCTATTGCTGCAATAATTATGATTGCAGCTCCGATACATCCAACGATGTTTGGAACGCTCACAAGTGAAAATATTCCAGGATTACAGCTTCCATCTATCGTATACTGAATTGTTTTATCCAGTCCGTCTCTTGCAGCTGCAAAGCAGCATATAACAAGACCATATGCCAGAACAAACAGACTCCTTCTGCCCCAGAAATTAATGTCGCCTCTGTTACTGATCGAATATCCAACAAACCCGACCAACGATAAAATCATAAGTGTGGTAACTGTTGTTACCATATTTCCAAAATAAAGCTTCATCTGTTTTTCCTCCTTCTAAAACACACTTTTATACCACTCTGTAACTGTCTTCAAATTCTGTAAAGATACTCGTTTCCCGCCATTTACTATCATGTCTAACATGTCATCCTCTTCAGGAGTGCGATCTGTTTTAGCTGCCAATCCCTTTCCGACAGTTTTAACCATGACATTCATCATGAAACGATACGCACCACGAAGCTTCTTCACATCAAAATTTCCCTGTAATGTAAACAGCGGAATCCTCTGTGGAATAGTATTTTTATCCCTAAGCTCTTTTAACTGTGTACCTGTCTGTCCCATGCCGACACCACAGACTGCACACACCTTATACAATTTTGCTGCCTTTTTATATCCTTTGATCCCTCCTGCCATAATCCATCCAAGATAAATGATCTCACTGCCGACAGGCACCTTGTTTTTTGCCTGCTGTAAACTATGTACTGGAAAATTCAATTCGTTTCCTAGTAATTGTGCATACTCTGCTGTGCTTCCGGTGTTTGATGTATATATGATCGCTTTCATTCTTATTTGACCTCCATAATATAAACGACGCAGTACAAAACTGTAATATTACAATCTGCACTGCGTCTTAGCGTCTAGCTTCCTTTACTATAAATTTTTCTGCATCTATCAGGCTTTCTTTTTTACACTTTGGACAAAACAAAGGAAAATTTGTAAGTACCGTATCTTTCCTTAATTTCAATCTTGTCTTATTTCCACATTTGGGACAAAGAATCCATTCTTGATGCTCTGATTTATCGTTCAAATCACTTCACCCTTTCAACTCGTCTGCATTTCCTGTAAGAAATGATCCATATGCTCTTCCAATAGTTTTATCACATGGCTCTTGTCTTCTGCTCCATCATATATGCTGTAAAGCAAAAAAATAGGTCCATAAAAATCAAGTGCTGTCTGGCTGGCTTTTCCTGCGTCGCCTAGCATTCCTGAAAACAAAGCTTCCATATATGTTAATGGTCCGCTTGCAAGATAATTCTGATATAGCTGTGC
>ULYR01016960.1_pt1 | contig 65548 bp, 48 predicted proteins | sample 1962341 | NCBI WGS metagenome assembly ULYR01 (sample SAMEA4835868, study PRJEB28245) | human gut metagenome | biome: gut microbiome; material: fecal sample | place: Denmark | collected 2008 | reverse complement strand
ATTTACAAACACTTACAATTCGTCGAACTCACGTTATTTATCATAAAACTCAAGATAAATTCACAAAAGAATACAACAAGACATATCTATCAACTGAAACAATATGAACAGAATAATAGTTGTGACCGGCGGCGCCAACGGCATCGGACGCTGCATAACCGAACTTTTCGCATCGAAGGGCGACACGGTGTTTTTCATCGACGCAGACCGCGACGCCACCGAGGCACAGACCGAGAGGATGCGCGGCCGCGGATGGGACGTCTGCGGATATGTAGGCGACGTGGCGGAAAAGGAGGAACTGGAGAAGTTCACTGCCATGGTGCTCGACAAACACCCCGAAGGTATACACTGCCTCATCAACAACGCGTGCCTGATGAAGGGCGGAGTGCTGAGCGGATGCTCCTACGACGACTTCATGTATGTGCAGCGTGTAGGTGTGGCAGCACCCTATTGGCTCGCCAGTCTGTTCAAGAACCATTTTCAGGGACTCGGCTCCATAGTCAACATATCGTCCACACGGGCGTTCCAGTCGCAGGCCGACACAGAGAGCTACACGGCTGCCAAAGGCGGCATAACGGCACTCACACACGGGTCGGCGGTTAGTCTTGCGCGCGTGGCGAGAGTAAACTCCATCGCTCCGGGATGGATAGACACAGGCGCATGGAACTCCGACAGCTACGTACCGCACTACAGTCACGGTGACACGACGCAGCATCCGTCGGGTCGTGTGGGCGAGCCCGGCGACATAGCACGCGTGGTGGAGTTTCTGTGCGACCCGCGAAACTCGTTCATAAACGGTGAGAACATAACGGTGGACGGCGGAATGAGCCGGCTGATGATATATCACGACGACTACGGATGGACCTACGACGACGGCAAGGAAGGTAAACCGGACGACGCCGACAGACAATAGTAAGCACCACATAATACTGAGACAATACACCGACAACACAAGAAACTATGAAACGAATCAGAATAACAGTGATGAGAAAGGTGTGCCACCGCGACCTCATGGAGCGATATGAAAACCCTATAGAGCACGCCTGCGACATGGAGGAAGGCCAGGTGTTCATAGCCGAAGGATGGCAGAAGCCCGAAGGACTGTGCGAGAGCGCCTGGCAGAGCATGTCACCCTTCGTCATGGCTCTGGCTCACGGAGGCGGCGACTTCTACGACGGTTGGATGAAAAACAAACATTCGGCCATGATATCGTGCAACGACGGATTCCGCCCGGTCAGCTTTCTCATAGAGGTGGTGGAATGATTCCACCGCACTGATATTATAATATTGCATATATAAAGAAAGGAGAAATATATCATGTTGGCATATACTTACATCGAGAAAGGGCACTTCGAAATGAGAGAGAAACCCGTGCCCGAACTGAAAAATCCGCGCGACGCAATTGTGCGCGTGACGCTTGGAAGCATCTGCACAAGCGACCTGCACATCAAACACGGCAGTGTGCCGCGGGCTGTACCGGGCATAACCGTGGGCCACGAAATGGTGGGCATAGTGGAAAAGACAGGCGAGGAGGTGAAGAATGTGAAACCGGGCGACCGCGTGACGGTGAACGTGGAGACCTACTGCGGCGAATGTTTCTTCTGCCGAAAGGGCTACGTGAACAACTGCGAAGACCCCGACGGAGGCTGGGCACTGGGATGCCGCATCGACGGAGGGCAGGCGGAGTATGTTCGTGTGCCGCACGCTGACCAGGGACTGAACCGCATACCCGACGGCGTGAGCGACGAACAGGCTCTCTTCACGGGCGACATTCTCGCCACAGGATTCTGGGCTGCGCGCATATCGGAGATAACTCCGGACGACACGGTGCTCATCATCGGTGCCGGACCGACGGGCATCTGCACCCTGCTGTGCGTCATGCTGAAGACGCCACGGCGCATCATAGTGTGTGAGAAATCTGAGGAGCGTGCGGCATTCGTGCGCAGTCACTATCCCGACGTACTCGTCACCGGACCGGACGATTGCCTGGAGTTTGTCAGAAAGAACAGCAGTCACGGCGGCGCAGACGTGGTGATTGAGGTGGCGGGGGCCGACGACACGTTCCGCCTTGCGTGGCAATGCGCGCGTCCCAACGCCATTGTTACGGTGGTGGCTCTGTACGACCGTCCGCAGACGCTGCCCCTGCCCGACATGTACGGCAAGAATCTCACGTTCAAGACAGGCGGCGTTGACGGCTGCGATTGCGAGGAGATACTGCGCCTCATATCCGAGGGCAAGATTGACACCACACCGCTCATCACCCACCGCTTCGGCCTGTCGCAGATAGAAGAGGCCTACCGCGTGTTTGAAAACCGGCTGGACGGGGTGATAAAAGTGGCCGTGAGCAACGACCAAAAACACGATAACGGATAAACAAAACAACAATACCCGCCCACCCTTCTGAAGAAAACAGGACGCGGCGGGGCGCAAAGAACAATCAGAATAAAACAGAACAAATCATGAGAAAGAACTTCGGAACAAAGACATGGCTCTATCCCATGCCCGTATTCATCGTAGCGGCTTACGACGAGGAAGGCCGCCCGAACGTGATGAACGCCGCATGGGGAGGCATCAACACCGACGACACAATAGGTCTGTGCCTGTCGGAAGGCCACAAGACAACACAGAACATTCTCGCAACAAAGGCATTCACGGTAAGCATGGGCACGGCCGACACCGTGGCACAGTGCGACTACGTGGGCATAGTTTCGGGCAACAAGGAGCCTGACAAGTTTGCAAAGGCAGGCTTCCACGCCGTGAAGTCCGAATTTGTCAACGCTCCACTGATAGCCGAACTGCCCATGACGCTGGAGTGCGAACTGCTGACCTACGACAAAGAGAGCTGCTACATGACGGGCCGTATAGTGAACATCTCGGCCGACGAGACGGTGATAGGCGACGACGGAAAGATTGATGTATTCAAGCTGAGACCCATCACCTACGACCCGATACACCACAACTATATTGCCCTTGGCGAGAAAGCAGGCAACGCTTTCTCCGACGGCAAGGCTTTGAAGTAAACACTGCGGCCTTCGTGCGGGACGATAATTGTCGCCCTGCACGAAGGTCACGGCTCATTTTTCCTTATCACCGAAAAACTTTTTCCTGTAATACGAACCTGCCGTATAGAGCGCGGCGGCCGGATTGTTGCCCGTCACGCGGTCCTTGGTAACAAGAGTTGTGACGTAAGCGTCGGAGTATTTGTAGAACAGACTGTCGTGGCCCACACAAAGACCAATCACCACATTGAGGTCGGTGTGGGCTTCGTTGAGCAACCGCGCCTGCAGTATGGGGTTGCACATCGCCGCACCTATGCTCTCACACTCGGCCGGAATGCCCATCGATGTCTTTGGTTTGCCGGCCACCTTGCATATCACCGAGTAGGCCTCGAAGCCGTTGGCCCGGAGTATGCGGGCGAAGATGCGCGCCTCGTTTATCAGTCCTATGCAGTTGGCAATGCCTATGCGATGAGCCCCTATTTTGCGGGCGAACTCCATTATTTCCTGCACACGTGTCCAGCGGCAGTAACCTTCATACTCCACTTCGGCACTGGCAACCATCACTTCACGATTGCGTCCTTCGTCGTAACGTTCGAGTGCCCACTGCATGTCTTCCTCTTTCAGATTGGTGGTGAGGCAGAAGTCGGGATAAGTGCGGTTCTTATACTTGCAGTTCTGCGTGCCGCAGTCCACGCAACTGTGTGTCATTTCCTTCTCCATATTTTCTCTTTTTTCTGTTGTTGCCGGCCTTTCGTGCCGTACGTTGCCATGTGCCGGCTGGCACGGCAGCGGCATACGGCAGCCTTCATCATGCAAAGATACATCTATTATTCATACTTTTCACCGGTCCGGCTGTGTTTTACACTGACATACCATCCTGTTTTTCACTTCCCCACCGCATTGTCCGGACATAACGGCCAAGGCCACGTGCAACCGTCACATACATGTTCCGGCTGCATCTGAAGGCCCGCTCCGCCACATGTATGCACCACTGCATCATGAAGGTTACGCCACACCCGATTTGACATAATGTGCTAAAACATATTAAAATAGTATATACCCATATTTGCGTATTGAAAAAATCGATATATTTGCGGCTGTATTCGCGCATGCAGAAATATCTGTTACAGCAGAAGACAACGAAGCGACAAGTACAAGACTACGTATTCATTCAGAAGTTTATTAACTGTTTCACAAACCAATTCATCTCAAACCAAAACTATTATGAACAAGATTTTGTCAGCAGCCGCCATGCTCGCACTGGTTGCATGCGGCCCGAAAAGCGGAATCAACGGTGCAGACTTAGTAGGAAACTGGATTGAAGTAATGCCGGGAAGTCCGCACATCGTACAGGGAATGACACTCAACGAGGACGGCAGCGCCGCATCCATCGGCATGGCTACATTGCTCTATGAGAAATGGCAACAGGCCGACGGAAAGATTGTTCTGAGCGGAAAAAGCATCGGAAACGGGCAGACTATTGAGTTTGACGATACATTCAACATAGTGAAACATACGGCTGACACTCTCATATTAGGCAAGAACGAGACATTCAGACTGACATACGTGAAGACGGAAGACCCGAACGGAGTGAAACCATTCAACGTTCTCGACTCCCTGAAACAGAATCCTGACGCCGGAAAAGTTGTGACAGAGGTTTATAAAGGTACGCTTCCCGCCGCTTCGTGTCCGGGAATAGAATACACCGTAAACATATCCCATCAGGAACACAGTGGCGACGGTGTGTTCCATGCCACACTCAATTATCTTGAAGCAGAGGAAGGCCAGGACCGCAGCTATGAGGTTTACGGCAGACAGTACACACTGAAAGGCGACAAGGCTGACAAGAATTCCACCGTTATACAGCTCATATCCTTCGACGGAAAAGAGACAATGAACTTCCGCAAACTCGACGGTAAGATACAGATGCTCGATAAAGAAATGGCACCGATCGATTCAAAACTGAACTACACACTCACCCTTCAGAAATAAGCAGAGGGGCACATACGTCTCATGAACGGCAGACCGCAATCCGGCATATACAGCAGAAACGGATTGTGGTCTGTCTTTTTTTATTATACGTGAAAGTGCTTACCACCTTACGCATCTGCATTCCGCCCATCCGCAAATGCCTCGGTTTTCATTTACATCTTTCACCGACCGGTTTAACGTAAACGGCCTGTCAGCTGCCCGCACAGTGTTTTTTCCACGTACACCATACGCTTCTTCATGCCGTAAAAATGTTCTACCGGACAAAAAAGAGCCCCGGTAGAAAATCAGTGTGGATTGATACCGTTATGTAAGCCTGCCTTTTCAGTCTCGGATAAGTATTGTCCGTCTCAGTCCGGATGAACCCTGCAAGCGCTCTTTCAGATTGTAAGCATGTTGCGGTTTTTCCGTCTGAGTTTTCTGTTCTACCCCGTTTATTTTTCGCGAATTTGCGCGCTGACTCTCCTTCGGACGCAAATTCGCGAAAAATAAGAGCCTTGTGCAAACATCTGTATGCCAACAACTTACATCCGACAGTGATTCTTTCATCGTACGAAATGCACCGTTTCAGCCTCCGATATGGCCTGTTTCAGGGCCTGATATGCGCAATATCGCACCATGATACGGACCATATCGGAGGCTGAAACGGGCATAATCGGAACGTCATACGGATTGCCCCTGACTACCGTACAGGGTATATGAAAAGACTGCATAAGCCGAAACAGGCTTTTATATAACGGATTTAACATTTTTTACATCTATTTTCCGAATTTATTTTGTCAAAAAAAAGTCAAGAAAAACTGTAAGTCCGCCGCCCGGGTTTTCTTTTAAAAAGCCGGAATCGGGCGCTATTATAAACACCAGAAACCCTCACATGTTGTGCGGCGATGGTCAGGCGGTTGCGCCAACACTTATTTCCCTTCACGTGATACCCGCGCGGTCCGTGCCAATACAAGCTGTAAGGACGGTTCGCCGACTTCAGTAATGATTTACTAATAAAACCAAGTCCTCACCGAATTTCTGCCGGGACCATAAAAAATCAATGGTTTGAAAATAAATGACAATCAAAAGGCTGTATTATAAAAATATATGTATATTTGCTCCGTAATAGTTCACCCGCAAGCTTATAAAGCGATGGCAACATATTACATTGTCACTTACATAAACACAAAAGAATTATGAAAACCGTAAAAAAATATTATGTTGCGCCTGCATGCAATATAATAAAGATGGAAACTATGCAGTTTTTATGCGCCAGCCCGCAGCCGGAAGGTTCTTCCACACACGAAGACCTTGATGAGGAAGAAGACAATTATGAATGGTAATTATATGAAAAGGAAATTTCTTTTTATACACTTGCTGTGCCTGGTGTGCCTTTCCACTCTGTTCGTTTCATGCTCTGAGGACGAACAGCAGGCTGGCCCTTCTCAGGAGAAAGTATGGATGTCGTTTTCCGCAGGGTCAAATGCCATGACCTTCAGCATACTGACCGAAGGCAACAAGATACTGTGGGAAGCAGGAGACGCCATATCTCTTTTTGACCCGACGGGACAGAACAATGAGTTCACGACAGCGCAAGGCGGAGCCGCCGTCACCTTCACCGGCAAGGCTACAGAGGCAGACGGCAACTACTACGCCCTGTATCCGTACGACAAGGATGCGACAATCAGCGGCACACAGATAAGCACCACCCTGCCCGGAGTGCAGGAACCAAGAGCCGGAAGCTTTGCGCAGGGACTCAATCCCTCGGTTGCCGTAGCCGACGCAAACAGGAATCTGTATTTCAGAAACGTGTGCGCTGTGGTGAAATTCACACTCGACTCTGAAAGCGAAGTCATAAGAAGTATACGCCTAAGCGGCAACAACGGAGAGGCGCTGGCCGGTCCTGTCAAGACCGATGTGGCAGCAAGCGACCCCGTGGCCGTCACAGCCGACAACGCGAATGCTGTGAAAGAAATAGAGCTGGCGGGCGAATTCACCAGCGGCAACACCTATTACATCATTGCATTACCGGGAACTCTCAGCAACGGACTCACCCTGAAACTCTACAATGACAAAGGAATGATGTTCCAGCGCAAAGGTTCGAGCAAGGCCACTCTCATCGCCGGACGTATTCTGAACCTGGGAACAATAAAGCCGACATCCTTCCAGGTGCCAGCATGCGGCGCTGTCAAGATAGACGGAGTGTATCACATTTACAATGCGGAAGGCTTGGAATGCTGGAGAGCACAGTCCGACTGTCTGAACAGCAAAGCCGTGCTTGAAGCAGACATCGACATGAACGGTGTCACATGGACACCGCTGGGAAGCGACATGCAGAACGGTTTCGCAGGCGATTTCAACGGCAACGGCAAGACCATATCAAATCTTTCCGTAAGCAATGATGCCAATGCAGGTTTCTTCGGAGGGCTTTCGGCCGGTGCGAAAGTATACGACGTGACCTTCATCAATGCCAATGTAAGCGGAAAGACTTACGTGGGCACCGTGGCAGGAGCGAGCCTCGGAATAATAGAAAACTGCAAAGTGAACAATTCAGAAATCACCGGACAGTATGCCGGAGCTATCACCGGCAACAACAGTGTGCAGGTGAACAAGTGTCTTGTTTCGGACACAAAGGTGAGCGCATCCACCGCAGCCGGAGGCATAGCCGGCACAAGTCACGGAAAAGTGGAATACTGTTCTGTCACCGGAAACAGCATCATCTCATCAAGTGAGAGAAACAGCCGTGCCGGAGGAATCGTAGGACAGACCACCGAGGAAGGCGGCATCACCACAAGCGGACGCCTGCTCAAGTGTGCGACAGACGGAATAACAGTGTCCGGATCGATGGGCGGCGGCATAGCAGGCGAGAACGGATTCGGCACGATAGCGCAGTGCGTGGCCAACAACATCAAGGTGACCCACAACTCAACAGACAAAAGTGCCAGACTGGGTGGCGTGGTCGGATATAACTCAAGAGGCGATGTCATTGCGTGCTATTCGGCATTTTCCACTGTCGGAACCGATGGCATAGTTTCCGAATCCATGGGTGGCATCGTCGGATACAACTACACCAGCAAAGCCTATATCTATGGATGCTATTCCACCCACATCACCTTCGCAGGAAGCGTAAGCGGCACCGAATCAGGCATCGGCGCCATAGCAGGATATTCGAGTGGCAACATCATCTCATGCTACGCGATCCTTGCCGACGGAGTAAGTGGCATAAACCTTACTACAGGTCAGGGCACGATAAAAAATTGCGTACAGATTGGAAGCAATGATTTTAACACTCTCATAACTGGAGTTCAAGACCTTACCGCAACCGACGGAACAGTATGGAAAGCGGAGAACATCTGGGAATTGACCCAAACAGGATCATATCCAGAAATACAGGCTGAATACATCGGAGAATAACAATAATCCAAAAAAGTAAGATCTTATACATACAAAAGGCAGGATATTCTTCAAGAAAAGGAATATCCTGCCTTTTCTTTTATGAACCTTCCACACCACATAGCCCAAAATCATTTTTCAGAAAAGACGTTCATGCCTATCATTCTGCATGAATAATGACATTCTGCAACTCAAACAACACCCTTTTATATCTTGAAAAAGATATGAAATGGAGATGATATCATCCAAATTTCCACGACTTAATCTGTATACGAATTTACAGTGTGTTATAATTTACCGATAAAACATTGCATTTTGTAACAATTTAAAAGCATTTATGCGCTTTAGCGTTAAGAATCATAAGATAGCAAAATTAATTTGTTCAAAAGTTACAATTATATGATTTTTGATTTCATTAATTAGTAATTTTGCACTCATAAGAAGCAAAAAGATAGATAATCTATCGTTTTAGCTTCAAAACGACACAGATACATTCAGGAAAAATCCTACACATATAATAACTTAAAAGAGTAAAAGTATGATGAAGAATTTTTTACAGAAAGCAACTATCCTGTTGTTATCATTTGCAGCAACCGCACAGATTGCCTGCGCACAGGACAAGCCTAAAGTATCGATAGGCGCCGATTTCGTAAGCAGTTACATCTGGCGCGGCCATGAACTTGGCGATTTCAGCATTCAGCCTACGGCATCAGTAGAGTGGAAAGGCTTTTCTCTTTCCGCATGGGGATCGGCAAGTATAGGGAGCGAATACGCAAAAGAATTCGACCTTACGCTTGGTTATTCCACCGGTGGTTTCAGTGTCTCACTGACCGACTACAGCTTCAGCAAAGGCACGAATTTCAAGACCGGCAACGCCATAAACGGCAATTATTTTCATTACGGCAGCAATTCCACACTTCATGTATTTGAAGCTCAGATAGGATATGACTTCGACTTCATGTCCGTAAACTGGTATACCAACATCGCAGGCAACGACGGTCGTCGTTCGAACGGAAAGAGGGCATACTCCTCATACGTCATGGTGTCGGCACCGTTCAGGACGGGCAGCATAGAATGGAACGCCACTGTAGGCGCCACTCCGTGGGAAACGTCCTTCTACAACAACGGCAGCAACGGGTTTGAAGTATCCGAGATAAGCCTACAGGCATCCAAGACAATACCCATAACCGAGCGGTTCGGCTTGCCGCTGTCGGCCAAAGCAATATGGAATCCGGCAACGGAGAATGCACACTTCATCGTGGGAATAAGTCTTTAAAAGCAAGAATAACTAACAAAGATGTATCCAAACAAAACATTATAACACAAAAAAGACACATCATTATGAAGAAAATTGAAGCGATTATCCGTAGGACCAGATTTGACGATGTGAAGGAAGCATTGCTTGCGGCAGACATCGAATGGTTCTCGTATTACGAAGTAAGAGGTGTGGGAAAAACACGTGAAGCGCGTATATACCGCGGAGTGGCTTACGACACAAGCTCGATAGAACGCATTCTCATATCAATCATCGTGAGAGAGAAAAACGTGGAAAAGACCGTGCAGGCAGTAATGAAGGCCGCATACACCGGCGAGATAGGCGACGGACGAATATTCATCATTCCGGTCGAGGACGCCATACGGATACGCACGGGAGAGCGGGGCGACATAGCGCTTTACAACGCTGAACACGAGAAATAACAATAACAACATAGAGAGAACGATTTAAAGGAAAAACAAAAGGAAGCAAATAATATGATGTTAGCGACAATACCACTTAATTCAGGAAACACGGCATGGATTATCATGGCCACCATCTTAGTTCTTTTAATGACCATTCCGGGCATCGCCCTGTTCTACGGCGGTCTCGTAAGAAGGAAGAACATGCTTAGCGTGATAATGCAAAGCCTCACAATAGTTGCAGTTATAAGCCTTATTTGGGTCGTATTCGGATACAGCTTCGCATTCGGTTCCGGATTCGACGGCAATCTTTTCAAATATGGTATAGGAGGTTTCGACAAAGTCTTTCTCAGAGGTATAACACTCGATACAACCACGACAGGCGGCATACCTGAGATTCTTTTCGCACTGTTCCAGTGCATGTTTGCCATCATCACCCCGGCGCTCATCCTCGGAGCATTTGCCGAACGCGTCAGATTCTCCGGCTTTCTCGTCTTCACCATCCTGTGGAGCATATTCGTATATCTGCCTATGGCCCACTGGGTATGGGGCGGAGGATTTCTTATGGAGATGGGAGCTATCGACTTTGCCGGCGGTACTGTGGTGCACATCAACGCCGGAATATCGGCCCTCGTCATGGCGTTGCTCGTAGGACGACGCAACGACTACAGACCGGGAAAGCCCATAACACCACACAACATCCCGTTCGTATTCATCGGCACTGCCCTATTATGGCTCGGATGGTTCGGCTTCAACGCCGGCAGCGGACTGGCAGCCGACGGACTGGCAGCCAACGCTTTCCTCGTGACACACATCGCAACGTGTATGGCTGCAGTGACATGGATGACGGTAGATTGGATTGTAAACAAGAAGCCGACCACCGTAGGTGCATGCACCGGAGCCGTTGCAGGACTCGTGGCCATAACTCCTGCCGCAGGATCCACCGACATTCTCGGAGCCATCTGCATAGGATTCATCACATCGCTCATCTGTTTCTGGATGGTAGCAGTGATAAAACCGAAGTTCGGATATGACGACGCGCTCGACGCATTCGGCGTACACGGCATTGGCGGTATCATCGGTTCAATACTCACAGGTGTATTCGCAACACACTTTGTAACAGGTGCCGACGGTGTACAGGGCGCTCTCTACGGCGACTGGCATCAGCTCTGGGTACAGATTGAGACAACAATCATAACGATGGTCTTCAGCGCAGTGATGACATTCATCATATTCAAGATTGTCGATGCAGTATGCGGCATAAGAGTCGTGAAGAGAGTTGAGGAAGAAGGTCTCGACATCTACGAGCACGGCGAGACTGCTTACGACCTGTAACGGATATCAATATAAACAATGAAATAAATAACAATAACTCAAAAAACAAAACAACAAGTATGTCGAATTTAAGATTCAGAGTAGTTGAAAAGGCTTTTCAGACAAAGGCCAAAGAGTTACCCATACCTTCCGAAAGACCGAGTGAATACTTCGGAAAGTACGTATTCAACCGTGAGAAGATGTTCAAATATCTCCCGAGCGATGTTTATGCCAAGCTTGTCGATGTGATGGACAACGGCGCGACTCTCGAGAGAAGCATTGCCGATAAGGTGGCAGCAGGCATGAAACGCTGGGCCATGGAGCTCGGTGCCACACATTACACACACTGGTTCCAGCCGCTTACAGACGGTACTGCCGAGAAGCACGACGCCTTTGTTGAGCACGACGGCAAGGGAGGAATGATGGAGGAATTCTCCGGAAAGCTGCTCGTACAGCAGGAGCCTGACGCATCGTCATTCCCGAGCGGAGGCATCCGCAACACATTCGAGGCACGCGGATACAGCGCATGGGACCCATCGTCACCTGTATTCGTCGTTGACGACACACTGTGCATACCTACCATTTTCATCTCATACACCGGCGAATCACTCGACTACAAGACACCTCTGCTCAAGGCGCTGCGCGCAATGAACAAGGCGGCTGTCGATGTTTGCCACTATTTCGACCCTTCAGTAAATAAGGTGTTCTCTTATCTCGGATGGGAGCAGGAGTACTTCCTCGTTGACGAAGGACTCTATGCCGCACGTCCAGACCTGCTGCTCACAGGCCGTACCCTCATGGGTCACGAGGCTTCAAAAAATCAGCAGCTTGAAGACCACTACTTCGGAGCAATTCCAATCCGTGTGGCTGCATTCATGAAAGACCTGGAGATACAGGCCCTCGAACTCGGCATTCCGGTGAAGACACGCCACAACGAGGTGGCGCCCAACCAGTTTGAGCTTGCCCCGATATACGAGGAATGCAATCTGGCAGTGGACCACAACATGCTCATCATGTCGCTTATGCGCAAGGTGGCACGCGCTCACGGCTTCAGAGTGCTGCTCCACGAGAAACCATTCAAGGGCATAAACGGCTCAGGAAAGCACAATAACTGGTCGCTCGGAACAGACAACGGCACAGCCCTCATGGCTCCGGGAAAGACCGCCGAGGACAACCTGCGCTTCATAACATTCATAGTAAACACACTGATGGCCGTATATCGTCACAACGGACTGATAAAAGCCAGCATCATGAGTGCCACAAACGCTCACCGTCTGGGAGCAAACGAGGCACCGCCAGCAATCATTTCTTCGTTCCTAGGCACACAACTCAGCCAGGTGCTCGACCATCTCGAGGTGAGCTCAGACGAGGACATGAGCGTCCTGATGGGCAAGCACGGCATGAAGCTCGACATACCTCAGATACCCGAACTGCTCATAGACAACACCGACCGCAACCGTACGTCGCCCTTTGCCTTCACCGGTAACCGATTCGAATTCCGCGCCGTAGGTTCCGAAGCCAACTGTGCCAGCGCAATGATTGCGCTCAACACGGCCATGGCCGAGCAGCTCGCCGACTTCAAACACGATGTAGATGCAATCATGGCACAGGGCACTTCTAAAGAGGCTGCCATTCTTCAGGTGCTCCGCAAGTACATCAAGATAAGCAAACCGATACGTTTCGACGGCAACGGATACAGCGACGAGTGGAAGGAAGAAGCTAAACGTCGCGGACTCGACTGCGAGACAAGCTGCCCGGTTATCTTCGACAACTATCTGTCTGAGAGCAGCATCAAGATGTTCACATCAACAGGTGTGATGACAAAAGTAGAGCTCGAGGCACGCAACGAGGTTAAGTGGGAGACCTACACAAAGAAGATTCAGATTGAAGCACGCGTACTCGGCGACCTAGCAATGAACCACATCGTGCCGGTTGCAACACAGTATCAGAGCCTGCTCATCAACAATGTATATAAGATGAAGGGACTCTTCGACGCTGACGAAGCCGCAAGCCTGTCGGCTGAGAACATCTCACTCATCAAGGAGATTGCAGAACGTACCGCATTCATCAAGAAGCATGTGGACGAAATGGTAGAGGCCCGCAAGGTGGCAAACAAGATAGAGGACGAGCGCGAGAAGGCCATAGCTTATCACGACAACATCGCGCCGATGCTCGAACAGATACGCTACCACATTGACAAGCTCGAACTGATTGTTGACGATCAGATGTGGACTTTGCCAAAATACAGGGAGTTGTTATTTATAAGGTAAATATAATTTCCTTCATTGTTAGTTATTTGATAGTCAGGTCCGGACAGTCGTGAGATAGTCCGGACTTTTTGTTTTCCTTCTTTTCAGCGTCACTTCTGTTTTTGAACAATAAGCCACAACACAATCAAAAGTCCGCGACTGACACACAAACCGCACGTCCCCACCCTGCGACTGTGGTATGTCTGGCTGACGGAAAGCGACACACAACACGGACTTATACCATCCACCAGCCGACAGGCATCACGATATACACCCATTCTGATGCGCCTGCAAGCGCTTTTTCCGCACTCCTTGAGGTCTTCACCGACCAGTAACGAAAAAGCCGTTACGGGCATTAAACCCAAATCAAACATTAGACCGCAGATGTTTTTTATATTTTATGCATTAATGTTTTCAGTCAGTATTTTTGTTTTCCACTGGCCTCTTTTTCCTCTATTTTTATTGACATAGCCAGCTATGCCTGCAAGAAAACTGACGAAAACAAGCTCAATATAAAGCAAAAATACTGACTGAATTCTAATGATAGATTCGGGTTAAAACGAATATTCATACGCTTTTCGCGGTAAAATATTTTGACAAAAATTTTTCGCAAAATAGAAAAAAGCAGCCCGAAAGCTACCCCGTCGCAATGCGTTAAAGAGCCTTTTCCACACCGGTTCTTTCTTCATCAAAACGGCGAAAAAAACCGACTGTCTTGCGAAATGGGCTCTTTCGACTTGCGAAATGCACCATATCAGGACACGAAATGCACCATATCGGGGCCTAAAAGAGCCCATTTCGTGTTGCGATATAGGCTCTTTTGCAAACTCGTGAACGCATCATTAAATTACCATATTGCGTAAACCACTGTCTGTCAATCAGATAACAAAACCCCTCAAAACTCGCGTATTTGCGACCGAAGGAGCAGTCTGACGAAAAAACGCGCGTATTTTCGAGTTACGATGTATATTTATGCAACACGCGGCAACAGAAAATGTATATTTATGCAAAAGCGATAATGCGCTTTCACTGCGTACTTATGGCGTGTCTCAGACACATCGGTGTCACGCCGTTCAACGCCGTGATACACGTTCACAACGGCAAATACTACCACGCACCATGACGGTTCGCACCGGGCGCATACACCGCCCGACATCCTCTCAATCTACCATCAGACATAAGAATAAGACACAAAAAAAGTCTGTCCTGTCTGCACTGCTCCACCGGACAAAGCCGGGGACAGAAACAAACAAGACAGACCAATCCTCTATATAAATTTTTCACGACATACTTTCCGCGCTGTTTCAGTCGGTGTAAGCATCCTCGTGCACACCGCTTACGGCCCTTCCACTCGGGTCGTTCTTGCCGGCGAACGAAGCGTCCCATGCCAGAGCTTCAGCCGTGGAGCAAGCCACGCTCGGCACACTCGGCACACTGCGTGCGGCACTCTCGCTCGGGAAATACTCCTCGAATATGCTGCGATAGTAATATTCCTCCTTGTTCATCGGGGTGTTTATCGGGAAACGCTCTGCGGCATGTGCCATCTGCTCGTCGGTCACTGCCTTTGATGTCACTTCCTTCAGCGTGTCAATCCAACTGTATCCCACTCCGTCGCTGAACTGCTCCTTCTGTCTCCATGCCACGCTTTCGGGCAGCAGGTCGCCGAATGCGTCTCTCACGACTTTCTTCTCTATCGTCTTGCCGGGGCACATCTTGACCGAAGGATTGAGCTGCATGGCCACGTCGAGGAACTCCTTGTCGAGGAACGGCACACGTCCTTCAACTCCCCAGGCAGCCAGCGACTTGTTGGCGCGCAGGCAGTCGTACATATACAGTTTGGAGAGCTTGCGCACTGTCTCCTCGTGGAAAGCGCGGGCGTCGGGCGCCTTGTGGAAATAAAGGTATCCGCCGAACACCTCGTCGGCTCCCTCACCGCTCAACACCATCTTTATACCCATGCTCTTTATGACACGCGCGAGCAGATACATAGGAGTAGATGCACGCACAGTCGTCATGTCGTAAGTCTCGATGTAGTATATCACGTCGCGCACGGCGTCGAGTCCTTCCTCTATGGTATAGTTTATCTCATGGTGCACCGTACCTATGTGTTCGGCCACCTCACGTGCCTTGATAAGGTCGGGCGCGCCCTTCAGACCCACCGCAAAGCTGTGCAGCTGCGGCCACCACGCGCTGTTGCGTCCATCCGTCTCTATGCGGCGTGCGGCATATTTCTTTGCCACTGCCGATATCACCGAGCTGTCGAGACCGCCCGAAAGCAGCACGCCGTAAGGCACATCGCTCATCAACTGTCTGCGTACGGCGTTGTCGAGAGCATCGCGCAAGGCATCGACCTGCACTTTGTAGGCATCCACGCCAGCATCTACATGAGTGGCGTTTGTGGCGGCCGGAGTGTAGTTGTCCTTCACGTTGTCATACGATGTCCAGTCTCTCTTGTACCAGGGTTTCATCTTTCCCTCGCGGCTCCAGTAGTAGTGGCCCGGCAGGAAAGGCTCGTAGCGGTCGCAATAGCCTTCAAGAGCCTTCAGCTCACTGGCGCAATATACGCGGCCCTCGTTGTCGTATCCGATGTAGAGAGGTATCACTCCTATCGGGTCGCGGGCTATAAGAAACTCGTCCTTTTCCTCGTCATAGAGTGCGAAGGCGAATATACCGCTCAGCTCCTCGATGAAGTTCACGCCCTTGTCGCGATAGAGTGCAAGGATCACCTCGCAGTCGCTGCCGGTCTGAAACTCGTATTTTCCGGCATAACGGGCGCGTATGTCGCGATGATTGTATATCTCGCCGTTCACGGCAAGTATCTGTTTGAGGTCGGGAGAGAACAGAGGCTGTCTGCCGCTCTGCGGATCGACAATCGACAGTCGCTCATGACACAGTATGGCGGAACGGCCACAATAAATGCCGCTCCAGTCAGGTCCACGGTGTCTGATTTTCTTCGACATGTCGAGAGCCTTTCTACGCAATGCGCTCACATCTCCCTTTATATTGAATATAGCAGTTATTCCACACATGATCTATTGTTTTTTAAGATAAGCGTCTATGTCTTTTGCAGCCTTACGTCCACCTGCTATGCAGCGCACTACGAGGCTCGCTCCCGTAGCGGCGTCGCCTGCCACGAACACGTTGGCGGCAAATTCCGGCTGCTGCGGTTTAAGGAATCCCATGGCAAGAAGCACTAGGTCGGCCTTTATCGTCTCTTTCTTTCCAGTGGGTTTCATGGTAGGACGTCCTCCGTCGGGCGACGGAATCCACTCCACTTCCTCAACTTCCACACCGCACACATGGCCGTTCTTCGTGCCGATGAATCGGTTGGAGTTCAGGCACCAGCGGCGTTCGCATCCCTCTTCGTGGCTCGAGCTGGTCTTCAACACAATCGGCCACTGCGGCCACGGAGTAGCCGGGTTGTTGCCGACAGGCGGTTTCGGCATTATCTCTATCTGCGTAACCGACACTGCTCCTTGGCGGTTGCTTGTGCCGATGCAGTCGCTACCGGTGTCGCCGCCGCCTATGACAAGCACCCGCTTGCCCTTGGCGTCGATGCGGTGTTCGCGGTCGAAGGTCTGTCCGGCGAGCACTCTGTTCTGCTGCGACAGCATCTCAAGAGCGAAATGTATGCCTTTCAACTCGCGTCCGGGTATCTTGAGGTCGCGTGCCTGCGGCGTTCCGGTGCACACACAATAGGCATCGAAGCCTTCAGGCAGTTTCTGAACGTCAATCGGAGTGCTGACGCAGAACTTCACGCCTTCGGCCTTCATTATGTCCACACGGCGGTCGATGATCGATTTGTTGAGCTTGAAGTTAGGTATTCCGAAGCGCAACAGTCCGCCGATATATTCGTCTTTCTCGAACACTGTCACCTCGTAGCCCATGGCGTTAAGTCTGTTGGCAGCGGCAAGTCCCGAAGGACCGGATCCCACGACGGCCACTTTCTTGCCGTTGCGCTCGTAGGTCTTGGGCTGCACATAGCCCTCTCTGAAAGCCGCTTCTATTATGGCGGCCTCATCTTCGCGTATAGTCACCGGCGCGTCGATGGCCAGTTTAAGCACACAACTCTTCTCGCAGAGTGCCGGACAGATGCGTCCGGTGAACTCCGGGAAGTCGTTCGTGGCACTCAATATCTCGTAAGCCTCTCTCCATTTTCCCTTGTACAGCGCGTCCTGAAACTCCGGAGGACGGTTGCCCAGCGGGCATGCCCAATGGCAGAACGGCACACCGCAGTCCATACAACGTGATGCCTGCAGCTTGCGTTCACTTGTGTTCAACGTCTGTTCCACCTCGCCGTAGTCGCTTATTCTGTCGTGAACAGGGCGGTAACCGGCTTCCTGACGCGGTACGGTAAGAAATGCTTTAGGATTTCCCATATATATGTTTGTGATAAAGTTCTGTTAATATTTAATAATCTCTCTGTACGTCTGCTATCTTCTGCTGCAGCTTGCGCATCTGCTCTTCGGCAAGTACGCGCTTGTATTCGATAGGTGTCACCTGTATGAACTCGTCGGCATAGTGATTCCAGTCGTCGAGCATCGTGCGTGCCAACGGCGAACCTGTGTACAGATAATGCTGGCGTATGAGCTCGTGCAGTTCCTTGCGCGCCGTCGAACTCTCAAGCAGCGACAGTTCCACCATCTCCATGTTGCAGAAGTAATCGAACGTATGGTCGTGGTCCCAGACGTATGCCAGACCGCCACTCATACCTGCGGCGAAGTTGCGTCCGGTCTTTCCGAGCACTACCACACGGCCGCCTGTCATGTACTCACAGCAGTGGTCGCCCACGCCTTCCACCACGGCAACGGCACCGGAGTTGCGCACTGCGAATCTCTCGCCCACACAACCGTTGATATATACCTGGCCGCTTGTCGCGCCATAAAGCAGTGTGTTGCCGGCAATGGTGTTCTCCTCTGCCTTGAAGTTAGACCTGATAGGCGGCTGAACGGATATGAGTCCACCGCTCAAACCCTTGCCAAGATAGTCGTTGGCCTCGCCTTCGAGACGGAAACTGATGCCGTGTGCGAGGAACGCTCCGAAGCTCTGACCGGCCGATCCCTTGAATCTTACATTGATAGACTGGTCTGGCAGTCCGTCGTTACCATACTTGGCGGCAACCACACCCGACAGCATCGCACCTACGGAACGGTCGGTATTGGCTATGGCATAGTCGAGTGAGACCTCCTTGCCGTTATCTATCGCGTCGTGTGCGGCAGCTATCATATCTACATCCTTCACGTGGTCGATGTCGTGCTGCTGCTCGCTCACGTGGTGTATTGCGGCACCGTTATCCACCATATGGAGCATATGGCTGAAGTCGAGCAACGATGATCTGCCGTGCTCTTTGTCTTTCCTTATCTCGATGAGGTCGGCACGACCTACTATATCGTCGAGTTTCCTGAATCCCATCTGCGCAAGATACTCACGCACTTCCTGTGCAAGGAATCGGAAATAGTTCACGATATACTTGTAATGTCCGCGGAAATGCTCACGCAATTTTGGATCCTGAGTGGCTACACCCACCGGACACATGTTGGTGTGACACTTGCGCATCATCACGCAACCAAGCACAATGAGCACCGTCGTACCGAATCCGAACTCGTCGGCACCGAGCAACGCCATGCTAATGACGTCGCGTCCGGTCTTCAACTGACCGTCGGTCTGCAGACGAACCTGTCCGCGCAGTCCGTTGAGGACGAGCGTCTGCTGTGTCTCGCTGATACCTATCTCGGGCGAGATACCGGCATATCTCATTGACGAAGCAGGCGAAGCACCTGTTCCTCCCTCCGCTCCGGAGATGACAATCAGGTCGGCTTTTGCCTTGGCAACGCCCGCAGCGATTGTTCCTACACCGCTCTCTGCCACCAGCTTGACGCTTATCTGCGCCTTAGGATTGACATTCTTCAGGTCGAAAATGAGCTGAGCGAGATCCTCTATTGAGTAAATGTCGTGATGAGGTGGCGGAGAAATGAGTGAAATACCGGGGATGGAGTGACGTGTACGCGCAATGACCTCGTTCACCTTAAAGCCAGGCAGCTGTCCGCCTTCACCCGGCTTGGCACCCTGAGCCACCTTAATCTGTATCTCATCGGCGTTCACCAGATATTCGGCAGTCACACCGAAACGTCCTGACGCCACCTGTTTTGTCTTACTGTTGAGCGATATGCCGTCCACCGTATCATGGAAACGGCTGCTGTCCTCGCCACCTTCTCCAGTGTTGCTGCGTGCTCCCAGCTCATTCATTGCAAGCGCGAGAGCCTCGTGAGCCTCCTTACTGATGGCTCCGAACGACATTGCTCCCGTCACGAAATGGCGCACGATGTTCTCCACCGGCTCCACTTCTTCTATTGGAATAGGGTTGCGTTTGAAGTCGAAGAAGTCGCGCAGGAATATCTCGCTCTCCTTCTGGTCAACCTGAGAAGTGAATTCCTTGAACTTCTTATAGCTTCCCAGACGTGTGGCGAGCTGCAAAGTGGATATCGTGACAGGGTTCCACGCATGTTTCACTCCATCCTTGCGATAGGAGAAAAGGCCCACATGAGGCAGCAGACCTGAAGTGTCTGACTTGCCGTATCCACTCTCGTGGAATGCCACATAGTCGTGGGCGATCTCTTCCAGACCTATTCCGCCGACCGTAGATACGGTGGTTCCGAAATAGTCGCGCAGCAATTCCTCGCCCAGTCCGATGGACTCGAATATCTTTGCTCCACGATATGAACGGATGGTACTGATGCCCATCTTACTCATTATCTTGTATAAGCCCTTGCATACGGCTTTGATATAATTCTTCTCGGCGGTCTCATAGTTAAGCTGAATCTCGTTGCGCTTGACCAGATCGTCTATCACCGCGAACGCCATATATGGATTTATGGCACTTGCTCCGTAGCCCAACAGCAGCGCGGCGTGCATCACCTCGCGTATCTCACCGCTCTCGACGATGAGCGCTGTCTGCACACGCTTCTGCACAGAGATAAGATGATGATGCACGGCACTCACGGCAAGGAGCGACGGTATGGCGGCGTGGGTCTCGTCAACGCCACGGTCGGATAGGATGATGTAGTTCACACCCTCATCCACTGATGCCTCCGCACGCTTGCACAACTCGGTAAGAGCGGCGTGCATTGCCGGTTTTCCGTGTGCCGCCTCGAATATCATCGGCAGCTTAACCGTGTTGAATCCCTTGTAGCGGATGTTGCAGAGAATGTCGAGTTGTGTATTGGTGAGCACCGGATGCGGCAGACGCACCATCTTGCAATGCGACTCGTCGGGCAGAAGAATGTTCATTCCCACTGCGCCGATGTACTCGGTAAGCGACATGACCAGCTCTTCGCGGATAGGGTCGATAGGCGGATTTGTGACCTGGGCAAACTGCTGACGGAAGTAGTTGAAGAGCAGTTGCGGACGGTCGGACAGCACAGCCAGCGGAGTGTCGTTACCCATTGACGCAGTAGGTTCAGAACCTTTGCTGCTCATGGGCTGTATCACCTGTTCCACATCCTCGCGTGTATAGCCGAACGCTCTCAGGCGACGGTCGTAATCGTCCACGCTGTTCGGTGCCTTACGTCCGCTGCGCAGGGCATCGAGTTCGATGCGGTTGGCGGAGAGCCACTGTCTGTACGGCTTCATCGAAGCCAGGTTCTTTTTCAGCTCACCGTCGTAGTATATCTTGCCTTCCTGCGTATCCACGAGCAGAATCTTGCCCGGCTGAAGGCGTCCTTTCTCCTTTATGTCACCCGGTTCGAAGTTGATTACGCCGGCCTCACTGGCCACAACCATCATGTCGTTGCGGGTTATCAGATAGCGTGCCGGACGCAGACCGTTGCGGTCGAGCATTCCTCCGGCATAGCGTCCGTCGCTGAACAGCAGCGCGGCAGGGCCGTCCCACGGCTCCATAAGAATGGAGTGATACTCGTAGAAAGCCTTGAGGTCCTCGCTTATCGGGTTCTTGTCATTGAACGACTCCGGTATGAGCATGGCCATGGCATGCGGCAGGCTGAGTCCCGACATAACGAAGAACTCCAGCACATTGTCGAGCGACGCACTGTCGCTCATGTCGGGCTGGATGATCGGGCGTATGCCTCTCACGTCGCCTAGAGCCGGCGTAGAGAGCACACTCTCGCGGGCTTCCATCCACGCACGGTTGCCGCGGATGGTGTTTATCTCACCGTTGTGCGCCAGCAGGCGGAACGGCTGGGCAAGGCTCCACGTAGGGAACGTGTTGGTGCTGAAGCGCGAATGCACCACCGCCAAACCGCTTGTGAAATACGGTTGTGTGAGATCGGGGAAATATTCGCGCACCTGCACCGACGACAGCATGCCCTTATAAACTATGTTCTTGCTCGAAAGCGACACGATGTAGAAATCCTTATGCTTGATGCGTCGCTCTATGCGTTTTCGTATGATGTACAATTTGCGGTCGATGTCTGCGGCATCAGTCACACCGGTTATGAACACCTGCTTTATGTCCGGCTCGGTAGCCAGGGCGTCCTTGCCCAATACCGACGAATTGACGGGCACGTTGCGGAGATGCATCAGGTTGAGACCCTCACGCTCAATCTCCTCTATCATTATGCTGAGCATGCCAGCCTGCTCCTTCTCGTCCTTTGGAAGGAACACCAGACCCGTACCGTATTTGCCCTTCTCCGGTACCGGAATGCCCTGCAGGAGGATGAACTCGTGTGGTATCTGAAGCATTATTCCGGCTCCGTCGCCGGTCTTGTTATCGGCGCCCTCGGCTCCACGATGCTTCATGTTTTCGAGCACTTTGAGAGCCGAATCCACCAGTTCGTGCGATTTGTTGCCGTGGATGTTCACAATCATGCCCACTCCACATGCATCATGTTCGTTTGATGCGTCATACAATCCTGTTCTCTCCGACATTGTCATGTTATTAAAAAGATTATTTTTCATTATTCACTATGTCTATGTGCGACGAATTACCTACGATTTAAATCGTATGTCCTGCAAAAGTATTAAATTTGTTTCAAAATGCTCAACATTATCTCATCTTTCATTAAAAAAAATTGTAATTTATCATATTTTCTTACAATTTGATAAATAAAGCTGCCTTAAAAATCACATTTGTAACTTCAAATGCCGTTCTCAAGTGATATCGTAAATACGGCCATTGCTATAAAATAAAACAAAAGCCGACCTGCGGTGGACTCGTTCATAACACTTCGTGGAATGACGAAGAGGGCGGCAGCGTGAGACCGTCGATTCCTTACAACGACGTGATGTAATAAGAACCGGTGCGGAGAAGCCTCATCCACGAGTCGCGACGAGGCAGTTTTCCTGCCTCCGGTTTCTATTTTCAGGATTTTATCTGTCAGAATATTTCACTTTCAAAACTGTATATTTATACACTTTCCGATGCCATGACGCCCTTCCCGTTCCGCATTATCAGACACCGCACATTACGCAGATTTACGCCATCTGCACATCCGTGCCTACATGCTAACGGCTCCAGTCGCCCTTCCACCGTCTGCTTCCGGGCGCAGGATAGCGGCACGACGCATCGTCGAGCACGAGCACCCAGTCGGTCAGTTCGCCGTCGGTGGGCGGCACGAAGGTCAACGGATTGCCGTCATTGGTGAATGTACCGATGGCGGTTGCCTTGCCGTCGCGCGGACAGAACCACCATGCTTTCAGCCGTTTGCCGCGCAGCTGTGAGGTATTGACGGAGAACCGTCGGCCCGACGGCACGTAAACCATGGCGTATGTTCCGGCTGTGTCGCGCGTGGCAACGAGGCGGTAGCGGCCCTCACCGAGCACCGACTGCGGCACACGGGCGCTGACTATGAGCGAAGGATCGGGCACGCGACTAAAGTACGGGCGCGACTCAATGAGCCGGCGGGCGTGCATCATCTGTCCCGAACCGGGACGGTCAAGGGCTTCCTGCCACGTGCAGAGCGGATTGTTTATAGGATTACGGCCCTTGTCGGGGTCGAACATCTGCCACACGGAGTGGTGTCCGTAGGTGTGGCCGCACGCTCCGTTGAAGAGGTCCCAATAAAGAGGGCGGTGCACATCCGACGATATGGAATAGCCGAGGCGCGCAGCGTCGAACGAAAGCGGATGGTCCTCGTAGAGCGGTTCGCCGTCGATTACGGGCTTCACGGGCGTGCGCCGGTAGTCCTCGAGCGTATTGCTGTAGCATCCGGTGTAGTCGGAGTTGTGGCCGTTCTGCCTCATGTTGAAGCTCAGCCATTCATCGTTGTGAAACCATGTGGAGGAGCCTTGCCCGCCCGTTGGATGGAACGTCATGAGCTGCGTGTCCCCATGACCGCGCCGCAGTCCGCGCGCCATGGCACGTATCACGGCTTTCTGATTGTCGTTGTCCACATTGCGGTCGCCTCCGAGAATCCATATCACACGGCTGTCCTTGTATCTTCGTCCGAGAAACTCGCCGTAGATCTCGGCATTGCGCTCGTCGAACAGCGGACGATTACCGCGCACTCCCGTCCCCTCTGCCAGTAGCGGCCCCACGTGGGCAACATTCCCACATACATGCCGAGGGCGTTTGCGCGCGCCACGATGTGGTCCACATGGTCCCAATAGTCGTTGTCGGGTCCGTCGGTGACGGCTGGCGACGCCGGGTCGAAGTCGTTGAGAGGCAGGTGTCCGTATGCGTTTGGCACGGTGTGCCCGTCGAGCTCGGCTATGGCAACGGCCTGTATGACGGTGAATCCTTTCGACGCACGGTCGGAAAGATAGGTGTCGGCCTCCTCACGCGACAGGCGGTGGAACAGTTCCCAGGCTGTGTCGCCGAGATAGAAGAAGGGTGTGCCATCCTCATGTTGCAGGAAACGATGGTTTTCGGACACCACGATGCGGCCGTGGGAGAAGTCTACGGGACGACCTTTCCAGCCGTCGGCACCGGCCGTAAGACTCAAAGCCAGCATGCTGGAGAGAAAAAGTGTTCTGAGGTTCATAAGGTTTTATTGTTTTGATTAGCAGATTATCAGGTTTATATAAGTGAGGCGGCACTTGGCGCGGAGCACCGCCACGAACCGCGACACAGCGCGGTTACGCTTGCGGACATGAACGCCCTTAGAGCCCGCGTGCCTCCACCTCGGCCACAATCTCGCGTGCCACGGAGGCTATGACAGAGGCATTGACGGCGTCGCTCTCGGCCGAATCCTTTATGAAAACGGTGATGTAGCAGTTGCGACCCGACGGCATACGCACCACAGCCACATCGTTGTCGCCGGTCTTTATGCCGTCTATGCGGTCCGAACTGCCCGTCTTGTGGGCTATGGGCATACCGGCAGGCACACCGGCACGTATCTTGTCGGCACCCGTTACGGTGGTGGCCATTATGCGACGCAGGGGTTCGTAGAGCGGCGTATTGCTTTCGAATATCAGTTGCATGAGCTGTGTCATGGCCTCGGGACGGCTCCAGTTGTCATAACAGTTGGTGAGGTCGCGGTGCATGCCGTCCTCGTCGTACTTCAGACTAAAGCCCTTCACGCCGAGCGAACGCACATAACGGTCTATCTGCCGCACACCTCCTGCCATGGCGATGAGTATGTCGCATGCGTTGTTGTCGCTCTCCGCCACACTATATCTCATTAGTTCTGCCACACTGATGTCCACATCTCCCGTGGGGTGGGCATCGCGTAGCGGACTGTAAGTATTCTCGTGAACCATTGCTCTTTCCACGTGTACTATGGTATCGAGACTCGTTCCACCGGCCGCCAGGTCGGAAAGCACCTTCATGGCTACATGCACCTTGAACACGCTCATAAGAGGAAAGCGCACCCGTGCGTTCCTTACATAACTGAAACTTCCGCACACGGCCGACACGCCAACGGTCATACGCTTGCCTGAAAGCAAGGAATCGATGCGCTCATCAAGCGACGATGGCACACCGCCACACCACGAACGACACGGCAGAAGAAGCATAAAAAGCAATAAAAACAGTTTTCCACGCATATTCTCAACTGTAAAGTACGTTTATATTGCAAATATAGTGAAAGGTGAGTACATTGCCAAAACAAATAAACGGATGTTTGTTTGGATTGGTAATGTCGAGCCGAATCCTATATTATGAAAATATAGTGAAAGGTGAGTTCATTGCCAAAACAAATAAACGGATGTTTGTTTGGATTGGCTATGTCGAGCCGCATCCTATATTATGAAAATATAGTGAAAGGAGAGCACACAGGCAAGTCAAAGAAACTTTTGTTTGTTTGGATTGGTTTTATCGAGCCGAACATATATCATATAAATATAATAGAAGTACAGCCAAACTGTTGATGACTCACCGATTATCCACACATACGCGACATATCCGGCTCTGCCAGCCGTAACGACATAAATATACCGTCTCCGGTAAATATCTTTATCCACACATCGGACTGCCATCGGCATATCGAAAAGAATGAAACGATACCAATCAGACAAATCACAAATGCAAGCACGATACATATTTTCCGTGCCTGCCCTACCGCCTGTCATCAGCGTTCTTGACGAAAACCCGACTCATAAACTTACAATTTTTCTTGACATTATTTTGACAAAATATTTTCGCAAAAGAGATGTAAAGGAATGTTAAATCGTACAGAATGAAGGGCATTCCGGACAATATAGTATTTTGATATACCCCATATCATAGTCAGGAAAAGTCCGTTTCGTGTTCTGATATGGCCCATTTCGCAGTGCGATAAAGCCCATATTGGGATGCGATATAGGCCATTTCAGCCTCTGAAATTGGCCTTTTCGCATGCCGAAATGGGCCTTTTCGCAAAGCGAAGAAATACACCTTAAATATAAGTCATTGGTATTCAGTATATTATAAAAAACTCTCATAATTCGCGTATTTGCGCCCGAAGGAGACTTTGTCCGCAAATACTCGCTTATTTTTGGGGGTATATCGGGAAACTGAGACGGAATAATCAAAATCCGGTTACAATCTGAAAGTGGTACATATCGGTTTGTTTTCAGTGGAAACAAACATCGGTTGTCCGGAAGAAGAACCGCCTTTTTTATTGTAATCGGTATCCATCCGATTTCTGCCGGGCTTGAAACGGCGCGATGTTTTTCTTCATCCCTGGACCGCAGATTATTCATACCGACACGATAAAGAGACAAAGAAAGCCCCGCCGACAGAATCAGTATGAAACCGATATGGCTCTGCCGACGGGGCTAAAAAAATGAACTCAGTATCAATCAACATGTCTGACATTTACCGGCAGACATCCGGTGATGACGCTGTTACATCCTCACGGATTTGTGTCAGTCGTCATATTCCTTGTGCAGGAGCGTTCCCGCAGCGTTTATTGTGTACTGCACTTCAGCGCGTGCGGTCTCTATCTCAATCTTGTAAATAGTGTCCGAAGGTGTCTCTGTTACCTCCATCTCCATCCTTACTTTCTGGAAATCCTTGTCAGCCTCGAGCGTTGTCCTCACTGCAAGCGGCAGGTCCTCGTAGTTGTAAAGATCGTATTCGGTCTTCACCCACTGGTTGCGGCCGTTGAACTTCACTTCCTTTATCAGGCCGTTGTGGCTGATCTTTATCTCCAGGAGGCCGTCGTCATACTCCTTGCCTATAACAACCGCACCGTTATATTTCTGCTCGATGAACGTCATAAGGTCGTCAGCCACCGGTACACTGCCTGCTCCGCCAACCGTGATGTCCGGATTCTGCGGACGGTCGATGAATGTTCCGTCGGTGCCGATGTACACGTCTATCTCGTCGTCCCATGCGCTGCGGATGCTCTGGAGTTCGAAACTGAAATAGCTGTTTGTGGCAGACTCGAACTTCTCGGCGTCGTCAACGCGCCACTCGCTTGCGCTGTATTTACCAGTGAGAGCATTCATCACCAGCTCAGGAACGTAGCTTGCGTAGTTGCGTCCGTAGTCGGTCTTGGTGTAAACCCACTGGTTCGACGCGTCGAAGACAGCCTCATACTTCAATCCGTTGCTCACGAACTCAATCTCAGTGGAGTTATGCTCGCGCTCCATGTCCACCATGCGTGCGCCCGGATAGTTTGTGTTGAGCCATGTGCTGATGTCATTCGACGGAGTCTGCGGCAGATAGTCGTGATAGTCGTAGTCCTTCTCCACATCGGCTATTTCCTTCACCAGCACACCGGCTGCGGTGTAATAGAGTTCCATCTCGGTCTCAACACCCGATTCCTTTTTCTCCACCTTAATGACGTAAAGCGCCTCGGCGTTGTCCGGTCTTTGCAGGAAATCCACCTCATTGTCCTTCACCCACGGCGACTTTGAGTAGTCGCTCGCCTCGAAGGCGGTCTTTACAGCCTCGGGAATCATGCTGTAAGGCATCTCCACCTCAGTCATGTTCCACTTGCCTGTGCCCCAGTCAAACCATGCAGTATAGTCGCTTCCGGCACCGCTACCGGTGGTGTTCGTGAAGCTTGCCACGGCATACGAGTCGTATTTTTTCGCCCAAGAAACATTCGATGCGTCGGGGAATTTCTCCTCGAACTCAGTCATCACAACCTTAGGCACCTGATTTACGTTCAGTTTACCATTGTCAAAAGAGTCATTGTTGTCGCACGATACCATGATGAACATCGCCATCACGAGTGTTAGAATAGTGATTCTTCCTTTCATATACATTAGTTTTAGTTGTTTGTTCTTATTATTGTTTCTTGCCGCAAAATTATTATCCAATTCTGAAAAGAATCTGAAATATATCTCCATATTCAGGAAATTATGCACAAAAATGTGTTTATTTTTATTAAAATGGCGTTGTAGGTGGAAAAAGATGATGCCGGAACGGCAGGACGGATAAGACTGTTCTGCGGAAAGAAAAACTCCGTATGATATACAGGATATGTTGTAACAAAACGGTGATACGAGTATTCCCTGCCTCAATTATATGCCTCACTTTGTACAAAAAAAACAAACAATAAGTCACAGAATACGGTTCGACGTACGGATGGGAAATACTTATCCGTTCACCGATTAAAGCCTGGCAACAGACAAGTGTCCCGATTTGTAATAAAAATAAAATCCGGTGCATATTGCCACATGCACCGGAATCCCCAATAATGTTTTATCAACTCTTCTTAGCTTAACACATACATAATATCCGTAAGACAACTGACGTTTCTGTCATTATGCGGTTATCTCCACACCGGCACATCAATACGAGCCCGTGCCGTGGCACAGATCGCAGGTCACATGCTGATGACCCGTGCCCACCTCTCGGTTGCATATTGAGCACCACTTGCGCTGACCCGAGCTGTAATATTCCTTTATCTTACGGCCGGTTCCGCCGCACAGACGGCATACTGTCTTTGTCTTAGTGGTGGTACTTCCGCCTGTGCTCGGGGCAGTATAGAAACCTCCGCCGGAGAAAACAGAGACTGAGCCACTGCTCTCAGCAGGTTTCGACGGGTTCTGCAACTTATATTGAGCATACGCATTGTTATACCACTCATCCAGTTGAGCCTTTATGCCATAGTTGAGATAAACCTTACGCAGTATTCTGTCGTTGGTCCTGGCAGCGATATTCCTTGCCTCTTTGTAATGAGACACGGCATCACCGAACTGTCCCGAGTTGAAACTGTTGTGCCCGGCATTGATGAACGCGAAAAAGTTCTTCATGTCCGCCGACTGCAGATTAGGATTTTTCAGAACCGCACCTATCGTCAGTCCTTCACTTAAAGAGTTGAGAATGTCGCCCAAGCCCTGCGCACTGACACCCGCGCTGCCTAAACAACACATCACAACAAACATAATACGTCGTAAAACCTTCATAATTACCATTATTTAATTATTAATAAACAATCGTCCGCGTATTGCGCAGATACGTGAAAAAATAAATTGCGGTGAGCCGTCACCGACAGCCCACCACAACGCCTCATGCCTGAAAACATACAAGCATAAAGACTATGCGAGAGCCATGGTCACGACATATAACGCCGTGACGAAGACTGAAAGATAAAGTCACCCTTCGTTCCGGAGAAACCGGGAACATTCTTCTTGTTCTTTTTATGGAAACAAACCTGTATAAGACTTATCCACATATTGCCGTCATCAAGCACAGAAACCTTCTCCACTCCCATAGCCATCAGCAGACTGTTTGGCTCGTCATCTGCCTCGTCGGTCTTGTTCTCCGTGTTGTAGAGCAAATACTTATCGCTTGTCTCCACGTTACATTCCTGAGACACATCGCCGTTCTTCGTGATGATTTCATCCTGCGCCCCAGGTATGGAGAGTCCTAACCCAACAAGAACAAAAGAAAACAGAATAAAGATAGTTCTCATAATACATTATTTTAATATAACATCAATAATTCTACCAACCCCATTTTCCACAACTTAAACCAGCTTATGTTTTTTCCATACGGCGAGAGCCGTTGACCAGTACAAAGATAGGCAAAGCGCAACACGTATGCAACCGCCCAAATGGCACATACGGACTGTATGGCAGACTACGAAGCCCAAACGGTGGAAAATCGTGCCCACATGGTCTGAAATTTATCATCAGAAACCGCGTTTCATGGCATTACACAAAAAAAGAATGTCCGGGTCTCACCGCTGAATGCATATATATTGTTTTTCCCATAGTAGAAGCAAACAGACAATGATATCAGACATTCTATATTCGACAGGCATTATTCAGATTCGACAATAAGCCGCCTGCCACATTATTTACTCAAACCTCTAATCCAGAATGCCTCGCAGCATTCGCATGTTTTCTACGGACGGTCGGGGATAGTGCCGTGTCCCATGCACTTCGGACAGCGTCCCTCGCCGTAGCAATAGTCGCAGATACTGGTGTTTCCGTAGTTAATCACCTCGCCGTTGCCTCTGCACACCGGGCAGACACCGCCTCCGCCGCATGCCGGACACATTCTGTCGCGCGGACCACTCTGTTGCGAACTGCCTGACGAACTGCCGCCGGAAGGATAGAAATCGCTCACCGATCCGCCGTTCATCACGTGCCGTCCCTGTGCCGCTTCCACCGCGGTGACCTCTCCACTGCCACCGCAGAAACCGCAGTTACCGCCACCCGGACCACTGCCGCTGCCTCCACAGAACGGGCATGACGCCATAGGTTCGCTCTCATCAGAGCCCGTATCCTCCGCCTCATTGTCGTCGCTGACGGTGTAAGTAGGCGTGGGTGTATTGTAAGCAGGACTATATTCGACCTTCTTCTTCTCGCACGAGGCGAATGAAAACAGCACAAAGGCTGTTAATATTAATGCTTTTCCTGACATATTTTATATTTTATCTGAATCTTCAGTCGATGGCCTGCTACATCATATCCGGCACAAAAACCGGACAATACGGGCGTTGAAAACACACCTGCATCAGCTCTACAAAAATAGGAAAACATCATAAACCACGCAACCGGAGAAAAGGCGCGTATGTATCATACGTACATCTATCGTGCCTAAACGATAGAAAAACATGATTATTCGGTAATTAATACTTACCGAAATACCATTTTCATGCCTGTATATACGGCTGTCATAGAGCACAAAGAAGATTTTGCATAAATATGCAGAAAGCAAAGCGGAGAAATGAATAAATATTCACCGTAACTCGAAAATACGCGCGTTTTTTCGTCCGACTGCTCCTTCGACCGCAAATACGCAAGTTTTGAAGGGTTTTGTTATGTGTCTGACAGACAGCGGTTTACGCATTATGGCAAATTGATGATGCGCTCACTGGTTTGCGAAAGAGCCCATTTCGTGTTGCGATATAGGCTCTTTCAGGCTCCGATATGGTGCTTTTCGTGTCCTAAAATGGTGCATTTCGCAAGCCGAAAGAGCCCATTTCGCAAGACCACCGTTTTTTTTCGCCGTTTTGATGAAGAAATGACCGGTGCGGAAAAGGCTCTTTAACGCATCGCGACAGGGTAGCTATCGGACTGCTTTTTTCTATTTTGAGAATTTTATTTGTCAAAATTTTTTACTACGAAAAGCGTATGAATATACAGTTTCGGACGCGAAAACCATGATATGACGATATCTGAATGTCACGACATGCGCACGCCGTAAATAAAGCGACTCACGCCATCGGGAAACAAAAAATCCTTCTGACGGCGTGTCGGAAGGATTCGAATAATATGATGTGTTTAATGAAAATCCGTGTGTATCAGGCTGAGACGTGTTCTGTATTCATGAAGAACGTGTTGCGGATTCGGCACGGGCATGCCGCACATTCATCAAGACACACCGCACTTCCATAATATACCGTGCAACAAATTCCCAATCATCCGGCTACGTCTGCCCCACTTCCGCGCCATATATTCACATCAGCCTCAACCGCACAGCGCCGCGCAGACATATCAAAGGAACTTGAGCGCCTCCTTTATCTCCGAATAGTGGCGACGACTTGCCATTATCTCCACATTGTTGAACGGCGGGAAGAGCACACAACGCAGCGTGGTATGTTCAACCGAAGCAAGGTAGTCGATGTTGAGAATGCAACTGGAACTTACCTTCACAAACGAACTGTTCATGGCGAGAATGTCCTTCGCCTTGGTGGTACGGCGCAACCGGTGCTGCTCCATATTGGTGAGCGTGATGACCCAGCAGCGGCTGTCGTCATAATAGAAATAGAGTATTTCCTGACGGCGCAGCAACATAAGACGGTCCACGGTCTGCACCGCGAACCGGTCGTCGGAGCCGGCAACGGGTGCCGACGGAGCGGCTGCCTGCCCGCTGTTGCCGCTGTCTTCACGCACGCGGTCGATGACAGTCTGCAACTCTTCGGGGGTGTATGGCTTGAGCAGATAGTCGAACGCCGAGGCGCGCAGGGCGTCGATGAGATACTTGTCGTATGCCGTGTAGAACACGACGTGCGTATTGTCGCCCATGAGCGGCCTCATCTCCTTTATCAGGTCTATGCCGCTTATGCCCGGCATCTCCACATCCATGAAGAGGATGTCGGGCTTATTGCGCAGTATGCTGCGCCGCGCCTTCTGCTCGTTGGTCTGAGTATCGACCACCAATATGTCGTCGTAAGCCTTCAGACCGGCCTCCAATGCCTGTATCGCGCCCGGTTCGTCGTCCACGATCACGGCTGACATTATCTTGGTATTCATATTGTCTGTGCGTTTTATAGATTGAATTGATAGCGGTAAGGAACGTATATTGTTACGAGAGTTCCGCTTTCTCCTGTGGCGGAAAGGTTGCTTATGTCGAACCGCATCTTCTCGGTGTTTCTGGCATTGAGCATCTCCACCGTGCGGAAGAGCATCTTCAGACCGTTGCCAGTGCCGCGTTCCGAATTGTTGTATGCGCCGGGATTGTAGCCCACACCGTTGTCGCGGATGCTCACGAGCACGCCTTTGCCGCTGTCGTTTATGCTCACAACAATCTCGCCGGGCTCCTCCATGCCGTCGAAGGCATACTTCAACGCATTCTCGACAGGAATCTGGATGCACATCGACGGCACCATAACACTCTCGTCCACACTCTCGTCCACACGCCATTCCACGCGCGGTGTGTCGGGGTTGGTCTCCTTGCGGAGTGCCACGAAATCCTTCACGAGCTCAAGCTCCTCCTCCAGTGTCACGGCCACCTTGTCAGAAGCGAGCAGGTTCGACCGCAACACCTTCACAAACAGACGCAACTTGTGCGACAGGTCGTCATACTGTCTGAACGCCGGCATTATGGCGTTGAGCACGTTCAGGGTGTAATGCGGCGATATGCGATTCTTCACATTGTCCATACGCAGCTTCGTAACCAGTGCGAGCTGACGGGCATACACCCGTTCGTTCTTGCGGCGCACATACACGAACACCAGCACCGCTCCGAGCACAACGACGAGCAACAGACCCACGGTGAAGACAATGGTGGTGCGCTGTTCGGACAGCTGCACGTTCTTGCCGGCAATGAGCACGTCGCGCTTGAGCAGCGTAGTGTCCTGGCTGTAGCGGTAGTCTATCTCGTCAATGCTTTTCAGATGGCGCTCGTTTCTTATCGAGTCATTATACTTATCCACGAGTTCCTTGTAGTGGAACGCCCGGCGATAGTCGTTCTGACGCAGATAATACTCCATCAGACGCTTGTTGTGCAGATACATATACGACGGACCTATGCGTTCAGGATCGTACGGCCGCGAAAGCAGCTTGTGCGCCTTGGCATACTGATGGCGGTTGAGCGCGAGCGCCGCTTCAAGGCTGTTGAAATAGAAAACCACCTCGTCGTTGGCGGTGGAGTCTGAATATATGCCCGCGCCTGCACGGTCGAGATAGACTTCTGCCGAGTCGAGCTGCCCGAGAAGTGTATATATCTCGCCCATATTCGCCTCTGTTATGGCGTTGAGCGACGGCTGGTTGAACTGTCTCACAATGGCGTATGCCTTCTTGAAACACTCGAGAGCCTCGGCATAGCGTTCCTCAAAATAGTAGCAGTTTCCCTTGGAGTTGTAGAAGTAATACTTCTCATACGCGAGCTTGGGCTCGGGATTCCGCTCCGCCAGATCGAAGTAGTGATGGGCCAATGAGAAGTTGTGCAGGTCGGCATACACCTGCGCCAGACCTACATATATGCTGTATTTCACCCGCCGTGAATGCAGAGAGTCCGCCACCCACAGGGCTTTGCGGTAATATCTTGCGGCGTTGGGCTGGTCGCCCATCTGGCGATACTGGTCGGCAAGGTTTATGCAGACATTCTCCAACTCGCGTCTGTCGGTGGCACGATAGAGTGCGTCGTAGGCATGATGAAGACACGCCACGGCAGAGTCGCGCTGGTTCATTCCCTGCAGCATGGCGTAGCGGTGGTTCCAGCATACGGCCTCGAGCGCGTCGGTGTCGTCGTGTGACCGGGCGTAGGCCAACACACGGTCGTTTGTGCGCATTGCGTCGCGCGTATCCCCCTGAAGGAATCGACAGAACGCCCTGAACAGCTCGAGCCGGTAGAATGACACACTGTCGGTCAGTCCTTTCTGCTCCTGCACGAACCGTTTTTCCATAATATCAGGAAACGTATATATAGAGTCGTAGCGGCTTATGAGAAAAGAATCCACCATCTCACTATCATGCCGGTTACTTTCTTTATGCGAGTTGCACGAAAAAAATCCTAATAGTATGATACTTAATAACCAAAATGTCTTTCTCATCTCCATTTATTTCAGTCTATAAGGAAGCCACTACATGCGTGCCGAATACATGCCTCAGCATCACGATGCCTCCAGGTTTTGTTAAAAGGTAAAGCAAAGATACAAAAAAAATTAATAATATATATTCAGTAGGGCACACAAAACTCGAAATTAATGACAATGTAAAACATTACGGCAATAGATGTATCATTATTAATATATGCGCCATTGCGTGCAACCGTGACAGGCATCATGCGGCCCGGCAGGGGGTCTGCGGTGAATGTTTTTTATTCATAAAGTACCTATGATTGAAGAAAGTTTCCTTACAACGCGAAGGGATATGTACCGTTACGGCACGGTGAACGAGTAATGATAAAATCACGCGGCCACAACCGAAGAATCCTCATCATAAAACCGACGCATACTTACGGCTCGTCAGACAAATGCTTTCCGTATCTATCCACCCGTCTTGTATCAGCGTTTTTGACGAAAACCGGAGAGACAAACTTACAATTTTTCTTGACTGTATTTTGACAAAATATTTTCGCAAAAGAGATGTAAATGAATGTTAAATCATAGAGAATAAAGGGCATTTAGTATAATTCCGTATTTTGATATACCCCATAACGTAGTCCGGACAAGTCCGTTCCGTGTTCTGATATTGCCCATTTCGCAGTGCGAAAAAGCCCATATTGGGGTGCGATATGGGCCATTTCAGTCTCTGAAATAGGCCTTTTCGCATGACGAAATGGGCCTTTTCGCAAAGCGACAAAATACCATTTAAACATAAATCATTGATATTCAATATATTATAAAAACATATCATATTTCGTGTATTTGCGTCCGAAGGAGACTTTGTCCGCAAATACGCACTTATTTTTCGGGGTATATCAGGAAACTGAGGCAGGAAAATCAAAATCCGGTTACAATCTGAAAGCTGCATATATCGTTTCTTCTTATAGCAAGGAAACAACTCCGGTCTGGGATTGAAAAAGGTTTATGCGTGATCGAAATCACGGTCTTTATCCCGAATCGGTCATTAGAATTAAGTCTGTATTTTTGCTTTATATTGAGCATATTTTAGTTGTATTTCTTGCAGGCAGGGCTGGCCATATCAAGAAAAATAGAACAAAAAGAGGCCAATGGAAAACAAAAAAACGGCTGAAAGCATGAATGCACAAACAGATAAAACCATGTACGGTATAATGACCGATTCGGGGTTATATTGAAGACAATAAACACCTGATTTCTATCGGGCAAAAAAAGACTTATCCCGTCATGCACCACGCGGCGCGGTTCGGGATAAGCCTTTACTGTCTCCGGCACATCATGCCGGATATATAATTATGGTATTCGTCAGAATTCGCTGTTCTCCGGACGCAGCTTGCGCACGGTCTCGGCAGCACGCCACATCTCTTTGTCACGCATTGCCTTGAGTTCGGCGTTGAGCTTCTCGCGGTAGTCAGGCTGCGAGTTGCTGTCGATGGATATCTGAGCTTCCTGACCTGTCTTCACAGAGAGGTAGAGCCACTCCATGACCGGTTTGATGGCTTCGCGGAAACGCGGTGCCCAGTCGAGCGCGCCACGCTGTGCCGTGGTAGAGCAGTTGGCATACATCCAGTCCATTCCCTTGGCGGCGAACAGCGGCATGAGGCTCTGTGTGAGTTCCTCTACGGTCTCGTTGAATGCCTCCGAAGGAGAGTGTCCGTGCTCGCGGAGCACCTCATACTGTGCCTCGAGCAGACCTTCGATGGCTCCCATGAGCGATCCGCGCTCACCGGTGAGGTCGCTCGTAGCCTCGCGCTGGAATGTTGTCTTGAACAGATAACCTGCTCCGATGCCGATACCGAAGGCGAGCGCCTTCTCGTCTGCCTTGCCTGAAGCGTCCTGATATACTGCATAAGAGCAGTTGAGTCCGCGGCCCTCGAGGAACATGCTGCGCAATGATGTACCCGAACCCTTAGGTGCGACCATGATGACGTCGACGTCCTTTGGAGGCACTACGCCCGTGCGGTCGTTCCATGTGATGGCGAATCCGTGTGAGTAATACAGTGTCTTGCCGGCCGTGAGATAAGGTTTCACTTTAGGCCATACGGCAATCTGTCCTGCATCAGACAGCAACATACATATAATCGTGCCTTTCTCGGCGGCCTCTTCGATAGAGAACAAAGTCTTGCCCGGAACCCATCCGTCTTCCACGGCCTTCTGATAGGTCTTGCCCTCACGCTGGCCAACAATCACGTTGAAGCCGTTATCGCGCAGGTTGCCGGCCTGTCCGGGTCCCTGAATGCCATAACCGAGAACTGCTATAGTCTCGTTCTTGAGCACTTCGCGTGCCTTTTCCAATGAAAACTCTTTACTGGTGACAACTGTTTCCAACACGCCACCGAAATTCATTTCTGCCATATGCTTATGTTTTTTTGTGCAGTCCGGAGACTGCGATTGGTTATATTATTTCATTAAATTGGCGGACAAATATAGCAATTTAATACAAATCAGCCAAATTTTCTTTCATTTTTCATAAATTTAATCTTACAGCGACAAGCCTCAACATCCTTCTCCGCTCCGTCGGACAGCTTTGCCACGCGCACGCAATACTCGTCGTCGTCGGTCTGCTCCACGTATAGGTTCAGGCGGTCGCCAATGTATGCCTCGGCCACATAGGCAATGTCGATGCGACGAATGTCGTTGTGGCGATACCACTCTATGTCCCAGAGGTCGAGTATATGCTCAATATATTTCACGCTGTTTATGTGTCCGTTCACGTCAACATCGCTGTATCGCGTCTCCACGCTGCGCACCAGACGCGCTCCGACACCCATCTTGACACGCGAGGGCGGCTCAATGGGGCACGGCGTCTCGGTGTCGATGTATTTCATTATCAGTCCGTCGCGCACGGCCATTATATCCACCGGCTGGCGTGTCACGGTGTCTATCATCGCCCAGATGCTCCGTCCGTATCCGCACCGGCGCCCGTTGCTGTCGGTGACGGCATAGTTTCGGCTTGTGAAATAGCGCTTCACGCTCTCCACCCATGTACTGACGCTGATGGTGTCGTAAGCCTCGGGCATGGTCTCCATCTCTATTACGAGACGCGAGAGCACCCATGTGCGGTGTATAGGATTGAGATAGCTCATGCCGTAACCACGCTCGTTGGAGTGGAAATCGGCGGCATTTAGCAGGTTGTTGCCAAGATGTCCCATGAACACACGGTGCGAGAAATCGCAATGGAAAGGCTCGACCAGAAAGTCGTAGCTTCCTACTTTACTCTTCAGTTCCATTATTGTCGTTGTATTTTTTACGGTGAAGATAATCTGCCACCGGCTCGTCAAAGCTTCTCGTTACGGCTATACGACCCGACCGGCTGTACTGCAACAGACATCCGAACTTGCTCAGACAGTAGTACAAGTCGGTCACGTCCTCGGTCAGTCCGGCATACTGCACGGTGCTGTAAGTCGGATTCACCTCCATCATACGTGCATCGTGGCGGCGTATGGTGCGCGATATCTCCGGATTCTCGAGCAGCTTGGGCGTAGATATCTTGTAAAGTCCCACCTCGTGGATGAACAGTTCCTCATCACGATAGTAATCGGCCTTCAACACGTCTATCTTCTTCTCGATCAGCTTTGTTATCTTTCTTATCTGGTTTTCGTCGCTCCATGCCGTGATGGTATATTTGTGTATGTCGCGTATGCTCGACGACGACACGTTAAGACTCTCTATGTTTATCTGACAGCGCGTGAACACAGAGGTTATCTGGTTCAGTATGCCGGCGAGGTTTTCAGAGTAAACGAGCAATGTATATAAGTTTTTCTCCATTTCCATCCTGTTGATTGTTATTTTATTTCAAGAAGCATCTCGTCCACGCTGCAGCCCGGAGGCGTCATGGGCAGGACGTTGTCTTCTTCTTTCACGGCACATTCAATCATGTACGGTCCCGACGTGGCAAGCATACGGGCGACAGCCTCCTGCAACGCGCCACGCTCTATCACAGCCTCGTAAGGTATGTCGTAGCCGCGGCATACTTGCTCGTACGACGGGTTGAGCATGTGAGTGAAAGAATATCGTTTGTTGAAAAACATATACTGCCATTGGCGCACATTGCCCAGAAAGTTGTTGTTGAGCAGTATTATCTTTACGGGAGCGTGCTGCTCCATTATGGTGCCGAGCTCTTGTATACTCATCTGGAATCCACCGTCACCCGTGAACAGACACACCGTGCGTTGCGGCGCTCCGAACGTTGCTCCCACGGCTGCCGGCAGACCGAAGCCCATTGTTCCGAGTCCGCCGCTGGTGACAACGCTGCGCTTGTTGTTGTATCTGAAGTAACGGCACGAGAACATCTGGTTCTGACCGACGTCGTTCACGAGCACCGCGTCGCCATGAGTGGCCTCGGCTACGACGTTCACCACCTCGCCCATGCGCAGCGGTCCGTCCTTAGGATGTATGGCGGGCTGTATCACCCGGGCGTCTTCCTCGTCGCGGTACGGACGGAAACTCTCTATCCATTCGTGGTGGTCAGCCTTCTCAAGCAGTCTTGTCACGGCAGGCAGCGACATCTTGCAGTCGCCGATGACAGCCACGTCGGTCTTCACGTTCTTGTCTATCTCGGCATTGTCTATGTCGAAATGTATTATCTTCGCCTGCTTGGCGTATGTATCGAGACGTCCGGTCACACGGTCGCTGAACCTCATTCCGATGGCAATGAGCACGTCGCACTCTTGCTCCTTCACGTTAGGCGCATAGCTGCCGTGCATGCCGAGCATTCCCATATTGAGCGGATGACCCGACGGCAGAGCCGAAAGTCCGAGCAGAGTGCGCGCGGCAGGAATGTCGGCCTTCTCAAGAAACTCTATCAGTTCGTTGTGTGCGCTGCCCAGTTCAACGCCCTGTCCTACAAGAGCGAGCGGACGTTTGGCAGAGTTTATGAGCGCTGCGGCACGTGCCACGGCATCATCGTCGAGCTTGGGATAAGGCTCGTAGCTGCGTACGGAGGTCACCTTCACCGGCTTCCATTCGGTTGTCGCCACCTGAGCATTCTTTGGAAAGTCGAGCACTACAGGTCCCGGACGGCCCGAACGGGCAATATAGAACGCCTGGCTCACGGCCCACGCGATGTCCTCCGGACGGCGTATCTGGTAGCTCCATTTAGAAATAGGCTGGGCGATACCTACAAGATCGACCTCCTGGAAAGCGTCGGTACCGAGCGCGCTTACGCCCACCTGACCTGCTATTACCACTATCGGAGTGGAATCCATCATGGCATCAGCCACACCGGTGAGCGTATTTGTCGCTCCCGGACCGCTCGTTACGAGGCACACTCCCACCTCACCGCTCACACGGGCATAGCCTTCCGCGGCATGAGCCGCACCCTGTTCGTGGCGTACCAGCACGTGTTTGAACGCATGCTTTTCGCCTACCGTATAATCATAAAGAGCATCGAAAACCGGCATTATGGCTCCACCCGGATAACCGAAGATGGTCTTCACACCTTCGTTCTGCAGCGAGCGCATGAGTGCCTCGGCTCCTGATATAATTTCCTTTGACATTTATATTATTGTTTGTAAAGCTTTGTGCTATGGTTTGCGAAGCCATGCGACCGGACGTAAAGATGTTTTCCGGCCACTGGCTGTATGTTTTCAATCTATTATTCTCACTCCTCCCTTGTCGGCAGAACTTACGCTTCGTGCGTAGGCTTTCAGCGCCTTGCTCACCTCGCGTACACGTTTGAGAGGACGTTGCGGACGTGCCTGCAGTTCCTCATCGCTCAGACGGACGCTGATTTTGCGTGCCGGGATGTCGATGTCTATTATGTCTCCATCGACAATCTTGCCTATATTGCCGCCCGCTGCGGCCTCCGGTGATATGTGACCTATGCTCAGTCCGCTTGTTCCTCCGGAGAAACGACCATCGGTGATCAGCGCACATTCCTTACCGAGGTGCATGCTCTTGATGTACGACGTTGGGTAAAGCATCTCCTGCATGCCCGGTCCACCCTTCGGACCTTCGTGGGTGATGACCACGCAGTCGCCGCTTTTCACACGTCCGCCCAGTATGGCGTCGCAAGCCTCCTCCTGCGAGTCGAACACACGGGCCAGTCCGCTGAACTTCCATATCGACGGATCCACGCCGGCCGTCTTCACCACACAACCGTCCTGGGCTATGTTGCCGAAGAGCACAGCCAGTCCGCCGTCCTTGGTATAGGCGTGCTCCAGACTTCTTATGCAGCCGGTGGCGCGGTCGGTGTCGAGTGTCTCCCACTCACAGTTCTGGCTGCCCATGACGGTGGAGAACCTGTGTCCGGGCGCACTGCTGTAGATACGCAACGCCTCGGCGTCGGCATCGTCGCACGTTATGTCATATTTGGCCATTGCCTCAGAAAGCGTCATTCCGTCAACACGCTTAACAGTTCCGTCCACCAGTCCGCCCTTGCTCAGCTCGTTCATTATGCCGAGTATGCCTCCGGCACGGTTGCATTCCTGCACGCTGTACTTCTGTGTGTTGGGCGCGAGCTTGCACAGACACGGCACTTTACGGCTCAGACGGTCGATGTCCTTCATGCTGAAGTCCACGCCGCCCTCGTTTGCCACGGCCAGCAGATGGAGCACAGTGTTGGTGCTTCCGCCCATGGCTATGTCGAGCGTCATGGCATTGAGGAACGCCGTGCGCGTGGCGATGTTGCATGGCAACACGCTTTCGTCGCCGTCCTCATAGTAGGCCAGTGCGTTCTTTACTATCTGTCGGGCCGCGTCGCGGAACAGTCTGATACGGTTGGCATGCGTCGCAAGTATCGTGCCGTTGCCCGGCAGGGAGAGTCCTATCGCCTCCGTTAGCGAGTTCATCGAGTTGGCCGTGAACATGCCCGAACAGCTTCCGCATCCCGGACACGCGCACCCCTCAATCTGACGCATCTCCTCATCGCTCACCGAAGGGTCGGCACCCTTCACCATGGCAGTGATGAGGTCGGCGTTCTCGCCGCGCCACCGTCCTGCCTCCATCGGTCCGCCCGAGCAGAACACGGTCGGAATGTTGAGTCTCATTGCAGCCATGAGCATGCCCGGCGTCACCTTGTCGCAGTTGGATATGCATATCATTGCGTCGGCCTTATGCGCATTCACCATATACTCCACCGAGTCGGCGATGATGTCGCGCGAGGGAAGCGAATAGAGCATTCCGTCGTGTCCCATGGCGATGCCGTCGTCGATGGCAATCGTGTTGAACTCCGCGGCATAACATCCCATGCTTTCTATCTCTTTCTTTACAATCTGTCCAATCTCGTGCAGATGCGTATGTCCCGGCACAAACTGCGTGAACGAGTTCACCACAGCTATGATAGGCTTGCCGAACTGTTCGTGCTTCATGCCCGTGGCAACCCACAGTGCCCTTGCTCCGGCCATGCGTCGGCCCTCTGTACACACTGCACTTCTCAACTTGTGTTTCATCTCTGTTCTCCCTTTCAGTTCCAATCCGCACTACAGTTCATCTACGTATGCGGTGGAACGCTAACCATATAAAAATAACAAACACCGCCATACGCGTCGCCTCATGCGACACATAAGCCTACGACGGCTTTTCAGACGGTCTGCATGCAAAGGTAGTCAGTTTTTGTGTAAAGAACAAACAAACCGTCATTATTTATTTGATAAAAATATCAATTTAACAACAAAACAATAATAAATATTGCAATTCAAAAGAAAATACCGCACATTTTGAGGCGTTTTGTGCAATATTCGACCTGCCATATCACGGCAACCGGCCTGTCGCCACAACGCAAACAGAAAACAAAGACTGCCCGCAGAGCACGACACGGGAACATCCTCAAGACCACACCAATAAGCATAATCGTACGCGATTCTGCAAAAATAATACAGTCCATATAAAAGCATTACGACTAACTTTGCATACAGAATAAACCTAAAAACAAAAACACAATGATAAGAGACAGATTTTTTATTGTCATTGCCATATTGTTTCTGATGACATGGCAATGCCGCACCGTTGCACAGATTAAGGGCAACGAAATCACAGTAATGGTGTCGCCCGACCACGACGACTGGAACTACGGGCTCGGAGAGAAATGCGAATTCACCGTGTCGGTGTACAAGGCGCAGAACCTCTTGCGCGATGTCGTGATCGACTATGAGCTCGGACCGGTGATGTACGCCGACGTGAAGAAGGAGAACGTAAGGCTGAAGGACGGCGCATGCCGGCTGACCGGACGCATGGACAAGCCCGGATACTATCGCTGCAAGGTGCGTGCCCACTCCGGGGGACGCACATACGAGGGACTCGCCACGGTGGCCTTCGCCCCGGAGAAGATAGAAGCGGCGGCGCAGATGCCGACCGACTTCAAGGCATACTGGGAACGCAATATAAGTCAGGCGCGCCAGACTCCGCTCGACAGCCGCATGCGTCTGCTGCCCGAACGCTGCACCGACAAGGTGAACGTGTATGAAGTGAGCTTCCAGAACGAGCAATACGGCTCGCGCATCTACGGCATACTCTGCATGCCTAAGGCCGAAGGACAATATCCGGCCCTGCTGCGTGTGCCGGGAGCAGGCGTGCGTCCTTATTCGGGCGACACCTATACGGCATCCAAAGGAGCCATAACTCTGGAGATAGGCATACACGGCATACCGGTGACAATGAGCCAGGACGTGTACGACCGGCTTGCCGACGGCGCGCTGCGCGAGTACTACCGCTTCAACACCGACAACTCCACATCGTTCTACTATCGCCGCGTGGTGCTCGGCGTGATACGTGCCATCGACTTCATCGACCAACTGCCGCAATACAACCACAAGGCTCTCGGAGTGACAGGTTCGAGCCAGGGCGGCGCACTTTCGATAATGGCAGCCGGACTTGACAGCCGCGTGACGTGCTATGCAGCCGTGCATCCAGCCCTGTGCGACCACGAGGCGTTTCTCAAAGGCAGGGCTGGCGGATGGCCGCATTATTACTATTACGACACGAAACCGTCAGACAAGACCATTGAGAACATACGCCACTACGACGTGGTGAACTTCGCGCGCTGCATCACGGTGCCCGGTTGGTTCAGCTGGGGATACAACGACGAAGTGTGTCCGCCTACTTCAATGCAGGCTGCCTACAATGCGGTGAAGGCACCGAAGGAGTTCAAGCCTTACCTGCAGACAGGTCATTACTGGTATCAGGAACAATGGGACGAATGGTGTGAATGGATTTGGAATAAACTCGGAATATATGAATAAACGCACGATCATTATGACAGCAACCTCAGCAATGGCTGCCGTGGTCATGGCGCAGACGGCCGTAAAGCCCGCCATACCGCAAGACAAGGAAATAGAACGAAAAGTGGAGAAAACGCTCGCCGGCATGACTCTCGACGAGAAGATAGGTCAGATGTGCGAGATAACGGTCGATGTGGTGACCGACTGGAGCTCACCCGATGACTTCAGACTGAGCCGCGAGAAGCTCGACACCATCATCCGCCAGTATAAGGTAGGCTCCATTCTGAACGTTCCGCTCAGCGTGGCGCAGACCAAGGAGAAATGGGCTGAGTCGATAGCCGAGATTCAGAAGATGTCGATGGAAGCCATCGGCATACCGTGTGTTTATGGTGTCGACCAGATACACGGCACCACCTACACGCTCGGCAGCACGCTCTTCCCGCAACCGATAAACCAGGCGGCGAGCTTCAACCGCGCCATACCCTACCGCGTTTCACAAGTGTGTGCCTACGAGTCGCGCGCATGCGACATACCGTGGATATACGCTCCGGTGATGGACCTCGGGCGCAATCCGGTGTGGCCGCGCATGTGGGAGTCGTTCGGTGAGGACTGCTACGTCAACGCTGTGATGGGAAGCCGGGCGGTAAAAGGATTCCAGGGCGACGACCCAACCACATAGGACCTGAGAACGTGGCTGCCTGCATGAAGCACTTCATGGCCTACGGTGTGCCCGTGACAGGTCGCGACCGCACTCCGTCGGCCGTGGGCGAGAGGGAGATGCGCGAGAAATATTTCATGCCTTTCCTCCATGCGGCGCGTGCCGGAGCACTGACGCTCATGCCCAACTCGTCCATCAACATGGGCATTCCGTTCCATGCCAACAAGACTCTGCTCACCGACTGGCTGAAGGAGGGCCTCAACTGGGACGGCATGATTGTGACCGACTGGGCCGACATCAACAATCTGTGCGTACGCGACCACATAGCCGCCACTAAGAAGGACGCCATACGCATAGCCATAAACGCCGGCATCGACATGTCGATGGTGCCCTATGACGTCAGTTTCTGCGACGACCTGAAGGAGCTCGTGAACGAAGGCAAGGTGAGCATGAGCCGCATAGACGACGCCGTGCGACGCATACTCCGACTGAAATACCGTCTTAATCTTTTCAATCGTCCCGACACCCGGCCGGCAGACTATCCTGACTTCGGCTGCAAGGAGTGGGCCGACGAGGCGCGCACATTCGCCACTGAGTCGCAGGTGCTGCTGAAGAACGACGACAACACGCTGCCTCTGCGCGAGGGAACGAGAATACTCCTCACCGGCCCCAACGCCAATTCCATGCGCTGCCTCAACGGCGGATGGTCGTACTCATGGCAGGGCGACAAGGCCGACGAGTGTGCAGCGCAGTACAACACCATATACGAAGCCATGTGCAACCGCTTCGGAAGCGACAACGTGAAGCTCGTGGAGGGCGTGAGCTACAAGAAAGGCGGAAAGATAGACGAGATGGGAACGACAGACATAGAGGCTGCCGTGAACGCCGCAAGCGATGCCGACGTAATCGTGGCGTGCATAGGCGAGACATCTTATGCCGAGACTCCGGGCAACATATCCGACCTCTGGCTGCCCGACGCACAGCGCAGCCTGGTGAAGGCTCTCGCCGCAACGGGCAAGCCCGTAGTGCTCATACTCAACGAGGGACGCCCACGCATCATCAGCGACATTGTGCCGCTGGCAAAGGCGGTGATAGATATCATGCTGCCAGGCAACTACGGTGGCGACGCCCTCGCCTCGCTGCTTGCAGGCGACAGCAACTTCTCGGCAAAGCTGCCTTTCACCTATCCGAGTCATCCTAACTCGCTGACCACCTACGACCACAAGCCGTGTGAGAACATGGGACAGATGGACGGCAACTACAACTACGAAGCCGTGATAGACGTGCAGTGGCCCTTCGGCGCAGGCATGAGCTACACGACGTTCGCCTACGACAACCTGCGCGCCGACAAGACCGACTTCGGTGCCGGTGACACTCTGACGTTCAGCATCGACATCACCAACACCGGCGACCGCGACGGAAAGGAACCCGTGCTGCTCTACTCGTCGGACGTGGTGGCAAGTCTGTCGCCCGACAACAGACGGTTGCGCCAGTTTGGCAAGGTGGAGCTGAAGGCGGGCGAACGCCGCACAGTGAAGATGAGCATCAAGGCTTCTGACCTTGCGTTTGTCGGAGCCGACGGCCGATGGACTCTTGAGGAGGGCGACTTCGTCATGACCTGCGGCGGACAGAATATCACCATACACTGCAACGAGACAAAGACATGGGACACACCCAACATATAAAACCAGAAATCATGCACAGAACATCATTGATGGCCGCGCTGGCCATAGCACTCATGCCGCACTGCGGAGCCTATGCGAAAATAAAAACCGCACCGCTCATAGCGCCGGGCATGGTGATACAGCAGAACAGCGACGTGCGCCTCTTCACCGTACCCAAGACACAGAGCTGGCAGCCTGCCGACTCGTGCGGCGGACGGTGGATGAGGTCTGAACCGCGTAACGCCGCCGAGTTCAGTGCCACGGTCTACCACTTCGCCACGACGCTGAGCCGTGCGCTCGACGTGCCTGTGGGCGTGGTGGTGTGCGCCTACGGCGGCTCGAGAGTGGAGAGCTGGATGAAGCGCAGCCTGCTCGAGGAATTCCCTGACATAAGTCTCAAGCGCGAGGATGTGGAAAAGGAGCAGGAGTGGTCGCGCCCCTTGCTCATGTACAACGCCATGTTCCACCCCGTGGCATCCTATACATACAAAGGCATAATCTGGTATCAGGGTGAGTCGAACACCGGCAGCTACCGGACATACGCCGACCGTCTGGCACTCATGGTGAAGTCGTGGAGAGAGGAACTCGGCCTTGGCGACATACCGTTCTACAGCGTCGAGATAGCGCCATACGAGGGCTACGGCGGCAGCGGTCCATTCCTTCGCGAGCAACAGCACCGCTCGGCCGGACTCATACCAAACTCTGCCTGCATATCCACCAACGACCTTGTGGAGCCTTACGAGTGCGGACAGATTCATCCGAAGAAGAAACGAGAGGTGGGCATGCGCCTCGCCCTGACGGCACTAAACAGGTGTTACGGCCACTCATGGCTGCCGTGCGAGGGACCGTGCTACAGGGATATGCGCACCGAAGGCAGCACCGCCATTCTTACGTTCGACCACGTGTCGGGTGGCTTCAGCCGCGACCGTGGCATCACGGGCTTCGAGGTGGCAGGCGACGACCGCGTGTTCCATCCCGCCGACGAGGTGCGCATAGTGGGCAACGCGTCCATAGCCGTATCGTCGAAGAGCGTCGAACATCCCGTGGCAGTGCGCTACTGCTTCCGCGACTTCATGCCCGGCAACCTGCACGGCGCATCGGGCCTGCCCGTAGTCCCGTTCAGAACCGATAACTGGTGACCGTCTGCCGGCGGCGCCACAAGCCCCACTCCATCTGCCGCGCGACACACGCGACCGCACAACATGCCATGTCACACCATCCGACAAAGCGCAGTCAACGTGTCGCGCGGCACCGGTGGAGCATCTTCCACACCCCTTTCTCCAAAAGCCTTAACCGCACGGAAATGAATATTTTTGCAATTTCCGGCAATGAAAAACTCTGACAAATAGAATTATCCAAACAGGTAACGACAGCCCGACAGCTTCCCCGCCACAATCCGCGCAAGTTCCCTTCACACTCCGGTTCTTATTTCTTCATAACAGCACAAAAAACCGACGGTAATGTATTTGCCACGATATAGCATAACGACGAAGTAAATATTGATGGATAACTGTATGGATAAAAGTGGGGAAAAGGACGATGACAGGATATGAATGGCATGACGCGAAAGAAGTGTTGTCAGCATATTATTACAATAATACGCAACAATCATAATAACACATTATCCTTGTTTACGCTTTTTTCTATTTTTTCATACGTTTATAACATAATATTTAGTATCTTTGTAAGATTGTATAAACCGCGCACAACGGGACTGTATATGAACCGGAAGGCATGCGGTTTTAAAAGAAAACGAAGATATAAATCAATAAAACAACTTGATAATCTTATCAATGTCCATAACAATCCGGACACAAACTTGCACAATAATTTATGGCTAAGAATACAAAGAAAGCAAAAAGCATTGAGGAAACATTATGGGAATCGGCAATAAAGCTCCGTGGAGCGGTTGAACCGTCTGAATACAAACATGTAGTGTTGAGCCTGATTTTCCTTAAATATGCCAATGACCGTTTTGAAGAAAGACGCGGCGAATTGATTGCCGAAGGAAAGGAAACATTCATAAACCAAGCTGTGTTTTATAATGCAAAGAACGTATTTTTCCTGAACGAGATAAGTCGCTGGAGCTATATCATAGAGAATGCAAAGCAAAACGACATAGCCATAAAGATAGACAAGGCTTTGGCTACGGTGGAGAAAGACAACCCGACACTGCGCGGTGCACTGCCGAGCAATTATTACTCCGGACTGGGACTCGACCGCACCAAACTGGCTGCCTTGCTTGACGTGATAAACCAGATAGACACACTGAAAGATCCGGAGAACGACTTGATAGGCCGTGTGTATGAGTATTTCCTTGCCAAGTTTGCCATTGCCGAAGGCAAGGGTAAGGGCGAATATTACACACCGAAGACAATAGTAAATCTCATTGCCGAAATGATTGAACCCTATAGTGGCAAGATTTACGACCCTTGTTGCGGTTCGGGAGGCATGTTCGTGCAGAGTATGAAGTTCATAGAGGCGCATCATGGCAACAAAAAGAACATTTCGGTTTACGGTCAGGAATATACAAACACCACCTATAAACTGGCAAAGATGAATCTTGCCATACGTGGCATAGCCAACAATCTGGGCGAACAGGCCGCCGACACTTTCCACAACGACCAGCACAAAGACCTGAAGGCAGACTTCATCATGGCTAATCCTCCATTCAACCAAAGGGCGTGGCGAGCCGAAAACGAACTGGTTGACGATCCTCGATGGAAAGGATATGATGTGCCACCGACAAGTAATGCCAACTATGGATGGATTCTAAACATAGTCTCAAAGATGTCTGCCAATGGCATGGCCGGCTTTCTGCTTGCTAACGGAGCACTCAGTGGCGATGGAACGGAGCTTAACATACGCCGACAGCTGTTGAAGAATCATTTGGTGGAAGCCATCGTAATACTTCCGCGCAACATGTTTTATTCCACAGACATAAGCGTGACTCTCTGGATACTGGCAGGCAACCGTAAGGCACGCATCGTGGAGCAGAACGGCAAGACGGTGAAATACCGTAACCGTGAGAATGAAGTCTTGTTCATAGACCTGCGCCAATGGGGCGAGCCGTTCGAGAAGAAATACATACAGTTCTCAAAAGAACAGATAGCAAAGATAGCCGAGAACTTCCATAACTGGCAACGCGAAGGTCATGAGCAGACCTATAAGAATGTGCCTGAATATTGCTATTCGGCCACTCTTGAAGAAATAGAGGCTAAAGGATGGTCGCTCGTACCAAGCAAATACATTGAGTTCAAGAGCCGTGACGAAGGCATAGACTTCGATACAAAGATGAAAGAACTGCAAACAGAAATGAAGGAATTGCTGAAACAGGAGGAAAAAAGCAAGACTGAGTTGTTGAATCTGTTTAGGGAGTTGGGCTATGGACTTGAATGACAAGATTATAATTTACCGTACCGCCGATGGGCAGACTGCTGTGGATGTCAGGCTGGATGGAGATACCGTGTGGCTCTCACAGGCACAGATGGCAGAACTGTTTCAGAAGGACAGGACTGTCATAGGACGCCACATCAACAATATCTATAAGGAACATGAATTAGAGCGTGAGACAACATGTGCAAATTTTGCACATACCAAGAAGTATGGTCGTAGAGAGGGATTTACGCAAACCAAGAATATTGCATTATACAACTTGGATGTCATCATTTCCGTGGGCTATCGTGTAAAAAGCCAGCGTGGCACGCAGTTCCGTATTTGGGCAAACAAGGTGTTGAAAGATTATCTAATAAAAGGCTATGCCGTCAATAAGGCCCTGACCGAACAACGCTATAAGGAGCTAAAGCAGCTTGTTACTGTCCTGGGCCGGACGGTCAAGGCACAAGAGGCACTGACTTCTGATGATGCGCTCAATCTGGTGGAAGTGGTTGCCGATTATGCTTATGCCCTTGATACTTTAGACAAGTACGATTATCAGCAACTGTCTGTAGAGCAGACTACCAACGAAGTAAAGTTCCGTGCCACCTATGAAGGTGCCATGCAAGCCATAGAAGAGCTGAAGACCAAATTCGGCGGAAGCCAATGGTTCGCCCAGGAAAAAGATGATTCGTTCAAGAGTTCCATCGGACAGATTTATCAGACATTCGGCGGACAAGATCTTTATCCTTCTGTAGAGGAAAAGGCAGCTATGTTGCTTTACCTCGTAACTAAGAATCATTCGTTCTGCGACGGCAACAAACGTATTGCTGCCACCCTTTTTCTGTGGTTTATGGCTGGTAACGGTATCCTATATAATCCGGATGGCACAAAACGCATAGCCGACAACACTCTTGTTGCTCTTACGCTGATGATAGCCGAGAGCCGCACGGAGGAAAAAAACGTGATGGTGAAAGTAGTTGTAAACCTGATAAACAAGAACAATTATGAGTAAGACAGGATACAAACGATTGGGCGATTATATCCGCGAGGTGGATGTAAGGAATCGGGATTTGGAGGTAAAACTATCTCAAGGAATTTCCAATGAGAAGTATTTTCAACAGCCCAAACAAGTTGCAATAAATCCTTATAACGATAAAATTGTAAGAAAAGGACAATTTGCATTTAATCGTGCAACAACACGGAATGGGAATAAAATATCTATCGCTTATAGAGAAGCTGAAGACTGTACTGTTTCTGCATCATATTGTGTATTTGATGTTAAAAATGAAGATATTTTATCTCCTAAATATCTTATGATGTGGTTCAGGCGACCTGAATTTGACAGATATGCAATCTACCACTCACATGGCAGCGCACACGAATATTTTACATTTGAAAATATGTGCGATGTTGAATTACCAATTCCACCGATTGACCAACAACGAAAAATAGTTGCAGAATACAATGCTATTCAGCAACATATAAAACTCAATGAACAGCTAATCGTAAAATTGGAAGAAACAGCACAAGCCATTTACCGCAAAATGTTTGTTGACGGAATAGACAAAAATAATTTGCCTGAAGGGTGGAGAATGGGAACACTTGGCGAAATTGCGGATTTCAAGAATGGTAAAACCGTCAAAGCAAATGACGGCATTATACCTATTTACGGTGGAAATGGGATAGTAGGTTACACGGAACATTCTAATGCGAAGAATGTAATCGTTATTGGGAGAGTAGGCATTAATTGTGGAAATGCACTTTTAGAACTTAATAAATGTTGGGTAAATGATAATGCAATGATAGCTATATCCCGATCGGATTGCATATATTTCTTATATTGGCTTATACGTGGAATGGATTTAAATAGTCAAAGTGAAGGTTCTAGTCAACCATTGTTGACACAAGTTATATTAAATCAACAAGAGTGTCTTATTCCATCATATATCGCAATAAAGAGATTTGATAACCAATCTAAAATATTAGTAAAAATTGTATTTTTGTTGCAAAATAAAATTACAAAATTAATTGAATTACAGTCTTTGCTTTTGGCAAGGATGGGACAATAAAAGTATATTTAATAAATATGAATATTGTATATATATTAGGAAATGGTTTCGATAAAGCACAAGGTTTAAAAACCAGTTATCCAGAATTCTATGAATATCTTTATAAACAAAAAGGTAATACTTTATTACAGCTTTTGAAATCAAACATAACAAAAGATACAAATCTCTGGGCTGATATGGAGGAGGCTTTTGGAATATTCACATCTTATATTTACTCAGAAAAAGATTTTCAAAATCTATATTTTGAATTGAGTGATTATCTACGAGAATATTTAAAATCAGAAGATGAAAAATTTATCCCGTCAGAGGATTTAAAGAAAAAATTTAGAAATGATTTTTTATCTTTTGGAAGATATTTAGGAGAATTAGATAAAGTCCGCTATAATCAATTTGTCAATGCTTGTAGCGGTGGTGCAGGTATAAACGTTATAACGTTAAACTATACAAATACATTAGAAAAACTATTATCTATAAATACTCAAAACAATAACGTAGAGAAAATTTTTAGTAGCAACTATGTTTTACATAATATTATTCATGTTCATGGTAACTTAAATGATGCTATTATTGTAGGAGTAGACAATGAAAAACAAATAGCAAACAAAAATTTTCAAACAAATGATAATGTAAAAGATTTATTGGTTAAAATTCAATCAAATCATGCAATGAAGTATTTAAAACATGAACATTGCGAAGACTTCATAAAAAAAGCAAATTTAATTATATTATATGGTACTTCTTTAGGAAATACAGATTTAAGATGGTGGAATCTGATTGGAAATGAGTTGAAGAGAAGGAATAATTTAGCAATTATTCAACATTTGTATCATCCAGATACAATAAAACCAACGAGAAGGCAATTGTTGGCCCAAATAGAGAGGGTGCGTCAAAATGAACTCATGCAAAAGATGGGAATCAAACAAGAAAAATTTTCACAAGGACTTACACGTAGGTTGTTTTTTACAGTAAACTCCAACATTTTCAAAAAATAGAAATATATGTCACACTTCAACGAACACGCCCTTGAAATGTCCATTATGGAGTTATTTCAGCAAGAGGGATACATATATACCAACGGCGAAGAAATAAACAAAGAGGCGAGCGATGTTATTCTTCGTGAAGACCTGTGCGCATATCTGCGGAGCCGATATGCGAAAGACGGGATAACGGAGCTTGAGGTGGAAAGCGTGATAGTAAAGCTTACGGCAGCAAACGGATTTATGCTGTACGACAAGAATGTGAATACATACCGCCTTATGACAGAGGGCTTTTCGTTGAAGCGTGAAGATAAAAAACAACCGGACTTGTTTATCGAGCCAATAGACTTTGAGAACGAGAGCAATAATACGTTCCGCATAGTGAACCAGCTCGAAATACAAGGCGACGTAAAGCGTATTCCAGACGGCATAGTCTATGTAAACGGCCTGCCGGTGGTTGTGCTCGAATTTAAAAGTGCCGTTAAGGAAGACACAACTATAATGGACGCTTACAGGCAACTGACCGTAAGATACCGACGCGACATACCGGAGCTGTTCAAATATAACGCCTTCGTTGTAATAAGCGACGGAGTGAACAACAAATACGGTTCACTGTTTACGCCTTACGAATTCTTTTATTCATGGCGCAAGGTGAACAGCGGGGACAAGCCCGACGACGGCATAAACTCACTGATGACGATGGTGAAAGGTATGTTCAGCAAGAAACGTCTGCTGAGCATACTGAAAGACTTTGTATACATGCCTGACTCGTCGAAGAAGGAAAGCAAGATGATATGTCGTTATCCGCAGTTTTTTGCCACACACATACTGTTTAATAATATTCTGAAACACTCGCGTCAGCATGAAGGCGGCGACGGAAAGGGCGGTACATACTTCGGAGCGACAGGCTGCGGCAAGAGTTTAACAATGCTGTTTCTTACACGTATGCTTATGCGCAGCAAGGCGTTTGCCAGCCCAACCATAGTGCTTATTACCGACCGCACCGATCTTGACGTACAACTTTCAGAACAGTTTGTACAGGCAAAGACATTCATAGGCGACGAATGTGTGATTGAGGTGGAGAGCAGAGAAAAGTTACGCGAATATCTGAAAATAAAAAACAGTGGCGGAGTGTTTCTTACGACAATACAGAAATTTACCGAAGACACGAAACTGCTGTCAGACAGAACAAACATTATATGTATATCAGATGAGGCACACCGCTCGCAAACAAATCTTCAGCAAAACATAAAACAGACAGAAAAGGGAGTGAGGAGAAGTTACGGCTTTGCAAAATATCTGCACGACTCGCTGCCCAACGCGACATACGTGGGCTTCACCGGTACACCGATAGATGCCACAATAAATGTGTTCGGCAAGGTGATTGACTCTTATACAATGACCGAATCGGTAGCCGATGGCATCACAGAACGCATAGTGTATGAAGGACGTGCGGCAAAAGTGTTGCTTGACAATGCAAAACTAAAGGAAATAGAAGATTATTATAAGCTTTGCGCGGAAGAAGGCAGCAATGAGCATCAGATAGAAGAAAGCAAGAAGGCTGTGACAAAGATGGAAAGCATACTTGGCGACTCTGACCGCTTACAAGCCGTAGCAGAAGACTTCATCGCACATTATGAGAAACGTGTGGAAGAAGGCAGCACAGTGGAGGGCAAAGCAATGTTTGTATGCTCAAACCGCACCATTGCGTACAACCTGTATAAAAAGATTGTTGCTTTAAGACCTGAATGGGTAAAGCTGCCGGAAGAAGATGATACAAATACTAATTATGCAATGGCAGCCGAGCCGATAGCTCCATACGGAAACAAAGAAAAGGCTATTGAACGGATAAAGCTTATAATGACACGCAGTAAAGACGACGAGCAAGATCTGTACGACATGTTAGGAACTGATGAAGACAGAAGAAACTATGCAAAGGCATTCAAAAATCCTAAATCGAATTTTAAGATTGCCATTGTGGTTGACATGTGGATTACGGGCTTCGACGTTCCATGCCTTGACACTATGTATATTGACAAGCCTCTGCAACAACACACACTCATACAGACCATCTCACGTGTAAACCGTGTATATCCAGGAAAAGACAAGGGACTTATTGTTGACTACATAGGTATTAAAAACAATATGAACATTGCCTTAAAGCATTACGCACAACGCAAAGAAGACAAGGATTCTGTAGAAAGTCTTGAAAAATCAATTGTAATGGTGAAAGACGAATTGGACATAATCAGACGAATGTTCAACAATTTTGATTATTCAAAATTCACGAGCGGCAGTCCGTTAGAGCAACTGGATTGTCTTAACCGGGGAGCAGAATTCATACAACACACCAAAGAACAGGAAAACCTGTTTATGGGACATACCAAGAAACTAAAATCCGCATTTAATCTATGCAGCAACAGTGAGGAGATAACTTTTCAGGATAGAGAGGACATTCATTACTTTACTGGCGTACGAGCAATTATTTATAAACTGACGAAAGGCGAAGCACCAGATGCTGCACAAATGAATAAGAAAGTCAGAGCGATGATAGAAGACGCTATCAAGTCTGAAGGTGTTGAAGAAATAATCAACATCGGAAGTAATCGTGAAAATCTGGATGTACTGAGTGAAGATTACATGGAAAGGCTTGCCAAACTGAAAATGCCGAATACAAAAGTAAAACTTATGGAGAGACTGCTGCGTATGGTCATAACAGAATTCAAGAAGGTAAACAAAATGCAAGGTGTTGATTTTTCGAAAAAGCTTAACGACCTTGTCGATAAATACAATGACCGACGCGACAGCGCTGTGTTTGCTGATGAAGTGGTGACGGAAGTTGCAAACCAGATGGCGATGCTTCTGAAAGAGATTAATAAAGAAAAAGCATCATTCAAGGATCTTGGAATAAGCTATGAAGAAAAGGCGTTTTATGACATTCTGAAATCCATTGCCAAACAATTCGGTTTTGAATATCCTGAAGATAAACTACTGGCTCTTTCTGCTGAGATAAAAAAGATAGTTGATGACAAATCGAAATATACAGACTGGTCAACCCGTGACGACATCAAAGCCGAACTAAAAATGGATCTCATTCTTGTTCTGGCCGAGTATAACTATCCACCTGTTACAAATGATGAGGTTTTCAAAGAAATATTTGAACAGGCTGAAAACTTTAAAAAGAATAAGGAATAATATAACGTGAGTTCGACATAAAATTAGAAACTTACGTTAAATGGAATGAATATGTTACAGAAATATTCACTATATTTGTAGAAGACAGGAGGCGGTTCGGCAATGCCAAATTCGGAAAAACATAGTTTCTCCGTTTTGTCGTTGCTCTCACTTTTCACTATATTTGTGATAGCGGAGTGGCTGTTTCGGAAACGACTGTTTCAGAAGTTAATATAAGAGGAATGACCGTATGAGGCTTTTGACATAAAAAGGAAGTCAGAAGACGTATCGGATTTGTGTTCTTTAACGGGAGGTGGTGCGGAATGTGTACAGTTTTTCTGACACCGACCGGTATGCCATAAAAAATAACATATATGACCGTGATTCTCAGAACTCTGTTTATAATTTATATCATTATGTTCAGCATTGTTGTTCGTTCGCAGGACGACACTGTGTTCAGACTTGTGCGCGACGCTTCGGAACTGAAAGAGGAAGATGTGTTGGTTATTGTAAACAGGTCTGCGGGAGTGGCGTTGAGCACAGAGCAGCGTTCCAACAACAGAGGTTCCACTCCGGTTGCCATTGCTGACGATAGTGTTGTAGTGACTCCGCAGTGTCAGTTCCTGACACTTGAGGGCACGGCTTCAGGTTGGTATTTTAATACAGGAAACGGATATCTTGCACAGAAAGACGGTGGAAAGGCGCAGTCTTTCCTTACACAAGCGGATAAGGACAACAATTCCAGGGCATTGATAGATGTTTCGTCTGCAACGGGTGAAGCTGAAGTTAAGTTTCAAGGAGGGGGAACATATCGGACAATACAATGTAATACATTCAATTCACCAATAATATTCAGTTGTTATAGCGGCACTCTTAACAAAGGTGAGGTATATCTCTACAAAGGCTCTGCCATCCCTCATTTCCCGACGTCCATTGTCCTCGATGGTGACACACAGGAGGCTGACAACAGCGATGCGATAACGTCTTATCTTAATATGACGGTGGACCGGGTGACGCTTCTGCGCACCTTTGTCGGCGATGGCGGATGGTATACCCTTTGTCTGCCTTTCGCCCTTACGGCCGAGGACATCAGCACGAAGTTCCTGGGTGCAGACTTCCAGGAGTTCACGGGTGTCACCATGAATGCCGACAATACGTTCAATCTTGACTTCAAATCTGTTTCACAGACACAGCCGGGAGTGCCTTATATAGTGCGCCCCGTTGAGGGAACGGAAATAACCGATCCTGTCTTCATGAACAAACTGATTTCCGAAGCACAACCTCTGAGCGTCGTGCATGCTCTCCAGACAGAACCTTTCTCTGAATACAGTTTCACCGGAATATACAACTCCACTGATCTTTTTCAGGTTGATCCGTCTGCAGGAAAGACCATCCGGTTTGTCAATGCTGACGGCACACAGCTTGTAAGACCGATTAACGATGGCACGAAACTGAAAGCCACAAGGGCATACGTCCGGTTGCCCGCCCCTGACACGAAAGCCAGGATACGGCATCATGAAGGAGATACAGACGGCATATATCATCTTAATGTTGACTCACCGTCACGTCATACTGGTGTTTATGACCTTGGCGGCCGTTACATGGGACCTTCTGCCGAAGGACTCGCGCGTGGTGTTTACATAGTGGATGGAAGAAAAATAGTGATAAAATAACAATGCATAAAATAACGTGAGTTCGACGGACTCACGTTATTTTATTCCTTACAGGACATAGCTGTATTATATATTCTCAAATCAAAATTCCGATTTGTCTATCTCAATAATGTAATTTTTATATATTTAGACCCAGCATATTCCTTAAGACATAAAGTTTGAGAATCATATTTGTCTCTAAGTTGAGACATACACGGTGTCCTTGGCTTTTGAACATTTTTTCTTGGTAATCTTTGTGATAAAGGAACAGGCTGTACTCAATATGTTTATATTGGCTAATATCATAGTTGTAAAAGGTGAAATTATTTTTATCTGTAATATAGCCCTTACCTATGGTTATTCCTTCATCTTTAAGACGGACCAAGCCTTCTTTATTGAATACCTGTTTTATACGGTTTATAAGGTATAGACCGCAGCTCTTCTCTAAATCATTTATAAATATGACGGCCCAGTTGTTCTTTTCCGGTAACTCCTTTTCGTTTCGGCACTTTGTGTAGAATGAAAATAAACTCTTATTTGCGGCGTTTTTTAATGCAATTTCATATCGTGTGACATTATAGAATCCATACATATATATTTTGGTGTTCTTTCGAACAACAAATTCAATGTTATCATACATAACAGTCTTAACGATACGATTTTTTTTGTTCTTGACCACAAATCCGTTTTCATACAACTGATAGGTTTTCGACGGATATCGGCTTAACAGGAAATTGATTAATAATATTAAAAAGATGATTATGCCAATGATTGGAATTAACAAGATTAAGATGTACCATAAATTAAACTTGTATTCTGAGTTTGAATATTCACTCAAAAGTACGCCTAAATCCTGGTCATACTTTGTGGCAGAACTGTGTAATAGTTGGTGCTCCATTATATTACTAATTATTTTAATGATTTGAAAAATTTAAATAAACTCTTAAATGCATTTATAGTGGTAATGATAGGAAGTATGAATGCTCCACCTTTTATATATCCTCCTCCTCTGTCGAAAAACCACACCAGAAGCCATATACATAGTATTGTAGCTGCTGTATACAAGAAGAAATTCAATAATTCTTTGTAATCTGCTTTGTTTTTAATCTTGATTGTCTGTTTCAAACGATTAATGCTGTCCAAGGCGTCTTTATTACCTTTGTCTGCGGCCTTCCTATACCAGGATAGTGCCAGTTCGTAGTTTTGAGGAACACCTTTGCCGTTCTCATAGCATTCTCCAACATTATACATTGCATTGGATAGTCCTTTTTGAGCTGCTGTCTTATACCAGTATATGGCTTGATCATAAATTTGTTTCTTGTCATACATCAAGCCTAAATTATACATTGCGTCAGATAATCCTTTGTTCGCTGCACTGAAAAAATAAGAGATGGCTTCTTCAATACGGCCTTCCTCAAAAGCGGACACTCCCATATTATTCAGCTGGATTGCATTTATGGGTTTGTTATTCTGAGGTTTATTATTGTTTTCGTTTGCATTCCTTTCTTGAAATATCTCGACCGGGATAGTATCTTCATCATTTTCCTCTGACTTACCGCTGTCTAATATTTTTAGGAATTCTTCGATGCTCTGCGGTCGTTTGTTCTTAATTAGTTCCATGGCAGCAGAGATTGCCTTACGGGTGGAACTGCTTATATTGGCTGGAAGTGGCTCCAATGTATCTCCTGCAGCCAGCATTGTGGCGCTTAATGGAGTCTTACCTGTAAGTAATTTATAAAGTGTGGCACCTATTGAATATATGTCAGTGGCAGGCAGAAATTTTACTACATCATTTCCCATCTGCTCCAATGGTGCATAACCCGGAGTTTTACCTGTAAGCGTTGAAGTGTTTTCTCCATCACATTCATCATATTGCTTGGAGGCGCCAAAATCTATAAGAATGGCGTGGTCTCTTTTGTCAATCATGATATTTCCAGGCTTAATATCCAAATGTAGTATGTTTTTCTTGTGGACATATGCCAAGGCATCACAAACTTCTCTGATATATTTCAGGGCGCGTCTTTCCGGCAAGGGCCCTTCTTTATTTACTATGTCAGACAAGGATTCTCCATCAATATAATCCATGACATAATAAGCAGTTCCGTTTTCCTCGAATATGTCTGAAACACTTACTATGTTGGGATGATTTAGAAGACATATAGCCTTTGCCTCGGCAACAAATTTCTTGCGTAGTTTTGTTACCAGTCCTCTTTTACTTTCTGTTCCTATTGTCACGTGACGGGTGCTTTTGTCACGGTTGCAGAAATCTTTTACAAAGAATTCCTTAATTGCCACATGTTTTCCCAACAACACGTGTTCCGCTTCATATGTGCAGCCGAAACCACCGCTTTTGATATATCGGACAATACGGTATTTGCCACCTTGCAGATAGGTATTAACAGATAAATGTATATTATTATTGTCTTTTGGGGGCATTTATACTTTAGATTTATTTCGTTTAGTAATAAGTTGTCGGAACAATGTTCTCACTAATGTTTGATGCATATTCTTTTTATAGAAATATAAACTTAATTATACTATATACTTAATATCATTAGCAAAATTAATACATAATTTTCATATCTTTCCCTTTTTTCTTAATTTTTTTAAGAAAATGGGTATGATTGTTAAATGTGCGTATGTATAAATAACAAAGAGAATGATCAGCTATCAATATATGCAGATATATGTTTACTGCAATACATCTAAAACTTGTACTAAGTATGATTTTTTGAGGTGTCAATCTTTGATAATACTGATTTAGGATGTATGCAAGTATACCGATGGTACATATATAATCCGGATTTATGATTCATATAAATGCATTTAATTGTACTTATTCTGTTTTTGATTGCCACTTCTAATCTGTATTTAGTTAATCATAGTCTTCATCCAATTTACTTCTAATTCAACGCTCCGCCAAATTTACTCCATCTAATACATATTGTTGAAATAAAGCGTTTTATATCCTCCGAACACTTTTCAAATGTGCGTGTCCTGTGCCTGCATCCATAAATAAAGCCATACACAATAGCCGGACTGCTTATCACTCTTTCTCCTGTTTCACCACCACCTTTCCGTTTTTTCTTATCAACAGATAATCCTGGTGAATGCTTTTTGCGGTATCCGTCTCGCAGTAGTTTGCTATATACTCATAACCGCCGTGCGTGAACCGATAGTCGTCGCATCTCTCCAGCTCGTCCGGTGCTGAGTGATGGTGCCGTCTTTTACCTCCCGTTATCACTACGTCGGGCTTGTCGGCCATTGTCTTTGGCTTCTTCCATGAGGCGTAACGCAATGTGTGACTGTTAAGCGAATCCACACGCACTATGTAGTCCTTGGTAGTGAAATAACATATCAGCCGGTTATATCTCCCCAGACTCTTGTGCATGTCCTTGTGTGGCTGCTCACCTAAGGCTACAAAACGCTTACCGTTGAAATGCCACACCTTGTACCGGTCAATAATATCTCCGTCTTTCGGTATCGGCACATAAAGGTTTCTGCTCTTCGCGTCGTATTCAAACAACCAGTCATAGCCGTCACCGTTTGTGGCGAAATACCAGTTGGGTATGCAATAGATTATCTCAAAATCGTTTTCTTCAACCTTGTTGCTTCCGTCTTTCACATTAACCTCTCTTATTGTGTCGCCGACAATCCTGTAAGCCTCCAGCCATTCATATTCTTCGGAGCTGGATGCCTTCCCCGAGCAGTCAACGATGTAGTAGGTTGTCCCGTCATTCTTTTTCAGAGAATGTACGCCACCGACGTAAGACGTCTCGGAAAACCGCAACTCATGCTTCACACCCTTGTCGTTCACTATAGTCCATTTAGCCCAATAGTCGGGCGATGTTCCACCGTTGGGACATACGCCCGACTCTATTGTCACGCGTCCGTCCTCCGACACATACACTTTTCCGCCTTCAAACATTTCTTCCTCATCCTCCGAATAGTCCTCCGCGCTTATGCCCGTAGAGTCTATAAGTACGTCCTCCGCTTCCGCTCTATTCGCCCCGTTGCCACATGCAGCGAGCAACGACATGATTACTGACAAATAGATAATCTTCATGTTTTTCCTGTTTTTGTTTTGTGTAAGTATAGAGCAATATTAGTCATTTTTTCTTACACTTATTCAATATTTTTTGTTTTTATCCAAAGTTCTTATCGTTGGTAAGGTGAATAACACCGTACGAGTCTTGGTGTACCATCGTAAATATATACCACATGTATTGATAACTGATTATTTTCTCTGTTATTGTTATCTATCCACACTTATATTTAACAATCTTACCCCTCATCTTGAAAATTTTAAGAAAAAGGGAACAATATAAAAATTATGTATTAATTTTGTTAATGATATTGAGTATATAGTATAATTAAGCTTATACGTCTATAACATAGAAAATGTTATCCCTTGTGGTTTTGCCCTGAAACTTATTGCCATAAGTAATAAATCTAAAATATAAATTATATGATATATTATCATAGTTGCAGAAAAACTTGTAGAATTTAAAAATCAGTGAAGCTAAATCATCTGCCATACAAAATAATTCTATAACTTTGCTTTCAGTGATTATTATTCGTAATTCTTTATTCATTAAGTAATATAAAGATACGGTAATCTTGCAAGTCACAGAATTTACAATTTGTAGAACTTACGTTAATTTATGGTGATGTCATATAGCAATAGCTTACCTGCCGGTTTTTTACTTCATGGAAAGTCGTATGTATATAAAATTGAAAGAGTTTTAGGCCAGGGTACCTTCGGTATTACTTATTTGGCCAAGACCCGTGTGAAATTGTCCGGTGCCTTGGGCGAAATAGAAGTCGATTTGAGAGTGGCCGTGAAGGAATTCTTTATGAAGGACATAAACGACAGATCCGGATCTGAAGTTATTATCGGAAGCAATTCGGATATCTATTATAATTATCGCAAGGATTTTATTCGGGAAGCGAATAATCTGTCGCGATTGAAACATCCTGCAATAGTAAAAGTATTGGAAGCTTTTGAAGGTAACAATACGGCTTATTATGCAATGGAATATATAGAAGGAGAATGTTTGGATAATTATATACAGTCTGAAAACGGATTGTCTGAAGGTGAAGCATTACTTGGTATTGAACAGATAGCTAATGCATTGCTATTTATGCATAACAGCAAGATGTTGCATCTTGACATAAAACCCCTTAATATAATGCGTCGTTCTGATGGTGATTGGGTTCTGATAGACTTTGGATTGTCCAAACAGTTTAATTCAGATGGAGAACCGGAATCAAGTACACGTATAGGAGTCGGGACTATGGGATATGCTCCGTTGGAACAGGCCAATTATAAAAAAAGTGACGGATTCCGTCCCACACTCGATTTATATGCGTTGGGTGCCACTCTGTTTAAGGCTCTCACAGGAACGACTCCTCCGGATGCGTCATCCATATTTAACGAAGGTTTTCCGGAAGACATGATGAGAAATAAAGGAATCAGTGAAGATGTAATCAGGCTTACGTCATGGGCAATGGAGCCTATGATAAGAATACGCCCTCAGACGTGTGGCGACTTCATCGATGAAATACACAGAATATTACAGACAATAAAAGAAAAACCTGATAAACTTGTTGTAAAAGCAGAGCCTGCAAATAGAAGAAATACAATTTTCCCAGATGCCGGTAGAGAACTGTGCAACGGATTTCATGTAAGATGGAAGGCCGGATTATCAGAAAACAGAAAATCAGCTATCCGGAGATTACTTCAAAATATGGTAAAGATAGGTGAAAAAGAAAGATTTATCTTTACGGAATATGGTAAGGAACCGATAGCAAAAACACCGGTTATGTCTTTGGGGAATCTTTCGTGCCAATATTTAGTGAATGAATGCCAAGATACTCCAACATCCTATAGTTTTATTCATAATATATTAAATGAAATACAACGATTGGAGCATCAGACATCCTTGCCTTTCAGGTTATCCACAAAGGATGAATTAAGATATACTGACCTGAAACATACGGAAAATATTTTTACACTGTTTTACTCGGCAGAAAACGGATTCCAGTATCGAACTTATAATAGTGGTTGCGATGATACTTATGTTACATCTGAGGCTAAACATGATTATGACGGTTGCAATACTTCTTTTCATTCCTGTTATAATCTTGATGTCAGAAAATTACAATTTCAGAATGGTTGGGGTAGAATAAATGACTTTCAGATTGTATGTGATGGTCTGGAAAGTGTATTTAATGAGCATGGCTTCAAAGTTCCTTGTACTCAAGAATATGTAGATGAGATACGTCCTATAGGTTTTGGATTGTATGCCATAAGAAAAGGAACACTATGGAATATCAGAGCACCTCAGTCTCCCATTTATTCATATTTGCCGGATGATTATGACTCAATATCTAATATTGGTGTATGGAATATACCCGGTCCCGGTCCTTTTGGTAATTATTATTTGGGAATTAAGGCAGTCAGAAGTGACATCACGTTTTATTATTCTTTCAATAAGCACGTTTTTACATTGGAAGAAGCGCTTTCATCAGATGATATTCGTGAACGTGAAAAGTTTAGTTGATAAAGTGATTATTTATGAATATTTCGTATTCTTTGCCTGTCGGCTTTTTACTTTATGGAAAGTCTTATGTATATAAGATAGAGAGAGTTTTAGGCCAGGGTACTTTCGGCATTACCTATCTGGCCAGAACCCGTGTGAAAGTGTCCGGTGCCTTGGGTGAGATAGAGACGGATTTGAGAGTAGCTGTGAAGGAATTCTTCATGAAGGACTTTAATACCCGTTCCGATTCCACTGTAGCATGCAGTAGCGGTGACGTGTATGCAGATTATAAGCGTAAGTTCGCCCGTGAGGCAATGAACCTGAGCAGAATGAAGCATCCTCATATTGTCAAGGTGCTTGAATTGTTCGAAAGGAACAATACATATTATTATTCTATGGAGTATTGCGGGGGAGGTTCTTTGGATGAGCTTATTAAAAAACATCACGGACTTAATGTAGATGAAGCCATGACTTATTTCCGCCAGATAGCCGGTGCCGTGTCTTTCATGCACGAGAATCGTATGCTGCATCTGGATTTGAAACCTTCAAATATTATGCTTCGTAGCATCGGTGAATCTGTTCTGATAGACTTTGGCCTGTCCAAACAATATACAGCTTCCGGAGATCCGGAATCCAGTACTCGTGTAGGTTCTGGAACTCCAGGCTATTCTCCGTTGGAACAGGCGAACTATCATGAAGGCAAGGACTTTCCTGTGACGATGGATGTCTATGCGTTAGGAGCCACATTGTTCAAGATGCTGTCAGGCATCCGACCTCCGGAAGCCTCCGAACTATTGAATGAAGGTTTCCCTACCTATTATTTGCAGCGAAAAGGCGTTTGCGATGAACTGATTAATTGCATTTCTACTGCGATGTCTCCTATCAAGAGAAGCCGTTACCAGTCTGTAAATGCTTTCTTGCAAGCTCTTCCTTCTGTGCCTTATCAAGAAAGTTATTATGATGAAGAAACAGAATATCAGGTTGAGTTAGATGTCGATTCGGATAGTCTGCCGCCAATCCCGATAAAAGAGCTATCTTCAGTACATACAACAGTACAATTATTTGCATCATATTTTGATATAGAAGATGGATATGTATTAACAGGCATTAAAATAGAAAAGAATGATTTGAATAGCATACCTGTTGAAGCATATAATATAGGCGAGTATGAATATATGGAATTTTCTTCCTCAGGGGAAATGGCTAGAGTAAGTATGGACGGAAAATGGGGATATATTAATAAAAAAGAAGGAAAGGTGGTCACTCCCTGCAAATACGATTATGCATATGAGTTTTCTGAGGGATTGGCACAAGTAAAAATGAATGCAAAATGGGGATATATCAATAAAGAAGGAAAGGTAGTCATTCCTTGCAAATATGATTATGCATATGAGTTTTATGAAGGATTGGCTAGTGTAGAAATGAATGCAAAATGGGGATATATCAATAAAGAAGGAAAGGTAGTCATTCCTTGCAAATACGATTATGCAGATGGGTTTTCTGAAGGATTGGCACTAGTAAACATGAATGGAAGATGTGGTTATATTAACGTGAGTTCGACGAATTGTAAGTGTTTGTAAA